>Ga0182034_10000219_pt1 | contig 25075 bp, 24 predicted proteins | sample flu12Cox44000172_FD_125972 | JGI IMG/M metagenome (GOLD analysis project Ga0182034, IMG submission 125972) | Lab enrichment of tropical soil microbial communities from Luquillo Experimental Forest, Puerto Rico - flux4day.12C.oxic.44.000.172 | ecosystem: Environmental > Terrestrial > Soil >... | reverse complement strand
TCTTCACGATCGTGGCACTGGTTCTGCCGTTCATTTCTACGACAAAGTTCGCCAGGAGCAACTAAACTTCATCTTCTTCGGCGTTCGAACCAGCGCGGTAACCTGATGGCCTTGCTCCAATGCCTGTCGAACAAGCTCATGGCTCGTGCGACCAGTCGCCCCAATAATCAAAATGCGTAGTCGATTATCCCACCCGCGTGAAACTGGGTTTGTTGATTTTCCCTGCCGTTTTCTCCGCGAGCAAAATTGGCGAGCCCAATCGCGTAGACGATCAAAACAATCAGGATTACTTTCAGCAGCATCGTTCGCTTTTACTGGCAGTGTCGAAACTTGCCAGCACTATCTTCCTGATTGAGAGATGACATGATTGAGGGAGAATAAATGGCGCACCTATCGGCGCGAAAAGATTCATGGATTCGATCCAGCCCACCATCCTGATCGTTGATGACGAGAAACATACGCGGGACGGATTGCGGCGAGTGCTCGAAAACGATTACGACGTTTACGTGGCCGGCGATATCGACAGTGCGATGAATGTGCTTGAGCGCGAACATGTCGATCTTCTTCTGACCGATCTACGACTCGGCTGCGAAGATGGAATGCACTTGATCGATCGCGCATTGAAAATGCCACAACCACCGATTTGCATCATGATGACAGCTTACGGTTCGGTCGACACCGCGGTCGAAGCGATGAAACGCGGCGCGTACGATTTCGTCACCAAACCGCTCAATCTCGACAAAGTCGAAATGCTGATCGCGCGCGCGTTGCGGGACAGCAACCTCGAGCAGGAGAACAAATCCCTGCGACAACAAGTCAACGAGCGTTACGGCCTCGAGAACATGACCGGCGAATCGCCGGCGCTTCGTGAAGTAATTGACACGATTCGCCAGGTCGCGCCGTCGTCGGCAAATGTTTTGATTGAAGGCGAAAGTGGCACCGGCAAAGAACTCGCCGCCCATGCGATCCACAATTTGAGTCGGCGTAACAAGGCGAAATTCGTCACCGTCCATTGCGCCGCGCTGTCGCCGACGTTGCTCGAAAGTGAATTGTTCGGACACGAAAAAGGCGCGTTCACTGGCGCACACGAGCGGCGAATCGGGCGCTTCGAGCAGGCGAACGGCGGAACGATTTTCTTGGACGAAGTTGCCGAGATCCCGCCGACCACGCAGGTGAAGCTGTTGCGTGTAATCAGTGAAGAGCGCGCGTTCGAGCGCGTCGGCGGCAATCAAACTCTGCGCGCGGACGTTCGATTAATCGCGGCGACAAACAAGAATCTCGAGCAAATGGTGAAAGAAGGAACGTTCCGCGACGACTTGTATTTTCGTCTCAATGTGGTGCGCATCGTGATGCCGCCGCTGCGCGAGCGCAAAGACGACATCCCGCTTCTCGTCCGCGCGTTTCTCCGGCAGTTTTCGAAAGCGAACAACAAGCAGGTTGTCAATCTCACACCCGAAGCGATGACCGCGTTGCTGACTTACAACTGGCCGGGCAACGTCCGCGAACTCCGCACCGCGGTAGAACATGGCGTCGTTATGGCCACTGGACCAAAAATTACGCCGCGAGATCTGCCATCCGCTTTGCGAGAAGCTGCCGGGGCAACACTTCCGCGCGGAATTTCCCCGGCGAAAGCGTTCGGTGAAAAAGCCAGCCCGCTCGATCTTCACGAAACCGAGCGCAAACTTATTTTGCAAGCGTTGGTGACGACCAACGGAAACGTGACCGCGGCAGCCAAAAAACTCGGGATCAGCCGGCGCACCCTGCATCGCAAAATCAATGAAATGAACGCCAAGGAAAAAGAAACCACGGCCAAGACGAAGCAGACGTCAAATGCCGGGTAGCGAAGAATTCGTTCAAAGCGCGATCCACGCAACTCGAAGCAGGCCGACTCGTCGTTTAGGTCAAGCTGGGTCAAGCGCGGCGCGGTCGTGCTCGGCATTGTCGCGCGACTGTCGTTCTCCATTTCCATCAATTCCGCGGGCTCTCCCCCTTCCCAGGGAATGGACCGGGCGCAGATTGGGCGGGCGATCGCCAGCGGCCAAGGGTGGAGCACGCATGGTAAGGACGTAGCCAAGAATATTTGGTCCGATTCTTACAACGGCCGCTGCCGCCATTCATCGACGTTATCGCTCTGCTTCCCGTCAACGCTTTCGGAAAAAGAATGCGCGCACCTTGATTTCAACGAATGCATCTTCTTAAGCGCTCACGATCGGGAACATCAAACCGCGCAATGACCAGCACTTTCCCGTTTACGAGTTGGCCTCCGAGCGTTTCAGTAGGGCAGTGAGCAAGGTGACAAAGATCTTTGGCACGGACGGTGTCCGCGGCGTCGCGAACGTCGAACCAGTCACAGCTGAGACCGCGCTGAAACTTGGCCGCGCGGCCGCGCACGTGTTCACGCAGTTAAACCCGCGCACCCTGCCGGCAGGTGCGCGCCCGAAGATCGTCCTCGGCAAAGATACGCGGCTCTCCGGTTACATGCTTGAGAACGCGCTCGTCGCCGGAATCACTTCGCTTGGTGTTGACGTTCTCATAATCGGTCCGTTGCCGACGCCGGGCGTCGCTTACATCACCCGCTCATTGCGGGCCGACGCTGGTATCGTCCTCTCCGCTTCGCACAATTCGTACGAAGACAACGGGATTAAATTCTTCAGGCACGACGGCTACAAACTTGATGATCAGGTTGAAGCGCAAATCGAGGATCTTGTTTTCACTGGCAAGATCGACAACATCCGGCCGATCGCCGGGAGGATTGGCCGCGCTGCGCGAATTGATGACGCGCTTGGACGCTACGTCGAATTCGCAAAGGCAAGTTTCCCAAGAAAAATGTCGCTCGAGCACCTGCGCATCGCAGTCGACGTCGCGAATGGCGCTGCTTACAAATCAACCCCGTGCATTTTGCGTGAGCTCGGTGCCGAAGTCGCGGTTGCGCACAACGAGCCGAACGGAATGAACATCAACGACGCTTGCGGCAGCATGCACCCGGACGAAATTGCACGGATCCTCCAATCAGCGGACGCCGATGTCGGTATCACGCACGATGGCGATGCCGATCGTGTTCTACTTTGCGATGAGAATGGCGAGGTCGTCGACGGAGACGAAATTCTGGCGATCGCAGCGCTCGACCTTCTGAAATCAGGTCAGCTTCGCGACAACACCCTGGTTGCAACGGTGATGAGCAACTTTGGTTTGGACGAAACACTCGCGGGGAACGGCGGCAGAGTCATTCGGACAAAAGTTGGCGACCGCTACGTGATTGAAGAAATGATTTCGCAAAATCTCAATCTCGGCGGTGAACAAAGCGGCCATATCATTTTCAGAGATTTCACGACGACAGGCGATGGCATTATCAGCGCGCTCCAGATTTTGAGGATCATGCACGCCACCGATCGGCCGCTGAGCAAGTTGAAAAAGTGTCTCAAGAAATATCCGCAAGCGCAGCGCAACCTCGTTGTGACATCGAAGCCGCCAATCGAAGAACTGCGCGAAGTCGTGAAATTGCGCGACGAAGTCGAACGCGAGCTCGCGGGCAAGGGCCGCGTGATTTTGCGCTATTCGGGCACAGAATCGAAGATCCGTCTTTTGATTGAGGGCCGTGAGTTCGATAAGATTGACAAACACGCAAGCCGGATCGCAGATGCGATCCAAACCGCGATCGGCGGAAACTAAATGAACCTCGCGCGCGTCATAGAAGCAGTTCTGTTCAGCGCGTATAAACCGCTTTCGACCAAGGGAATTGTCGATGTTCTGCGAAACGCGCGCGCAGAAGACGATTTTGCGCCAAACGCGTTTGCGAACGTCAAACCGGCGGAAGTCGCGGCCGCGATCGAACAATTGAAAGTCGAATATATTCAGAACGAGCACGGATTTCAGCTCGTCGAAAAGGCAGAAGGCTGGCAACTAGCGAGCGATCCAAGATACGCGCAATGGGTCCACGGTTTATTTCCGGCGCCGAAACCGGCGCGCTTGAGTTCACCTGCCCTTGAAACGCTCGCGATCATTGCTTACCGGCAACCGATCACGCGCGCGGATGTCGAAGCCGTTCGCGGTGTGACGATCGACGGCGTTCTTCAAACGCTGATGGAACGTGGCCTCGTCAAAATTTCCGGGCGCGCGGAAATTCCAGGGCGCCCGCTGCTTTACGAGACGACCGAATTCTTCCTCGATCACTTCGGTCTGCGGAATCTCGACGAACTCCCAAACGTCGAAGAATTGCGCATGCGATATCTTCCGGTCGCTCCGCGGCCAGCGATGTCGTCCCCCGAAGAAGTCACCGCTCCCGCAACGGATCCAGGTAAGGGCGATTGACCTCGGTCGCCCGCCGCACGCGTGCAAAGATTGATAGTGTTTTCAGCAAGCGGGCTCGCGCTTCTCGTCATAACGGCGACATCTTCACTCGGATTTGACATTCAGCCCGGCAATTGCGCACGTGCGGCGGCGTATTCGGAAAAAAACCGGGGATTCTCGGTCCTTGTAATCCAGGGTGGCAAAATCGTTTTCGAGCGCTATGCCAATGGCGGCGGAGTGGAAATCCGGTGCAAAATTTTTAGCGGCACAAAAAGCTTTTGGGGAATCGCTGCGCTCTGCGCCGTTCGCGACGGCTTGATCAAGCTAGACGATCGCGTGGCCGACACCATCACCGAATGGAAGAACGACCCCCGCAGATCGCAGATCACGATTCGTCAGTTGTTGAATCAAACGGACGGAATTGAGCCGTTGCCGCATCTGCACAGCGACTCGATCCGCGACCGCAACGCTGTCGCGGTTCAATTGCCGATCGTCGCCGCGCCCGGTTCGGCATTCGCCTACGGGCCGAGTCATCTCCAAATTTTCAACGAGGTCTTGCGGCGAAAATTACACGGAAGATCGACAATCTCCTACATTCAGGAAAATGTTCTCTCGCCGCTTGGTCTAACAAGTCTCGAATTTAAAAAGGATGGACGCGGCAATCCATTGCCGGCGAGCGGATTCGAATTGACCGCGCGCGAATGGGCGCACTTCGGCGAGCTCGTGCTCGGACACGGCAGCTACAACGGAAAACAAATAGTTCCCACGAACCTGTTGAATCAGGCGTTCACCGGCTCAGGCGCGAATCCATCATACGGATTGACGCTGTGGCTGAACCGGCAAGCGCCCAACGGGCAGGAGATCGATTACGAAAAGGAGCTGGACTTCAAATGGCAACGCGCCAATTGGTTCGGCATCTGTTTCTGCAGGGCTGCGCCGTCCGACATGGTTGTCGCGCTCGGCTCGGATTATCAGCGGTTGTTCATCATTCCCTCGCTGAACGCGCTGATTGTTCGCCAGGGAATGAGCGCAAAGTTTTCTGACTCCTATTTTCTGCGCCTCGCGCTTGGCCGATAGCGGGTTTGACTTAACCGCGGCTTTCTTGAACGATTCCAGCTTAACCCATCGTCGATCTTATGAATAAATTTGCCATCGGTTGCGGCGGATTGCTTGTCATCGTCATCTTTATCGCTTTCGTCATCGGGCTCTTTTTCTGGGGAACGTACAATCGTCTGGTCGGTTTGCAGCAAGCCGTTGATACGCAATGGGCCCAAGTGCAAACCGTTTATCAACGGCGAGCCGATTTGATTCCCAACCTCGTGAACACCGTCTCCGGCGCGGCCAACTTCGAAAAATCGACGCTGACCGAGGTCACTAACGCCCGCGCCAGTGTTGGACGGGTTCAGCTTGATCCAAACAAAGCGCCGACCGACGCCAAGCAACTGCAGGAATTTCAAGCTGCGCAAGGGCAATTGAGCAACGCTTTGTCGCGGTTGCTTGTCGTAGCGGAAAATTATCCGCAATTGCGCGCGACCCAGAACTTTCAAGGTTTACAGGCGCAATTGGAAGGGACGGAGAACCGAATCTCGGTCGAGCGAAACAAATTCAATACCGTAGTGCAGGATTACAACGTCGCGGTTAAACGTTTCCCAACCAACACGATCGCCGGAATGTTTGGATTTTCGCCAAGGCCCTTTTTCGAAGCGCAGCAAGGCGCGGAAAAAGCGCCGACGGTGAATTTTAATTTCGCTTCGCCAGCTGCCTCACCCGCTGCAACAGCGGCTGCCACACCATAAAGTTGTCGATCTTCGTTTAGCGTGAAACAGATCGCGCTCTGCATCGCCGCTTTTGTCGCGGTTCAGTCACAAGCCGCGGAAGTGATTCCACCGAAACCGGCGGCTTACTTCAACGATTATGCCAACGTTGTTTCGAAAGAAACCTCGTCACGCTTCAATCAACAGCTCGCTCAATTCGAGCGCGAGACTTCCAACCAGATCGTCGTCGCAGTGTTTCCAAAGATGCAGAGCGACGATGACATTGCGGCCTACGCACAACGAGTTGCTGATAGCTGGGGGATCGGCACGAAAACTCAACGAAATGGTGTCTTACTTCTTGTGTTTGTCGCCGATCGAAAGTTGTCAATCCAAGTTGGTTATGGATTGGAAGGCGCGCTCCCAGATGTCTTCGCTTACGACATTCGCGCCAATCAAATTACGCCTCGCTTTCGTAATGGAGACTACGAAGGCGGACTCGCAGCCGGGATCGATGGAATCGAGAAAGCGATCCGAGGCGAGTACAAGGGTTCGGGAAGGACAATCACCGAGCAAAGAAGAAACCGGGGCGCTCCGAGTTTCTTCTGGTTCATCATCTTCTTCATCATTTTAAGTCTTATCTCCCGGATGATGCGCCGACTAGGTGGCTACAGTTATTCCTCGCACCGAAGCGGCCCTGTTTTTATTCCAATGGGTTTCGGAGGAGGCGGCGGTTGGTCTTCGGGTGGCGGCGGCGGCTTCAGTGGATTTACCGGAGGCGGCGGAAGCTTCGGCGGTGGTGGTTCGAGCGGGAGTTGGTAAGATGCGAACCAAGGAATTCTTAAGCAAACTTGAGCACGATGAAATCGTACGAGCGATTCGCGAAGCCGAATCGAAAACGTCCGGCGAGATCCGCGTTTTTATCCAGCGCGGAAAGTTGGAAGGCGATCCGCTAATCGCCGCCCAGAAAAAATTTCACAAGCTCGGGATGCACAAGGTGCCGGAACGCAATGCGATCCTTATCTTTGTCGCGCCGCGGGCGCACAAATTCGCCGTCGTTGGAGATAAAGCGATTCACGATAAGTGCGGCGAATCGTTCTGGCAGCGGTTGGCCGACTCGATGCGGGAACATTTTCGGAACGAAAGGTTCAGCCCTGCCCTGGTGGAAGCAATTGAGGAGGCGGGCAAGGCCCTCGCTTCGCATTTTCCCGGGAAATCAACCCCTAACCAGCTGCCCGATGAGGTTGTCGAGGGGTGAAATCGCCCCTTGCAAAAAGCCTCAAATTGTCTTTATTCCACGCTCCGCAGCGAGTTTTTTTAAATTACGCCGTTGGTCCCTGGGTCTCTGTCACTGGACATGAAACCGCACTCGCCAGGGGAAACCCGGCGCTGAGAAAGGAAGAAGTCAGAATTAAAAAGGAGGAAATGTCGTCACGCATTTCTTAATTCATAATTCCTACTTCTTAATTGCCACCATGCCAGTTCGTTACGGTCGTTTTGAAATGCCAAAAACTCTCGCCAAAGACGAGAACACAGCCACCGCCACTTACGCCAAGTTTACCGCCGAGCCCTTTGAGGCCGGTTACGGTCACACCGTTGGAAATTCACTCCGCCGAGTTCTGCTTTCGTCGCTCGAAGGCGCTGCCATTACCGCGGTAAAAATCACTGGGGCGCAACACGAGTTCGCCACGTTACCCGGAGTGGTTGAGGACGTGACCGACATCGTGCTCAACCTCAAGAAAATAAAATTCAAAGCCGACGACCATGAGCCGAAGAAACTTTCGCTCAGCGTGAACAAGGAAGGCGAGGTCACCGCCGGGGACATTCAGGAAGTCGCGGGCTACGAAGTGCTCAATCCAAAACAGGTCATTTGCACACTCGACAAGAAACACAAATTCGACGCCGAGCTCGAACTCCGCGTTGGCCGCGGCTTCGCTACCGGCGAAGAAAACAAGCGCGCAGATCAACCGATCGGCCTTATTCCGATCGATTCAATTTTCTCACCTGTCACCCGTGTGAAATACGCGGTCGAGAACACTCGCGTCGGCCAACGCACCGATTACGACAAGCTTATCCTCGAAATCTGGACCGACGGCCGATTGACTCCGGACGACGCGCTTCTCCAGGCCTCCGCGATTCTCCGTCATCACCTCGACGTTTTCGTGAACTTCAACGAGGAAGTGATCGAGTTCGACGAGACGCCGGCCGGCGTGAGCGAGGAAAACATGAAGCTGAAGAAGCTGCTTAACATGAGCGTGAACGAAATCGAACTCAGCGTCCGGGCGGCGAACTGCTTGAACAACGCGAACATCACAACCGTTGGTCAGCTCGCACAAAAGACTGAGAGCGAGATGCTCAAGTATCGCAACTTCGGAAAGAAATCGCTAAATGAGATCAAGGACAAACTCCAGCAGCTCGGTTTGAGTTTGGGGATGAAATTTGAGCCCGGTTTGGTGGAACCGGTCACCGGTTCCGTTGACGGCGCTTCCGGAAACGGCACCAGCGCTGATGCGACCGAGCGCAAGTAATCAACGCAAAGCAAACCGATGAGACATCAAAAGACAACGGTGCGGCTCGGCCGCAAAGCTGAGCATCGCAAGGCGTTGCTCGCGAACCAGGTCTGCAATCTAATCGAGCATCGCCGGATCAAGACGACGCTCGCCAAAGCAAAAGCAGTCCGGCCCCTCGCTGAAAAAATGGTGACGCTTGGCAAAAGAGGTTCAATTCACGCGCGGCGGACCGCCTTTGCGACGTTGCGGCAGAAAGATGCGGTCAAGAAATTGTTCGATGAAATCGCGCCCGCTTCGACCGAGCGCAACGGCGGTTATACCCGCATTGTTCGGCTCGGCCAGCGCAACAGCGATTCCGCTTCGATGGCGTTCATCGAATGGGTAGACGCTGCGATAGTGGTCGAAGAAAAGCCGGCCGATGAAAAGAAGGCGAAAAAGAAGGAGCCGAAAGCCGAGCCCAAACAAAAAGAAACAAAGCGCGAAGAGCCTAAGGCGAAAGCCGAAGAGAAGCCCGCTGAAGAACCAAAGAAGAAGCGGCGCTGGTTCAGCCGTAAACCGAGCGACGAGAAGTAATTCGCGCGATTATAATTCGACCAATCGCCACTCTATTGTTTCGTTCGCGATCTCAAGCCAAGCGACGCTCGCGGGCGAGCCGCGGCTCGGTCGCGTGACGCAGCCGGGATTTAAAAAGAGAACGCCGCGACGTTTTTCATTCCGCGGCACATGAGTATGACCATGCAAGACAATGTCGACATCAAGCGGGGCAGAATCCGGCGGAAAGTGTTGCAGCCGAAATTTCAAACCCTCACGGGTAAGATCGATAACCAGCGGCCAATCCGAGTTCCAATCGCAGTTACCGCGCACAACAGTGAGCGACGGACCGATCGCCTCGAGATCATCAGCGATCGTTGGCTCGCAAACGTCGCCCAAGTGCCAGATCTCGTCTGCGTCGCTCGCAAGATCGACAATCGTCTGCGGCAACTTGTTATGCGTGTCTGCCAGAACAAACACTCTCATTTGATTAGGCCGATTGCTTCCAACACTCTGCTCCTTAGCCTCTGATTGTGTCATTTAATAATTTCGGCCTTTCTTCGGAAGTTGTGCGCGGGACCCAGGCAATGGGTTTTACCGAACCGACGCCGATCCAGCTCCGCGCGTTTCCTATAATTCTCGCTGGGAAAGATTTAATCGGCACCGCGCAGACCGGCACCGGAAAGACCGCTGCTTTCGCGCTTCCGATTCTTACGCTGCTGGCAAAGCACGGAAAGTTTCGCTGTCTCGTGCTCGAACCGACCCGCGAGCTCGGCGCACAAGTTGAGACTGCGTTTCGAGATTACGGCCGGTTCACCGATTTGCGAGAGACCGTGCTACACGGCGGTGTTGGTTACGGTAAACAAAAGGAAGACTTAAAGCGCGGTGTCGATGTTGTCGTCGCGACGCCCGGGCGCCTGCTCGATCATCTCGAACAAGGCACGCTCCATTTCCGCGACGTGAACATTCTCGTGCTCGATGAGGTCGATCGCATGCTCGACATGGGGTTTTTGCCGGATGTGCGCCGGATCGTTGAACAAATTTCAACGACTCGGCAAACCTTGCTCTTCTCCGCAACCTTGCCGCCGGAGATCGAGCGACTCGCCAAGTGGGTGTTGCGAGAACCCGAGTTAGTAGAAATCGGCGCGCGACGCTCGCCGGCAGAAACAGTAACCCACGCGGTTTATCCGGTCGCAGCCGAACAAAAGTTTGATCTGCTTATCGCGCTACTGGAGCGAACCAACTTCGATAGCGTCCTCATTTTTTGTCGGACGAAACAAAACGCCGATCGCGTGGCGCACTTTCTGAAACATGCGAAACACTCGGTCGCAGTCCTGCACTCGAATCGGACGCAGCGTGAACGGATTGAAGCGCTCGAAGGATTCAAGAGCGGCAAATACGAGGTCATGGTTGCGACCGACATCGCATCGCGCGGACTGGACATTGCCGGCGTTAGTCACGTCATCAACTACGACGTGCCCGAACATCCGGAAGATTATGTCCATCGCATCGGCCGCACTGGACGCGCGCAAAACGTCGGCGACGCGTTCACCCTGATGAACGGCGAAGAAGTTCCCGCACTTCAGGCAATCGAACATTTCATCGGACAAAAAATTCCGCGACTGAAACTCGACGATTTTCCATATCTCTACACAATCCTGTTCGAGTCCGAGTCAGCCGTCCGGGGAAGACGCGCGATCGGCGGTGGACGATCCCATCGTGGTTTTTCCTACGGACGACGACGTCGTTGACTATCTGGCCGCTCTCAGGCGCGAGTCTGTTGACGAGTCGCTCGAACTCGGGATCCCCACGCAAACTGTCAAAGTAGGGATGCACGCGTTTGAGTTTCATCATGCCTTCAAACGTGAACGGGTGCCTCCCGGTTGTTTGTTTGCGCGAACGCCGCGGCGGCAGACAAAAAAAGATAATGGGAAATCGCAGTTTCATGACTCGCTCGATTAAACGTTCGAGTTAGAGTGCACGCATGGCTCAAGTCACAATCGAGACAATCAAGAACGGTCCCTACATCGTGAAGGGCGAGGTGGAACTGATCGACAGCAACGGAAATAAATTTCCCGTCGAACCAAGGATGGCGCTCTGTCGCTGTGGCGCATCGACCGAGAAGCCGTTTTGTGACGGCACCCATTCCAAAATCGGTTTCAAAGCCGCGGAGAAGGCGGTTCCGCAATCCAAGGAATAATGCGCCTGGTAACGACCTGCGCTTTTATTCTGATTGCTTCGACCGCGATGGTTTTCGGCCAGCCGTTGCCGAAAACAATGAAGGCGATCGTCGCGCACGAGTACGGCGGACCAGAAGTTTTAAAATACGAAGACGCGCCGGTCCCGGAGCCGAAGGAAAACGAGATCCTCGTTCGTGTGATTGCGAGCGGCGTGAACCCGGCCGATCCCCTGATCCTCAACGGCAAATTCGCCAAGGAGTTCGGAACGCACCTTCCGCTCATTCTCGGTTACGACATGGCGGGCATTGTCGTGAAAACCGGCGACAAAGTGACCAAACTCAAAGTGGGCGATTCGGTTTACGCTTATCTACTTTGGGGTGGCGGCTGGGCCGAATATTGCATCTCCAACGAAGGCGAATCGGCAATCAAACCGAAATCGCTCAGTCTTACTGAAGCCGCGGCCGTTCCGCTGGCCGCGCTAACGGCGTGGCAGGCGTTGATCGACGTCGGAAAAATCCAAAGCGGCCAAACCGTTCTCATCCACGGCGGTTCCGGCGGCGTCGGGAGTTTTGCGATTCAAATCGCCAAAGCGCGTGGTGCCCGGGTGATCGCGACGGCTTCAACAGCGAATCAAGATCTATTACAACAACTCGGGGCCGACGTGGCGATCGATTACACAAAACAAAAATTCGAAGATGTCGCGCACGATGTCGATCTTGTGCTCGATCCGGTCGGGCGCGACACGCTCGCGCGGTCCTACGGCGTTGTGAAACGGGGGGGGACCGTGATAACGATCGTCTCGCGTTGCGACGAATCGGAGCTGAAGAAGCACGGCATCCGTGGCGCGTCGCTCTCGTCGCATCCCGACGCAGCCGAACTGACCGAGATCACGAAGTTGATCGACGCAGGAAGAATTAAACCGATCGTCTCACAGGTTCTGCCGCTAACGGACGCAGCCAAAGCCGATGCGCAGGCGGAAACGCACCACACGCGTGGGAAGATGGTATTAAAGATTGCTGACGACCCAAAAAGTTAAACGATGAAAACTCTACTTTGTTTTGCACTTTTTCTGACTGCTCTCACCGCGCGCGCGGAGAAGATTTCACTCGTCGGCGCCACAGTGATCAATCCGGCCGACGGCAAAGTGTTGCCGAACGCGACGATCGTAATGAACGGCGGCAAGATCGAGCGTGTTTCGATGGGCAAACAGGATGCGGCGACCCTCGGGAAGCAGATCGATTACATCGGGAAATTCATTTTGCCGGGTTACATCGACACGCACGTGCATTTCTTTCAATCGGCCGACCTTTTCACGCGACCGGACGGCGCTGATTTCAACAGGGTGCGTCCCTACAAGGACGAAGTTGCTTGGATTAAATCGCATCTCGACGATGTGTTCGCGCGCTACATTCGTTGCGGCATTACTAGCGTGGTCGATGTCGGCGGCCCGATGTGGAATTTCGAGGTCCGCAAAAAAGCGAACGAAACCGCGAAAGCGCCGCGCGTCGCTGTCGCCGGTCCCCTAATCTCCAGCGTTTCACGCGAGAAACTCGATCTTGGTGATCCGCCGATCGTGAAGATCGACGCTCCAGACCAGGCGCGCGAGTTCGTGCGCAAATTGGCGAACCAGAAAGCCGACTTGGTGAAGATTTGGTACATCGTCGACAAAGATCATCCAGTCGATTCGTTTCGACCGATTGCGCGCGCGACGATTGAAGAAAGCCACGCGCACCAGATCCGAGTTGCGGTTCACGCGACGGAATTGGAAACAGCGCGCGCGGCGGTGGAAGAAGGCGCTGATATTCTCGTTCACAGCGTTATCGATAAACCGGTGGACGATGCGTTCGTGAAGCTATTGAAAGATCGACATACGATTTTGTGTCCGACATTGGTGGTGTTTGAGCGCTACGGCCGCACGTTTTCGCATCAGCTGAACCTCACAAAGGAAGAACAGGCGTGGGGCAATCCGGAAGTGATCGCTTCCCTGGATGTAACTAAGATTCCGCAGGAACAATTGCCGGACCGGGTGAAAAGCGCGCTGGCTTACCCGGCTGCTGCCCTCGATCGAATCAAGAAAACTTACGAAATCGCGCTGCCAAATTTGAAAAAATTGGAAGACGGCGGCGTGACGATTGCCGCCGGGACCGACGCGGGAAATATTGGCACTATTCACGGACCAGCGTTGTTCCGCGAATTTCAGTTGATGAAGGAAGCGGGATTCGCCAACATGCAGATTTTGCAATGTGCGACGGCGAATGCCGCGAAACTTTTTGGCGGCGATACCGGCCGGCACATCGGCAAGATCGAAAGCGGCTGTTTCGCCGATCTCGTCGTCTTGAAATCGAACCCGGCTGACGACATCGCGAACGCATCGGACATCGATACTGTGATCAAGAACGGCGTTGTTTGTCCGGCTGATTCGATTTTGCGCTGAATCCCCGACTAGGGAGCTACGCCAACTTCGGAAAGAACCAATCCAGTGAAGCGTACCGTAATCACGTCATTTCTCGCCGGGATCGGATTGCCGATCTTCGCCACCGACCCAGTGGCATCACCTTCCCGCCTTGATTCACTAATAGCATCAGCGAGATAGGAATCGGGAAACTTTTCGCGGACGTGCGAAACAGGCGAAGAACCCGATGTATCAACGGAAACTGAGACTTCACGCGTGAAGTTCTCGCGAATTGGTTTATCCTGCGCGCTGCGCAGATGCCGCGGAATAACGATTTACACAAGATCCTGCTGATCGGCTCGGGCCCAATCATCATCGGGCAGGGCTGCGAATTTGATTATTCCGGCGTGCAAGCGTGCAAAGCGTTGTCCGAGGAGGGCTACCAAGTCGTGTTGGTGAATTCGAATCCGGCGACAATCATGACCGACCCGGAGTTCGCGGATCGCACCTACATCGAGCCAATCACCGCCGAAGTCATCGAATCGATTATCGAGCGCGAAAGACCCGACGCAATTTTGCCCACCATGGGCGGACAAACCGCGCTGAACGCAGCGATGGAGCTTTATCGCAACGGCGCGCTCGCGCGGCACAAAGTGAAATTGATCGGCGCCCACGCTAAAGCAATCGCGAAAGGGGAAGATCGACAGCTGTTTAAGGAGGCGATGTTGCGGATCGGTCTCGAGGTTCCCCGCTCCGGCGTGGCGCGTACCTCTGCGGACGCCAGCCGCATCGCGAAAGAGATTGGAACTTTCCCGTTGATCATTCGACCAGCGTTCACACTCGGCGGAACTGGTGGAGGCATCGCCTACAACCCAGATGATCTGAATGAAATCTCCGGCCGCGGGCTTGCCATGTCCCCGGTGAGCGAGGTCTTAATCGAAGAATCGCTCGTTGGCTGGAAAGAATTCGAGATGGAAGTGATGCGCGATCGGATGGACAACTGCGTTGTCATTTGCTCGATCGAGAACTTTGATCCGATGGGTGTGCACACGGGCGATTCGATCACGGTCGCGCCAGTGCAAACGCTGACCGACAAAGAATACCAAATGATGCGCGACGCCGCGTTCGCCGTCATTCGCGAGATCGGCGTCGAGACCGGCGGATCGAACATTCAATTCGCGGTCCATCCCGACAGCGGCCGAATGGTCGTAATCGAAATGAATCCACGCGTGTCGCGTTCGAGCGCCCTCGCAAGCAAGGCAACGGGATTTCCCATTGCCAAGATCGCGGCCAAACTCGCGGTCGGTTACACACTCGATGAAATTAAAAATGACATCACGCGCGAAACGCCGGCGTGCTTCGAGCCGACGATTGATTATTGCGTGGTCAAAGTGCCGCGGTTCACGTTCGAAAAATTTCCGCAGGCCGATCCGACTCTCACGACACAGATGAAAAGCGTCGGCGAGGCGATGGCGATCGGCCGCACATTTAAGGAATCGCTGCAAAAAGCCTTGCGCTCTCTCGAAATCAAACGATTCGGATTGATTGGCGATGGCGCAGACAAAGATGTCGATCTTGAAACGCTGCGCTTGAAGCTCACGATGCCGAATGCGGAGCGAATTTTCTATATCGGCCAAGCATTCGCGAAAGGCGCGTCGATCGACGAAGTGTTCGACCTCACAAAGATCGACAAATGGTTTTTGCGGAACGTCGCTGAGATCGTCTCGGAGTCGCAATGTCTGAAAACCAAAACGCTATTGCGGAGCAAGAAGCTCGGCTTCTCGGATAGACAACTGGCGCTGGCGAATGGTTGGAGCGAAGAAAAGATTCGGACAAAACGGATCGAAGATAAAGTGACGCCGACTTATCGTTTGGTCGACACCTGCGCCGCGGAGTTCGAGGCGTACACACCGTACTACTATTCAACTTACGGCGACGAGAACGAGCGGCGCGAAAGCGGGAAACGCAAAGCGATGATTCTCGGGGGCGGACCGAACCGGATCGGTCAAGGAATCGAGTTCGATTACTGCTGCGTGCACGCGGCGTTCGCGCTGCGCGAGCTCGATTTCGAAACGATCATGGTGAATTCGAACCCGGAGACGGTTTCGACCGATTACGACACCAGCGACAAACTCTATTTCGAGCCGCTCACGCTTGAGGACGTTCTTAATATATATGAGCAGGAGAAGCCGGACGGCGTAGTCGTGCAGTTCGGCGGCCAAACGCCGCTCAATCTGGCGAACGGATTGAAAGCGGCGGGCGTTCCGATCTTTGGAACACAGCCCGAGAGCATCGAAACTGCGGAAGACCGAAAGTTGTTCGCCGCGATGCTGGACAAACTCGCACTGCGCCAAACACCGAGCGGTTCGGCGACTAGCACCGACGAGGCGGTCGCGATCGCGAAAAAAGTTGGGTATCCGGTACTGGTTAGGCCGAGCTTCGTTCTGGGCGGGCGCGCGATGGAGCTTGTCTACAACGAACCGGACCTGCGCCGTTACATGGCAACCGCCATCGAAGTGACGCCGGACCGCCCCGTCCTGGTCGACCGTTTTCTAGAAGATGCGATTGAAGTGGATGTCGATTGCATTTCGGAAGGCGAAACGACCGTGATCGGTGCGATCATGGAGCACATCGAGGAAGCCGGGATTCACAGCGGCGACAGCGCCTGCGTGATCCCGACGTTTTCGTTGTCACAACACGTGCTCGATGAGATTTCATTAGCGACGAAAGCGATGGCGCGCGAACTAAACGTGCGCGGTCTAATGAACGTGCAATTCGCAGTGAAAGACGACGATGTTTACGTGCTCGAAGTAAATCCGCGCGCGTCACGGACGGTGCCGTTTGTGAGCAAGGCGATCGGCGTTCCGTTGGCGAAACTGGCCGCCAAAATCATGGTCGGCAAGACTTTGCTCGAACTTGGATTCACGAAAGAAATCGTGCCGAAACATTTTTCGGTGAAAGAAGCGGTCTTTCCCTTCCTGCGTTATCAAGGCATGGACATTTCGTTAGGGCCGGAAATGAAATCGACCGGCGAGGTGATGGGGATGGATGTCGATCTTGGACTGGCTTACGCGAAATCGCAGATGGCCGCGCCGCCGCCGTTGCCGAAAAAAGGAAATGTTTTTATCAGCGTGAAAGACAGCGATAAGGAATCGGTCATTCCAGTGGCGCGCGAATTCGTCAAGCTCGGATTCGGAATTATTTCGACGAGCGGAACAGCTGAAGAATTGCAGAAAGCGAAGATTAAAGTGAAAAAGGTCTTCAAGCTGCACGAAGGTCGGCCGAACGTGCTCGACCGCGTCAAGAACGGAGACATTAACTTCATCATTAACACGCCGAGCGGAAAAATCCCGCGCGAGCACGAAGTGATGATTCGGAATGCCGCGCTCGCCGCGAAAATTCCGATCATGACCACGGTGCGCGCAGCGCAAGCGAGCGCGAACGGGATTCGTTCACTACAAAAAACGAAGCTACAGGTGCGAAGCTTACAGGAATACCACGCGACGGCTGAAGATTTGCGACCGTCATAGCCCGCCGTTACAGAAGAGCATGACGATGTCGATCTTAGGAGCGCTCCTGTTGAGTACAGCGCTGTTGGCAGCCGAAGAAAAGAAGGAGGAGAAACCTGCGATGAACACGAGCAATGAAGTCGCGGTGATCAAGACCAGCGAGGGCGACATGGTGGCGCAGTTTTGGACCGATGCCGCCCCGAACACGGTCGAGAATTTCAAAAAGCTGGCGCGCTCGGGATTTTACAACGGCACAATCTTCCATCGGATCGTGAAGGGATTTATGATCCAGGGCGGCGACCCCAACTCGAAAAACCCGGCGAAAGAAGATAGTTACGGCGCGGGCGGACCCGGTTACAAAATCAAGGCGGAGTTCAACGATCATTCCCACGAGCGCGGTGTAATCTCAATGGCACGCGAACCCGACCCGGATTCAGCCGGCTCGCAATTTTTCATTTGTCTCGCACCCGTGCCGCGGCTCGATCATCAATACACGACGTTCGGAAAACTGATTAAAGGCGACGACGTGCTCGGCAAAATCGGCGACACGCCTGTGACGCGGAATACCATGGGCGAAAACAGCAAACCGAAGAAACGCGTAACGATTGAAAAGATCGAAATCGTGCCGGCGGATTCAGTGAAGTAATTTCACCGCAAAGGACGCAGAGACTGCGGAGGAAGCCCTTTCAGAAAATTCTCTGCGAACTCTGCCCTCTCCGCGGTAAACTCTTGTAATGTCCAACGCAGACACAGCCCAAGTCGCACTCGTGCAGATGAAGTGTAGCGCGGACGTGGAGAAGAACCTTTCGCGCGCCCTCGATTTCATCCGGTATGGGGCAAAGAAAGGGGCGGCGATTGTTTGTCTGCCAGAGCTTTTCCGCTCGCAATACTTTTGCCAGAGCGAAGATCACAAGAATTTCGAACTAGCCGAGGAAGTTCCGGGAAGATCGACATCCGCGCTGGGGGAATTGGCGAAGGAACTCGGCGTCGCGATTATTGCATCGCTATTCGAGAAGCGACGCGCCGGCGTTTATCACAACACGGCCGCGATCATCGACGCGGATGGAAAATTTCTTGGAAAATATCGCAAAATGCACATTCCCGACGATCCGTTGTATCACGAGAAGTTTTATTTCACGCCGGGCGATCTCGGTTTTCAGGCGTGGGAAACACAGCGCGGCAAAATCGGCGTGTGTGTTTGCTGGGACCAATGGTATCCGGAAGCGGCGCGCCTGACTGCGTTGCGTGGCGCCGAAATCATTTTTTATCCGACGGCCATCGGCTGGCATCCGAGCGAGAAAAACGAATTCGGCGCGGCCCAATACAACGCGTGGGAAACGATTCAGCGCAGCCACGCGATCGCGAACGGCTGCTACGTCGCGACCGCAAACCGTGTCGGCCATGAGGCCCCGGCCGGCGGAGATGGGATTGAATTCTGGGGACAAAGTTTCATTTGCGGTCCGGACGGCGAGATCATCGCCAAAGGTTCAGTGGATAAGGAAGAAATTGTAATCGGCCAAATCGATTGGCGTCGCGTCAGCGAGCATCGGACGCATTGGCCGTTTTTGCGCGACCGGCGCATAGATGCGTACGCCGGAATTGAGCAGCGTTTGCTCGATTGAGAGTTTCTTTTTCAAAAGAAGAGCCGTACGTTCGCGGCATGAAAACGATTCTCTCGATCATAATATTTTGCGCTCTGGTCGCATTTGCGCAGGGTCAGGAAGTCACGAAAGCGGCTGCGCAGTTGGAACCCAAATCTGGCAGCACGGTCACTGGCACCGTGACGTTCACGAAAGTTGGTGATGACATTCGAGTGGTCGCCGACATTCAAAATCTCACCCCGGGCAAACACGGCTTTCACATTCATGAAAAAGGTGATTGCTCGGCGCCGGACGCGTCATCGGCCGGGGCACATTTCAATCCGACTATGAAACATCACGGCGGTCCCACGAGCCTCGATCACCATACTGGCGATCTCGGCAACATCGAGGCCGATGCGTCAGGCAAAGCGCATCTGGATTGGAAAGGGAAACTCAGCTTGACCGGCAAAGATTCGATCATCGGTAAGTCCGTGGTCGTTCACGAAAAAGAAGACGATTTGAAAACGGATCCGTCCGGAAATTCCGGGGCGCGCTTGGCTTGCGGCCCAATTCTCGCCGCGGAATAGGACTCACAGCAGGCAAAAAGATCGGATCGACATGCAAGTGATGACGCTAAGCGAAATTCGCCGGGCCGCCAAGAGCGGCCCGGTCACCGCGTGCGTCCATGTGCAAGTCGAATCGGCCGCGCCGAAACTGACGCGCGAACAAAAGCCCTATTGTGAGTTGAGTCTGGCCGACGCGTGCGATCGAATGATCCTTCGTGTTTGGAGCGATCACCCGAATTACAAAATATGCAGCACTTTGAACAGGGAAAGCTTCATCGAGCTCAATGGCGATTTTGTTTCGTCGCAATTCGGCCTCGAGGCGCCGAAGTGGACGATGCGTCCGCTAACGGCGCAGGAGAAAGGCGAACTTCTACAGGGCCCGGCGGAGTTGCGCTCCAAACAAGCAGCTGATTGGAAGTTCATTCTCCAAACGATTGCGAAGATCACCGATCCGCGCCTGCGCGGGTTGTGCGACGCGTTCGTGAAAGATTTAGGCGAACGTTTTCAGCGCACAGCGGCAGCGCGAAAAAATCATCACGCTCGCCGCGGCGGATTGGTCGAGCACACTGCGCAAATGATGCGCGTAGCGACGGCAATCGCGCCGCTTTATCCGCAATTGAATGTCGATCTTCTGATCGCTGGCATTCTGTTTCATGACTCGGGCAAGCTCTGGGAAAATCATTATCCAGACACCGGTTTCGTGATGGATTACGACGAACGCGGCGAATTAGTCGGACACATTTCCATCGGCCTCGAGCTTGTGAATTCGCTGTGGCGAAAGATTTCCACGGACAATGGCGAGATGTGGAAAAACCTCTCGCCGCCGTCGGAAGATGTTCGTTTGCATTTGCTGCATCTGATTGGGGCACATCACGGCGAGCAACAGTTCGGTTCTCCAGTTGATCCGAAAACACCGGAAGCGATGGCGCTCCATTACATCGACAATCTGGACGCGCGCCTGGAGATGTTTGCCAGCGGATATTTGACGGCGAAACCGCTGGCCGACCGGATCTTTGAGCGCGTCTGGCCGCTGCCGGGAAAACTGGTCAAATCGCTCGGCATTTTCCAAAGCTCGCCCCCTCAAGCGAAACCGGACGACCAGCTATTTTAGCTTAAGCCGGCGTTTGGCTTCGGCGAGGTACGTTCTGTCGATCTCGAAGCCGATAAATCTTTTCACGCCGCAATTCCTAGCGGCGACGGCGGAGTTTCCGATCCCAAGGAATGGATCGAGCATTGTTGTGATGCGCGACGCGCCGTGGAGTTTGATGCACCACTCAGCTAGTTGAACTGGAAACGTCGCGGGATGTGGGCGCTCCTTTTCGCGGCTCTGGATTGTTTGGTAAGGGATGAACCAGGTGTTGCCGCGGCACCGCTTGTCGCGCCCGCGGGTATGTGACCAACGAGCGATATTACTCTTGTCCCGATAAGGCACGCCGAGCGCGAGCCGGTCGATGTCGACCTTGCCGTCAATAGTGAAATGAAAAATGTATTCGTGGCAGTCGTTGAGAAATCTTCTCGAGCTGATCGGCTTAAAATGGCCGAACGTTCGCTCGTCGACGGCGATCGATTTGATCCAGTGAATCGTATTTTGTAGGACAAACAGACTACGCAATTGAAAAACAATTTCATGCGGAAGCATCGGGATTGAAGGCGCCGCCCCGATATTGAGGAAAAAAGAGCCGCTTGTTTTGATAACACGCCAGATTTGCGCCGCCCACGCTGCACACCATTTCAAATACGATTGTCGATCCTGGCGGTCAGAATAGTGCCTGTAACGAACACCGAGATTGTAAGGCGGTGACGTGATGACAAGATCGATATCCTCATCAGGCAAACGCTGCATTCCTTTCAGGCAATCCTCGAGACGAAGGTCGAATTTTGTCACTCGAGAAAACTGATCGAACAAATTCGATTCGTACAGCGAATTCGTTATTGTTTACGTTAATGTCGGACAAGCCTTCCAAGCTGAAGATTGCCGAGCGCGAGTTCACGTCGCGGTTGCTCGTCGGGACGGGGAAGTTCGCTTCGAACGAACTGATGCGCGACGCGCTGGTCGCGAGCGGGACCGAAGTGGTCACGGTGGCGCTGCGACGCGCGGATCTCTCCGGCAAACATGATCCCTACGCAAACATTTTGGATTTCATCGATCCGAAGCGATTTCTGCTTTTGCCAAACACGAGTGGGGCACGTAACGCCGAGGAAGCGGTGCGACTCGCGCGTCTAGCGGCAAGCGCCGGTTTGCCGACCTGGATCAAACTCGAGATCCATCCCGACCCGCGATATTTATTGCCCGACCCGGTGGAAACGCTCGCGGCTGCTGAAATTTTGGTGAAAGAAGGATTTACTGTCCTACCATATATCAACGCGGATCCGGTGCTGGCGAAACGTTTGCAGGACGTAGGCACCGCCACAGTGATGCCACTCGGTTCACCGATTGGGAGCAATCGTGGAATTGAAACGCGACCACAAATCGAAATCATTATTGAACAGGCGACCGTTCCGGTCGTGGTCGATGCAGGTTTAGGCGCGCCGAGCCAGGCGGCTGAAGCGATGGAAATGGGCGCGGATGCAGTTTTGGTGAATACTGCGATCGCGATCGCGTCTGATCCAGTCCGCATGGCGCAAGCATTTAAAAAGGCGATCGAAGCGGGGCGTCAAGCGTACGACATTGGCCTCGGCGAAAAGCAGTGGACGGCCTCGGCCACTAGCCCGCTCACGTCTTTTTTTTCGAACCAATCGAAATCCGATTAAGAATTTTGGGCGCAACAATTCCATTTGAGTTGTGTTCAAAAGTCAGAGATAGTCACGCCGACACGCTGCGGCGACACGGCACTAAAACTAGCTGCTCTTTTAATCAAAGACCCCATGTTATCCCCCAGCCAAGCCGGAGTCGGCCGACTGAGAATTCGCTAAATCAAATAATATCCAATGCCGAGACGTCGTAGTTCCCGCCCCTCTTTTTTCAGTCCGCGTGTCGTCGCCGCTTGCGGTCTCTGTTTGATCGGCGCGTGGCTGGCGATGCTAAGTTTTGCTGCATCGTCATCCGGTTCATCCAACGCAGCTCATTTCAGAGCCGGCGATCCGGTAGTGCCGAGCGAATTTACCGGAGATCTCCGAGACCTGCCGCAAACCATAACTGACGCGGAAAGAAAGACTTTCATCCGGCCGTTGGAACTTAATCACCCTCTCCCTGTGATCAAACAGGTGTTGCCGGGAATTCAAACCCACTTCAGCAACTTCGCGTTATTGCGCAATTCTGCCGCAAATATGTCGTAAAACAGTGGTTATCTGCGAAGAGACAAAATTGTCGCTTTGCTCTTTTCGTGCAGAATCACGCAATTCTCGTGTCCGAATTTGTCCGAAAAGACCGTGAACCATTAGTCCTTTTTGGGATCTTCATGCTGGCTCTCCAAACCTATTCCAGGGTTCAGTTCTACGGCACTGACTACCTCGGCTTCGATGGGCTCTCGCTTGGGGAGTTTCTCAAGCAGCGCGTTGAACTCGGCGAAGTGGTCGTGGCTGTGCTGGTGATCGTGTTCGTGGCGAATAGTGACCATCGGATCGCTACTGAGCATCTGCAGCTTATCAATCGCCATCCCAGTAACCGGTACGAGCAGCGCCCCTTTGATTTTGCCGGCTTGCATTTCCTCATTCAGCCTGTCGAAACCGTCCGCGGCAAGTCTGGCGGCCGAAGCAGCGATCATCTGTTTACGCTGACGTATATTGTCGGATTTACGCTCGCGGACACCTCGAACAGAGTCGCGCGAGCAGTGAACGAATCTAGCGATTGCAGCGATCGGCTCGCCGAGGCTGAGCAAATTAATAATGCGTTGCTCATTTTCAGACTGGCTCATGTTCGGGTGAACAGTTACGCTCGTTTGTGTGAAAGCGCAAAGCCTCGCTGCGACGGTGAGCTAAGCTTACGCCCTATACGTTATAGGAAAAACGATTAGACAGCGGTGACCAAGCGTTTAACGTCGAACTCGATTACGTCACCGGACGTTTCATGTCATACCGTAAACTCACTCTGGCCATCGTCTTATTCGTCGCCTCGGCAATCTCGCTCGTATCCAGCTTCAGGCTGAGCGCGGACCCGACGACGGCCGCAGCCGATCAATCGCAGTCCGTGGTCCAAATGGGCTCTCAAGCGGTGCCGGACACTCATCACGATGTTTCGCCGCCCCTTTTCTTGATTCCACCGACTCATCATCAGCTCGGCTTCAGGATCCATGATCACGAACGATTGCCGCGCCCGTACCACAGCGCGACGACCGATCCCGTACTGCAAACCCAAGTTGCCACAGCCGCGGCGCCGGCCACCAGTTTGAACTTCCTTGGTATTGGCAATGGCTTTACTGGCCCCGCTGGCACATTCTCAGTTCGTTCTGCTCCGCCGGACACAAACGGCGACGTCGGCCCGAATCATTACGTCCAGATCGTTAACACGGACTTCGCCGTATTTAATAAGAGTGGCACGGTCGTTTACGGTCCGGTGCCGATCAACACGCTGTGGAGCGGATTCGGCGGCGGTTGTGAGAACAACGATGATGGCGACCCGGTTGTCGTTTACGACCGAATCGCTGATCGCTGGGTGATCTCACAATTCTCAGTTAGCACCACACCATATCTCCAGTGCGTTGCTGTCTCCACCAGCGGCGATCCCTCTGGGTCGTATTACCGTTATTCCTTCCAATATTCTGATTTCCCAGACTATCCAAAGATGGGTGTCTGGCCCGATGCGTATTACATCACGTTTAACATGTTTGCGCCCGGCCCCTCCGCTTTCTTGAACGGCGAAGTTTGCGCGTATGATCGATCGAGCATGTTGGCGGGAGGAACGGCCACTCAGCAATGCTTCAGCGTCGGCGCCAATTACGGCGGTCTTTTGCCTGCGCACCTGACCGGCGCAACGCTGCCTCCGGCCGGTTCGCCTAATTACGTCGTGGCCCTCGGGAACACGACCAGCTCGCTCGCGTTCTGGACGTTTCACGTCGACTGGGCGACACCGTCGAACTCAACTCTCACCGGGCCGACTTCGTTGATGGTGGGCGCGTACACCGAAGCGTGCAACGGCGGTGGAACCTGTATTCCCCAATTGGGAACATCGCAGCAACTGGATTCGTTAGCGGATCGCCTGATGTACCGGCTCGCGTATCGCAACTTCGGAGATCACGAGTCGCTAGTAACTAATCACAGCGTGACCGCTGGCTCGAGTGTTGGAGTTCGCTGGTACGAGATTCGCACGCCTGGTACCTCACCGACAATTTTCCAACAAGGCACCTACGCGCCCGACTCCAGTTATCGCTGGATGGGTAGCATCGCGATGGATCAGTCCGGCAACATGGCGCTCGGTTATAGTACCTCCAGCAGCGGCCTCCATCCGCAGATCAATTATACCGGACGCTTGTCCACTAGTCCGGGCGGAGTGATGGACCAAGGCGAAGGAACGATAATCAACGGCGCGGGCTCTCAGACCGGCCAGAATCTTTCACGCTGGGGCGACTACAGCTCGATGAGCGTTGATCCATCCGATGATTGCACGTTTTGGTACACGAACGAATACATCCCGAGTGACGGCGCGTTTAATTGGAGCACGCGGATCGGTTCGTTCAAATTTGCAAGTTGTGGCGGCAATCCCACGCCAACGCCGACCGCAACTCCCACTCCAACACCGACCGCTACTCCTACGCCGACGCCGACACCTTCAACGGGCCCTGCGGTGATGCTAAGCCCGCCACCCGGCTCAACGTTTGCGTCCTCGACCGTTAC
>Ga0182034_10000218_pt1 | contig 25118 bp, 24 predicted proteins | sample flu12Cox44000172_FD_125972 | JGI IMG/M metagenome (GOLD analysis project Ga0182034, IMG submission 125972) | Lab enrichment of tropical soil microbial communities from Luquillo Experimental Forest, Puerto Rico - flux4day.12C.oxic.44.000.172 | ecosystem: Environmental > Terrestrial > Soil >... | reverse complement strand
TTAGTCCGATTAAACATGCGAGCTGGACTTGTGCCAAAGACGGATGCCACCAACGAACGCCTTATCGTTGCCGCCTAGCTCGGTCCGCTGCGGCAATTTTTCTACGTTTCTGGCGTTGCCACCGCCGAGTACAACGTAGTCCGGCTCCAGAGCTGTGCTTAAAATCCTAACTACGTCGCTCACGTTCTTGCGCCATTTTTTCAGTCCAGACCGCCGTAACCCGCGGCTGCCCAAATAGTCTTCAAAGGTCTTGCCCTTTTTGTAGCGTAGGTGGGCGAGTTCCATCGGCTCGACAACACCATCAATTATCATTGCTGTGCCCAAACCGGTGCCGAGTCCCAGGAACAACATGCGGCCGCCATGGTAACTGCCGAGCGCCTGCATAACCGCATCGTTGACGACCTTCACCGGTCTACGAAAGACCTTGGCAAAGTCAAAGCCTGCCCAGCCTGATCCGAGATTGTAGGGTTCAGCGATGGGCCGGTTGCCGGCGACCGGACCGGGATAGCCGATCGAAATAACTTGGTAGGTCCAGTCATTCGTAAGTTCTTTAACCTTCGCGACCATCTGTGTGGCAGTCATTTTGGGCCCTGATCCGAATTTGCGCCGCAAACGCGGCATACTCAGCTCCAGTTTGACGTGAGCACCCCCGATGTCGACGACAAGAATTCGCAGCTGTCTACCGCTCGATTGTTTGGCGTGCTCAGCCGACATGACTAGGCTCGTTTCTACACCTGTGCTGCCCTCTGGTGATTGTCTTGTTTGGCCACGATCGGATCGTGCCAAGGGCTCACCCCTTTCGCGATGCCCATTGATTGGCGAGGCCCCCACGTATGCGGGTCATAGGCGTGCAGTGGCGTGTCCGACTTGAGGATCGAATCAACGACCCTCCACTGCGCTTCGGCGCTGTCTTCGCGCGAGAACAATGTCAGGTCGCCCCTGATGGCATCGCCAATCAACCGCTCGTAGGCATCCATTTCTTCGGCGTCCTGGTGCAAAACGTTGAGTTCGACATGCTCACCCGCCATTTGCTCACCAGGCGCTTTGGCCCTGGCGCCCACCGCGATCACGACATCGGGCGATAGCCGGAAACGAAAATAATTTGGCTGGCCTGGCTTGTCGGCCTTGAAGATCTGTTGCGGCGGAAAATCCAGATCGACGATAACTTCCGTTGCGGTCACGGCGAGTCGTTTTCCTGCGCGCACGAGAAATGGCACGCCGTGCCAGCGCCAGGAATCAACATAGAGCCGTAAGGCGGCAAATGTTTCGACTTTGGAATTTGGCGAAACGCCGTGCTCATGGCGATAGCCGCGATACTGCCCACGCACCAATTCGGACGGGCTCAAAGTTCGAATGGAATTGAATAGTTTGACCTTTTCGTCGCGCAGGTAGCCACTTTCGCTGCTGATGGGGCATTCCATTGCCAGGATTGCGACGATTTGCAGAAGATGATTTTGAATGACATCGCGTATTGCGCCGACTTCCTCATAAAACCGCCCGCGACTCCCGACACCAAAACTTTCTGCCATCGTAATTTGTACACTGTGCACATAGTGCCGATTCCACAGCGGTTCGAGAAAGGCGTTCGCAAACCGGAAATACAACAGGTTTTGGACTGGCTCCTTACCAAGAAAATGATCGATCCGAAATATTGATTCTTCAGGAAAAACCTTGTGCAACGTCTGGTTAAGCTGCTTGGCAGATGAAAGATCGCGCCCGAACGGTTTTTCGACCACCACGCGGGCATTGAGAGAGCACCCTGAGGTGCCCAAACTTTCAATCACAGTCGGAAACATGCTTGGTGGGATGGCAAGATAAAAAAGTGGCCGCTTGCTCGGCCCGAGTGTCGATCGCATGGCGTGAAACGTTTGGATGTTGTTGTAGTCGCCATCGACGTAATTTAGCAGGGCGCTGAAACGTTCAGCGCGTCGTTGGTCGAAATCGTTTGACCCGCTGACTGCTTTCAAAACATGGGCTTTGAACGCCTCGGTTGTCCATCCGGACCTCGCCACACCAATAATGGGAATCTTCAGCCGTCCGTGGCGAAACATTGCATAGAGAGCAGGAAAGATCTTTTTGTGGGCGAGATCTCCGCTTGCGCCGAACAAGACCAAGGCATCTGAAAGAGGGGGTGTCATTTTGAATTTTAACGATGCGCAGCGACTTTTTTATTTGGTGATAGTTCTGTGTGGCCGCCGAATTCGTGCCGCGTCGCGGACAAAAGCTTGTCAGCAAAATCTGCCGCGCCGCGAGAGGTGAACCGTCCATAAAGAGCGCTGCTGAGCACACTGGCCGGCACCCCTTCGTCGATAGCGGCCTTGAGCGTCCACCGGCCCTCGCCAGAATCTGATACGTGGCCTTCAAATTCGGAAAGCTCAGGATCATGAAAAAGCGTCACACCCGTCAGGCCATCATGTTCGATCAAGCGTTTGAGTCCGTCGTCCGCGAGAAAGGTCCGGGACAAAAAATCCAGCCAGACTGTCTGCCCTTCGTCATGCAATGTCTTGAGTGGATTTTTGTTTGGTATTTCTGCTTCTTGTCTCACCATGATCTTCCTTACCCTCTCACCATGTTAGCGATCTGATGTTTCGCAGCCGCAACGACGGCCTCGCAGGTAAATCCAAATTTGCGCAATAGGTCCGGCAATGGTGCAGAGGCACCAAATTGGTGCATCCCAATGCTGACACCGCGCGGGCCAACGTAGCGGCCCCAACCGATCACCGAGCCCATTTCCACTGATACGCGCTCCCAAATGCCTGGTGGCAGCACCTTGTCGCGGTAGCGCTCGCTTTGCTGTTCGAACAGTTCCCAGGAAGGCATGCTGACGACGCGCGATTCGATGCGGTCCGCTTTTAGCGCTTCATGCGCCGCAAGGCATAGCGCGACTTCACTCCCGGTGCCAATAAGGATCACATCCGGGGGTCGTCCGTGGCTGTCGGCCAGGATGTAGGCGCCACGCCTGACATTTTCTGCTGACGCGTATTTCGAACGGTCGAACGTTGGTAACGGTTGTCGGCTGAGAATGAGGCACGCCGGCTGATCTTTCAGCTCAAGAATCACGCGCCACGCCTCGGTCACTTCGTTGGCGTCCGCCGGACGAAGGTTGATGAGACCAGGAATGGTTCGCAACGTGACCAGTTGCTCGATGGGCTGATGCGTAGGGCCGTCCTGCCCAAGCCCGATCGAGTCGTGGGTGAAAACGTAAATTACCGGCAGTCGCATCAGTGCGCTGAGCCGAATTGCCGGCTTCATGTAGTCGGAAAAAATGAGAAAACTTGACCCGCATGGACGAATATTCGTGAGCGCGAGCCCATTAAGAATTGTGCCCATGGCATGCTCGCGAACCCCGAAATGGAGGTTTCGTCCGCCTGGCGAATTTGCTTCGAAATCGCCCGCGCCATTAAACGTCAGGCGCGTTTTGGTCGAGGGAGCGAGGTCGGCGGATCCTGCAAGAAACCAGGGATAATATTTCGCGAAAGCATTTAGAACTTTTCCGGAGGCCTCTCGGCTCGCGATTCCCTTGGCGTCCGGAGGAAACGTTGGCAGCTCCGCGCCCCACCCACGGGGAAGGGCATGTCTGAGCATGCAGTCGAGTTCATCAGCTAAATCTGGAAACTTGTCGCTGTAGGCAGCAAGTTGCTTGAACCATGACTGGCGCAGCGGACGGCAGCGTTTGGCGAGAGCGCCATGAACATGGGCCGCTACGCCCTCAGGCACTAGAAATTTGGCGTTTTCTGGCCAACCATAACTTCGCTTGGCGAGACACACTTCTTCTTCGCCCAGCGGCTCACCATGCGCCTCGCTGGTGTCCTGCTTGTGGGGTGCACCGAACCCGATGTGGCTGTCGACGATGATGAGTGTCGGCGCATTGTTGCCATGCTTGAACGCCTGAAGCGAACGCACCAATTGCTCAGTGTCATTGGCGCTGCTGACCTTTCGTACTGTCCAACCGTAAGCACGAAACCGTTTTAAAACGTCCTCACTGAAAGCGAGATCGGTCTTCCCCTCGATAGTGATTCGATTGCTGTCGTAGATCCAGCAGAGATTTCCGAGCCCAATATGTCCGGCCAGCGATGCCGCTTCGCTGGAGACTCCTTCCATCATGTCGCCATCGCTGCAAAAAGCGTAAACCTGGAAATCGAACATCACAAAGTCTGGTCGATTAAAATGTTGAGCGAGCCAGCGCGAGGCGAGGGCCATACCAACGCTGTTGCCGCAGCCTTGTCCTAGGGGGCCGGTCGTGGTTTCGACGCCTGTTGTGACCCTATATTCGGGATGACCTGGGCATCTTCCGTCGAGCTGTCTGAAACGTTTGATGTCATCAAGCGTTACGGCCGGCCGATCAAGAACTTGATTGTTTCTGTCGACGGTTTTTACTCCAGCGAGGTGGAGCATCGCATACAGCAACATCGATGCGTGACCATTCGACAAAACGAAACGGTCACGGTTAGGCCAGGTCGGATTGTCCGGGTCGAAACGCAGAAACTGCTGCCAGAGCGTATAGATCACAGGCGCCAATGCCATCGGCGTGCCTGGATGCCCCGATTTGGCCTTTTGCACTGCGTCGATCGAAAGCGTGCGAATTGTGTTGATGCAAAGGCTATCAAGGGGGTCGGCTTGTTCAGTTGTGGTGCTGAACAAATCCGAATGTTGATCAGAACTTAAAACGATCTTAGTGGGCATTTCAGACCTGCCGCGGTCTGGAAGTCCGTACGCCGCGATCCTTTGGGATTACGGAGGCCCCTGCGATAACAACTGACGACCTAGTTTTTAGGTTCCCGTTTGCCTATGGTCACCGCGCAGAACTCAGTTCCGCGCGCGACGGCAATTCATCGGCGACGTCCGTTCCGGATCTATCGGGAACCCGTTTCTTGGCTACCCGGCCAGCGATAAAAGGCAGACCTAAGAGCTGGCAAATACCGTGATGTTAGAGCCCTTTGTCGGCTGCAAAAGAGATGATCTAATTCTCGACGCTGGCGACCACTTTCAGACGCGGCCTCTTGATCTCCATAACTTCTCTATAGGCGGCCATGTAGTCCAAGGCCATTCGTCGCGCCGTAAATCGCTCTTCGAACCGCTTACGCACCTTTTGCCGATCGAGCTGCGTAATTCGATTAACTGCATTAACTGCCGAGAGTTCATCTTCAACAATGTAGCCTGTGATGTCCTCTTCAACGATCTCGGGTACCGACCCGCGATTAAACGCGATCACCGGAGTCCCACAAGCCATGGCTTCGATCATTACCAGTCCAAAGGGTTCGGGCCAATCAATCGTTACGAGCAGCCCGATTGCACCGCTGAGAAACTCGGATTTTTCCTGATCGTTGATTTCGCCGACATATTCAACAAGCGGCATATCCAACAGCGGTTTAATGACCTGTTCGAAGTATTCCTGATCGACGCGATCGACTTTGGCGGCAATCTTGAGAGGTATGCCGCACCGCCGGGCGATTCGAATGGCTTTATCCATTGATTTTTCCGGTGCGATGCGGCCGAGGGCAGCTAGGTAAGTCGGTTTTGACGGACGCGGTGTCAACAAATTCTCGGGAACGCCGTGATAGATCGTTTTTACCCAGTTGGCCCGCGTGACTGGTCTGCGTTGCGAATCAGAGATCGAAACGAGAGGCGTTCTGCTGAACGTTTTGAAGACAGGTTGATGTTCTGGAAGATCAAGTCTGCCATGCAAGGTGGTTATGAATGGTGTCTGCTGGCGGGAAAAGAGCGAAAAAGGATAGTAGTCGAGATGGAAATGCAGCAGATCGAACTCGTCACAACGTCGGCGCACGTTTTCCAGCATAACCGTGTGCAATGCATTTGGGTCGCGGATCGAACCGTCGAGCCGCAAGGCCCTAGGCCAAACCGCCTCAAGATTGGCTGAAGTATGGGAATCGCCGCTTGCGAAAAGGGTCACGTCGTTGCCGAGAGCTACCAGTTCTTCCGTAAGCCAGTGAACGACCCGTTCTGTGCCCCCGTAAAGCTTGGGAGGGATTGCTTCGGTTAGAGGCGCAACCTGCGCGATCCGCATACGATTTTATTCCTTGTGACAAGCCGCAGAGCGCCAAAAACCCCGAATCGTGAAGTTCATGAGAATTTGGGAACGTTTTGTCGCTGACCTTGTTCCCAGAAAGGGCAACGCCGGACAGGAATTCGTATCCGAATAGGTGACCACGTGTTGGAAACGGACACTTTGCGGTGTTGAGATAGGAAAACAAGGAAAAGGCCGTTCCAATTTCAGAACAAACTGGTTGCGAGCGCATGGATGATTTTGTCGGCTATAGGGGTAGGCCTATCGCATTCGTCAGCCGTTATTTGAGGCAGCATTGGCTGTCGCATGCAGTGATTGTGACGGCCATCGCCTTTGCGGTTCTGTGCTCGGTTGGAACTCAGTACGGGGTGAAATTCCTGGTCGACAGTCTGACGTCCGGAACACCGAAAAAGGTGTGGTTGGCCTTTTTTTTCCTGGTTGCGTTTATAGCCGCGGACAATCTTTTGTGGCGCGCTGCGGGATGGATCGCAAGCACGACGTTCGTCAAAGTGACGGGTGATCTACGGCGCGATCTGTTTCGCCATCTAACCGGTCACGCGCCAAGTTATTTCTGCGAACAGATGCCAGGTACGTTGACGAGCCGCATCACCGCCATGTCGAATGCGATCTTCGCAATTGAAAACATGTTTATTTGGAACATTATGCCCCCGTGCCTAGCGACTTTGTTTGCCATCGCTCTGATTGGAACGGTAAGTGTGCCAATGGCGTGCCTCCTTAGCGGCCTTGGCGGGGTGATTGTCGTGGCGATGTTCGCTCTAGCAGCTGCGGGAAAGCCGCTTCACCATGACTTCGCTGCCAAAGCCGCGGCCGTTGATGGTGAGATGATCGACGTCGTCAGCAATATGCCCTTAGTCAAGTCTTTCTGCGCAGTCGGTCGCGAACTTGAGCGCTTTGGTGCAAAGGTCGAGTGTGAAATTGCGGCACGTACCCGAAGCTTGCGCTATTTGGAAAGGCTTCGCGTTGGTCATGCACTGGTAACCGCCATAATTACAATCGGTCTGGTAGCGTGGGCAGTTGAACTTTGGCAGCGCGGCGAAGCCACGGCTGGCGACGTCGTTTTGACCTGTACGTTGGGGCTTTCGGTTCTGCATGCGACGCGTGATCTTGCGGTTGCGCTTGTTGACGCGACTCAACACGTTGCGCGTCTGTCAGAGGCGCTCGCAACGGTTCTGGTCCAACACCAGCTTCGTGACCACCCAGAAGCTGGTCCCTTGTTGAAGCGCGGCGCACGCATCGAATTCAGGAATGTTTCGTTCGGCTACCGCGGAAGCCTGAATGTCTTCGATCGATTTAGTTTGTGCCTCGAATCAAACCAACGAGTCGGGTTGGTTGGCGAGTCAGGGGCAGGAAAATCAACGCTGTTTGCCTTGCTTCAACGTTTCAATGAGATACAGAGCGGCGAGATTCTGATTGACGGTCAAGAGATAACACGCGTGACGCAAGACAGCTTACGGTCGGCAATCGCGCTGGTTCCACAAGATATTTCGCTTTTCCAGCGATCGATAATGGAGAACATTCGTTACGGGCGCCCGGACGCGACTGACAGAGAAGTTCTCCAGGCGGCGAAAGCCGCACGCTGCGAATTCATCAATGAATTGCCGGGTGGATTCGCCATGGTTGTTGGAGATCGTGGTGCAAAACTGTCAGGTGGTCAGCGGCAGCGTATTGCTATTGCCCGCGCATTTCTCAAGGATTCACCGATCTTGCTTCTCGATGAGGCGACTGCTTCGCTCGACAGCGATTCTGAGGAAGCCGTTCGCGAAGCGCTTGGGCGTCTGATGCAGAAGCGCACTGTGGTAGCGATAGCGCACCGTTTGTCGACGCTTCGAAATTTCGACAGGATCATCGTCTTGAAATCTGGGCGGGTGATAGAAGATGGTTCGCCAGACGATCTTATCAAGCGTCAGGGAGCGTACTATCAGCTGCTATGTAGCGAAGTGAATCGTCTGATGAGGCGCGCGGCATAGCCAATTTCGCATTAGCGAGCTTGCGAGCCCCATGTCCGTCGAATCTGTTAGACACGCTGTTCAATTGATCGACGACACTCCAGAAGCGCCGTTTTCGGTTCATTTAACCGGGCCGCTTACGCGCTCGCGTCGATCGCTCAAGCATAACGACACTTTTGTAATTCTCGACGAACATGGCGATATTGGCGCATCCGTTGGGAGTGCCGATGGTTTGTTCCAAAGCGACACACGCTTTTTGTCACGTCTTGAGCTGCTGATTAACGGCGTGCAGCCGCTGTTGCTCGCCTCGAACCTAAGCGACGATAATTTCCTGCTAACGGTTGATCTTACCAATCCAGATATCGTCGTGGATGGTCATATCGTGTTCCAAAAGGATATGATTCACATCGTCCGCTCGATTTTCATCTGGAATCAAACAATCCATCAGCGAGTAGGAGTTCGCAATCACAGCGTTTTGCCAGTGATGTTCGATTTTTCAGTTAAGTTCGACAGCGATTTTGTTGACTTGTTCGAGGTAAGAGGAGCCGTTCGCAAGAAGCGTGGCTTTTTTGAAAGCAAAATAGTTGATTCAAAGAACCTGCGATATCTCTACCGTGGGCTCGACGATGTCATCCGTAAAACGACTATGCATTTTGAGCCACAGCCGGCGGCGTTGGATGCCAATAGAGCAAGCTACCTCGTTGAGCTACCCGCGGGTGCCGACTTTTCGTTTTTCATAACAGCGAACTGCGATTCGAACAGCGCGTCAAAGGCCCAACCGTTTACGCGAACATTGTTGTCTGCGCGGAGGGAGATGCAGGCATCCCGAGCGGGCGCTGCATCCATCGTGACAACAAACGAAATTTTCAATGAAATGCTGTGCCGCGGTGCCGCTGATCTTAATATGCTGACCACAGACACGCCGCAGGGTCCTTATCCTTACGCCGGAATCCCCTGGTTCTCTACGACCTTTGGCCGCGACGGGATTATTACGGCTTTGCAGATGCTGTGGCTTGCGCCGGAAATAGCTCGGGGTGTCTTGCGACGTCTCGCTGCTTATCAAGCCGTCACGGACGACCCTGATTCCGATGCGCAGCCGGGAAAGATACTGCACGAGATGCGTGGCGGTGAAATGGCATCACTGCGCGAGATACCATTCGGACTTTACTACGGTAGCGTCGATTCGACGCCTTTGTTTGTACTGCTTGCCGGACTCTATTTCGAGCGAACTGGAGACCACGAAACAATCAAAGAGCTGTGGCCGGCGATAGATGCAGCGTTAAAGTGGATCGACGGCCCGGGGGATGTCGACAGAGATGGATTCGTAGAGTACCGGCGGCTAACGGCGGACGGACTTGCCAATAAAGGATGGAAAGATTCATACGACGCCATCTTTCATGAAGACGGGCGTCTGGCCGAAGGCGATATCGCACTCGTCGAGGTGCAGGGATATGTCTTTGCGGCGAAGCGACTCGCAGCACGGTGCGCCCGTAGAATGGGATTCATTGATCAGGCGCGCGCGCTGGAAGCTGATGTCGAAAAACTAGCCGAGAAATTCGAAGCTACCTTTTGGTGTCCTGAGATCGGAACCTACGCTTTGGCGCTCGATGGTGACAAAAATCCTTGCCGCGTGCGATCGTCCAATGCCGGCCAAGCACTGTTTAGTGGTGTCGTCAAAAAGGAGCGTGCGGGCGATGTTGCCAAAGCCCTTTTAGGAGCAAATTCATTCTCCGGTTGGGGCATCCGAACCATTGCAAAAGGCGAAGTACGTTACAATCCAATGTCGTATCACGACGGCTCGGTGTGGCCCCATGATAACGCACTTATTGCGCTGGGTTTTTCTCGCTATGGCTTAAAAGGACCGGCCTTACGTGTGTTCGGCGGCCTGTTCGCCGCTGCGACGTACATGGATTTGCGCAGGCTGCCTGAGCTTTTTTGCGGGTTTCAGCGGCAGCGGCAGCGGGGACCCACGCTCTATCCGGTTGCGTGTGCGCCGCAGGCGTGGGCGAGTGCGGTTCCTTTTGCGCTGCTGGCGGCCTCGCTTGGTTTTGAGTTCGATAGCGAGCGAATGGAAGTTCGTTTGCGTAATCCCCAGCTTCCGCCCTTCCTAGATGAAGTAACGATCAAAAGCCTGCGGCTCAAGAATGCGGAAGCCGATATTAGCATTCGGCGCGGGTCGACTGACGACGTAGCGGTAGAAGTTATCCGATCTAGCGGCACCGTCACTTTTTCGATCGTGCCGCCGGTCTAGTCGGCCCCGTACAATGAGTGGAACCATGACAAGCGCGGCCAGGTTGCCCCACGAGGTTTTTTAGGAGTTCCAGTCGTGCGGACCAATTCCATCGCAACGGCTTTCATTTGGTTCACAATCAGTTCGATCGTACAACCGCAATTTCTGTACGCCGACGATGCACTGGAATCCAAAGCATCTGTCGTCAATGAGACGGCCGTGCGCGGAATTCTTGGTCGCCCCGTTCAGGGTGCTGACGGCAAGGAGATGGGGCGTGTCATTGATGTGATTGTTGACTCTGGCGGGCGCGTACGCGCGGCCGTTATTGATTTCGGTGGCTTTCTTGGCGTCGGCAGTCGCAAGATCGCCGTTGATTGGAGTGCGTTGCGTTTTGACGGCGCGGTAAAAGACGAGAAAAATATAAAGCTGGCACTAACGCCAGATCAATTGAAGGCAGCGCCCGAATACAAGGACGGCAATTCGAGTGTCGCCATTAGTTCAACAGGGGCGCTGGAACCGCTCAACCCGTCTGTGGCACCAGAGGAGAAATAATCTGTTTGCACAGGCGACGCACCTGCTCGATGCCATCGGGTACCATCGTCGGAGGCACGCAACGACGGTTGTACCCGCATGGCATGGACCGTCATTGCGCAGCAGCCGGGCACTTGATTGGTTCGTGTTCTTTCTTGCTGACGTGCAGACGGGATTCGGTCCATTCATAGCTGTCTATCTGACAACTCAGAAATGGACTCAAGCCGAGATCGGCCTGGTACTTTCAGTGAACGGGTTCGTGGCTTTGCTCGGTCAAATTCCGGGCGGAGCGTTGGTTGATTGGGCACGCTCGGAGAGACTAGTTGCCGCTCTGTCAGTGGCGGTAATCGGAGTCAGTGCGCTTGCTTACGCGGCATGGCCCATCTTTCCTGTCGTACTTGCGGCGGCCATTCTTCAGGCGGCGGCCAGCTGCGTTTTGGGGCCGACAATCGCGGCAATTAGTCTTGGTCTAGTTGGCCGAAGGGAGATTGGTCGACGCCTGGGGCGAAATGCTCGTTTTGCGTCTATCGGAAGCGGACTTGCGGCAGCAGCAATGGGAGCCTGTGGGTATTTCTTATCGAGTCGATCCGTTTTTATCGTGACACTACTTTTGACAATTCCAACGATAGTGTCCTGCGCGCTCATACGGGCTCAGGAAATCAACCCGGAACTGGCGCATGGTGCGGACGAAAGCGGAAATAACAAAAGCAAAACCACTTTCTTGACCCTCGCAAAAAACAGCGTGCTAATGAAGTTCGCACTTGTCTTGTTTATGTTTCAGTTCGCCAATGCTGCAATGCTTCCGACGCTGGGAGGCCTTATTACGATGCAATCAAGCACCTCAGCGCCCGCTGTGATCGCCGCTTGCATGGTTGTGCCACAAATTGTCGTCGCGCTGTTATCTCCTTCGATCGGCCTTGGCGCGCAGACTTGGGGGCGCCGTCCACTCTTGCTGGTCGGTATGGGCGCGTTACTTTTGCGTACATTACTGTTTGCCTTCATTCGCGACCCAAACTTGCTCGTCTTAATCCAAATATTTGATGGTATCTCGGCTTCGGTTTTCAGTGTCTTGATTCCGCTGATCGTCGTTGATGCAACTTACGGATCTGGGCACTTTAATGTGGCGCAAGGAATTGTGGGTACTGCGACCGGCATCGGCGCCTCTGTCAGCGTGCTGTTAGCTGGTTACGTAGCGGATCACGCTGGCGGCTCAGCTGCCTTTTTCGCACTTGGGATCATCGCAGCCGCCGCCTTTAATTTGGTTTGGTTTGTGATGCCGGAGACGCGCTCAAGACAGGCGGCCGCATAGCGCGGTCTTACACAATACAGTTCTTGTTGAGGACAAGTTCGATGTCCGCTATTGGCCCTGTGGCAGACATTGGCTGCTGCACTGCAATCCGAAGATTTCGGCATTAGCGGCAAAACACCGGTAGGTCGCAAATAGCCGATAGGGTACGCCTGTTATCCGGCCGTGACGTTGGATAGGTGGGTTCGCTCTCCGCGTCATAGGGTGTTGTCGGGTGCCCAAGGCCTTCCATTCCCCAGGTCGCCGAGTGCTACGCGCTTTTGCGGGTAAAACGGACATGGGCAGACGTTGATCCCACCGCTAACTTGTCTGTTAGAAACTAAACCATTTGTGATTTGAATGCGTTCGCACATTCTGAGAGACTTTTGTACGTGAAGTATGCCCTCTGGGCATGTGTGACGATCGAGGATACTGGATTGGCCCGCACCTACAGAAGGGTTCAACCATGGCACAAGCAAAGCGAGCCTTGAAGCGAAAGCGTCGGAGCATAGCCTTACCGGCATTAGGAGCCGCTGGGGCATCTTTGATGATGGCAAACGGCGCCTCCTCCGCAACTGCGCCGACAGCGACATCGTTACAAGACACCTTACTTCGTCCTGTTATTACTCTTAATGAGGAGGAAATCGCCGACGTCAGCCTGGGAACATTTTATGTCTTCGACAAAGAAAACGAATCCCAGCTCGGCCAAGGCATCAGACTCGCGGCCCGTTGCGCAGGCTGCGGCAGGTGCGGAGGAAGGTGCGCAGCGGCCAGGTGCGCAGGCGCAGCTCGGTGCGCAGTAGCTAGGTGTGCGGCTCGGTGCGGCTGTGCAGCTAGGTGTGGCGGCTGCGGTGGCTGCGGTGGCGGAGGCTGGTTCATAGCCTGCGCAGGCTGTGTGAGCATAGGCTGCGGCGGAGGCTGCTGGCGGTGGACGGCTGCCGGCTGGGTCTGGGTCTGTTAGCGGAGCCGCGTCGTTCGTAGGCGGAACCCTCCTCGCTGGATAAAGGTTCCGGTTACGTGAACGTCTCGGCAGGTCTGTTCAGCCTCGACTGACCGCGCAAGTTTGTTTGTAGATGCTGTGCGCCGCCATGCGTGTGACCACGGGGTAGCCAACTTTATCGAGAAACGCTAGACGAAAGACGCCAGCATGCGAGTTACGAAGCTCTCGCAGCGGGACGATACTTCTTGCACCGGAGTTACAGAGTGCGCGTACGAACGTCATGACGGGCGAACACGGGAAAAGCCATACACAGCTCAACGGCACAGGCGTTCCACAGTTCGCACCAAATTTCACTGTTTATGTGCTGCCGCCCGATGTCGTGTGTCTCTATTCCGAGGACCGAAAGTTCTTTCTTCACGGCGAGCTCTATTGTGCGCTTGCTTCCGCAATAGGAGAGGGCGGAAAAAGCGTTCGGGATCTCGTACGTGAGCTAGGGCAAGATTTTCCAACCGACAAAATCCACGAAGCGCTGAAACGGCTGTTCGATCGGCGTCATATTATCCCTTCATCGCGATTTTCGGCCGGCGTGGTAGCAGCCTACTGGGCGAGCCTCGGTCTGTCGCCAGAGACGGCTGCGAGAAATCTCCAGAAATGTCGTGTGCTCATTCAAGCGATCGACGTAGGCGGTGCAGGGGAGCTCGAAGGTGCTCTGACGGCGTTGGGAGTTCGCGTCGTAAAGCGATCCGCTGACCTAACGATTACAGTGGTGAGCGACTATCTCGAGAGACGATTGGACGAAATGAACCGGGAGCATTTATCGGACCGCACGCCTTGGCTGCTCGTCCAGCCCTCCGGAATTTTCCCCCTGGTGGGACCACTGTTCAGACCAGGCAAGAGCGCCTGTTGGGTTTGCCTTGCCGATCGCATGAAACGGAACCGAGAGGTCAAGGCGTTTCTCGAGCGCGGGCCGGCCCGCTCTGTTGCCGTTTCGCCTCTCGTGCAGCACCACTTCGGACTGAATGGGATCCAGCTTGCAGCCATCGAGATCGCGAAAGCGATCGCCAGCGACTTTCGCACAGATTTGCGCGATCATATCGTGAGCCTCGATCTGTTGGGCTCGGCGATCGCAAAGCATTACGTGGCGGCTCGCCCGCAGTGTCCGACTTGCGGCCGCAAGAAGCTCCGTGATCCAACCCGTACGCCGGTTCCAGTTGAGCTCGGTGCTGGCAGTAAGCTGGTGATGACGAGCGGGGGATACCGAACCGTTTCGCCGAGGACCACAGTTGCACGTTTCCGGAAACACGTGAGCCCTCTCACAGGTGTCGTCTCGCGTCTCGAACGGATCGAAGCTGACTTGCCCCTGAACACTAACTACTTTGCCGCGCACAATTTTTCGGTGCCTGCAGCGACTGTCAATGAGCTTAGGTCCGGACTCAGTGGTGGCGGTAGTGCCGGTAAAGGCAGCACCGCCGAGCAGGGAGAAGCCAGCGCGCTCATGGAGGCGATCGAGCGTTATTCGGGGATCTTTCAAGGCGACGAAATCAGAAAAACACGACGGTTCAAGGATTTTCGGTCAGGCGAGGCGATCCTTCCGAATGACGTCCTGTTGTTTAGCGACACGCAGTTAGGGGAGTGGATGCCGGCAATTGGTCCGGACGGGCCGCCCTCAACTCCGATTTTATTTGATCAGTCTGCCGAGATCGAGTGGTCGCCGGTCTGGTCTCTGCGCGACAAACGCTTCAAATATGTTCCGACCAGCCTCTTGTATTTTTTCTATAGGGGGCCCGGTCAGATTTACGCGGATTCCAATGGGTGCGCGGCCGGCAATACCATCGAGGAAGCAATCGTCCAGGGCTTTCTCGAGTTAGTGGAACGGGATGCCTACGCAATCTGGTGGTACAATCGATTGCGCCGACCACAAGTGGACCTCCGCCAATTTGATGATGCCTACGTCCGCGATCTGCAAACCCAGCTAGCCGGGACGGGACGCCGGCTTTGGGTGCTCGACGTCACAAGTGATCTCGGGATTCCGAGCTTCGTGGCCATCATGCACTGGTTGCACAACTCGCAGGAAAACATCGAGTTCGGGTCCGGCTCACACTTTGATACGCGGATCGCGTTGCTGCGTGCGATGACCGAACTGAACCAATTTTTGTCCATTGGCCTCATGGGAGGTGGGACCGGCGAAAAATCGAGCCTTGATGGGTCCACCCCGTTGCATCTGCGCGACCATCCTTTTTTGACGCCAAGCGACAAACCTGCGATCCCGCCTGACTTTCGCTCGAAGGTAGGCCGCCTCAGCTCACGCGAGCAAGTGGCCGCCTGCGTTCGTCTAACCAAGCAGAAAGGACTCGACTTTCTCGTTCTCAATCAGACACGTCCCGACATCGATGTACCAGTCGTCAGGGTGATCGTTCCGGGGATGAGGCATTTTTATCGCCGCTTCGCACCGGGCCGCCTTTACGATGTTCCGATAAAGCTTGGATTGCGGGACCGACCGCTGTTGGAAAGAGAGCTTAATCCACTTCATCCCCATACCTGAGGGTTACTACGGGCTTGCGCGCTCGCAAAACAAAAAGAGAGCGACGGGCTGTATCGCCAACGATTTCTGCCCGGCTAAGTAGGCATGTCTCGCTTGAAGCGCACGCAAGCGGACACATCTTCGCTTCCTTCGGCGGCCATTCAGTAGATTTGGGAGCGTTCAGCGCTGCCGCCGCGGTATGTGCTCAGGACTTGCACATTGGTCGTCCGGTCGTCTCCATTTCGTCCGGCGGCCGGAACGTCGATAAGGAAATTTACATTTTGGTCCGACGATTGGCCAGACATGGTCTGTTGGAGTACTGCCTCGCGAATTCGCGAAACGATGAAGACCAGGTTGTTATCGAACCGCAAGTTGCCGATTACTGGCCGGGAAACCCGTCGCTCGGCAATGCAGATGTTCTCGCCCTGTCACGGTTTGCGTACATGCGGCGGCGTGGCAACGATCTAGTATTGGAATCGCCGCGCGCGGGTGCACTGTTCAGGATCTGCGATCCGAAGATCGCGACCGCGATCGCCGCCTTGTCCACGCCCCAACAAATCGAAAGGTTCCGTCGACAGAGCGGGTTTCCGGGGATCGAGCTTCTCGCGTTGTTGGTCGATTGCCAAATCCTTTTCAAGATTGAGGCCACTGCTAACATGGGGTCCCGTTTGGCCGAGGGTGACCACAACCTCGTTCTTTGGGACTTTCACGATCTTCTATTCCACGCGCGTAGCACGGAAGGTCGACACGCCAACCCGCTGGGTGGGCTTTATCCCTATGTGGGTGTCGTACCTCCGCTCCCCGCGGTGCGGCCACGATGGCCAGGAAAGAAAATCAATATGCGCAAGTTCTCGGCCGCGCACTCGATGACAAGCTCGCCGTTTGTAAAAGTCCTGCATGACCGACACTCGACTCGCGCCTTCAATGGCCGGAGCCCAATCACTTTCGCCGAGCTTTCGCGGGTCCTCGACTGCGCCGCGCGTGTCCTGTCGACATGGAAAAGCAACATCGGGTTTGAAGTCAGTGGTCCGGCGGTTGAGTACGCCGTCAAGCCATATCCATCGGCGGGCGCCAGCTACGAGCTCGAGCTCTACCTTGCGGTGGACAAGTGCAAAGGGCTTAAACGGGGATTCTATCATTACGATGCGGGCGGGCACGCATTAGTGCCAATAGCCGTCCGTACGCATGATCTCGAAGCGTTGTTGACCGGGGCTAAATTTGCAATGGACGCGCTGGCCGCACCTCAAGTCCTGATCACGATTGCGGCTCGCTTTGGTCGAATTTCGTGGAAGTACTGCTCGCTCGCTTATGCGCTCCTTCTGAAGGATGTCGGCGTATTGACTCAGACGCTCTACCTGATCGCGACAGATACGGGGCTCGGCGGATGTGCGGTCGGTACCACCAACATCGATCTGTTCGCAAAGATGACCGGGATCGAGTTCCACGTCGAGGGCGCGGTCGGACAATTTGCGCTTGGTCGCGGCTTGAAAATTGGAGCTACCGAGCAGCAACATCAAATTTGAGATCCTAGCGCATAAGAGGTTTTTCATAACTTTCTCAGTCCGTTTCGTAAGGGCCTTCGGGATACTGTCGTTATTGGCCTTGTCCACTTTCGGGGTAAAGCGGACATCACTGAAGCTAGGGCATTTGTTCAATTTGGAACACCGCCACATCTCTAACTCTACGATCATGAGTGGGCATACAGCATGCGCTGTGCGATGGAGAAAGGCGCACTTCGTTTTCGCTCACACGAACAAATAGCCCTAACAGGAGTTCGCAGCTCGCTGACGTAAATGGAACAGTATTAAGCTAGTTATAGTAGATACGTCCGATTGGCGCCGGAGGTCGCAGATAATCGTCGTAGTACGACTTAAATGGTTCGTAGTAGGACGGCCGTCCGTATCCGTATTCTGGGGGTACTGCCGACCAGGTCGGCGCGGGATAACCAGGATACGCTGGTCCCTCATCACAAACCCGGATGCGGTGAACCGTCTCGCGACCGTATGGATCGATACGCCGCTCAAGAAGAATCCGGCAAATGCTTCCGCGATCGAAAGGCGCAACATACTGAGCGGGGGGAACGTAAGGAGCGGGAGCTGTGTAAGGACCAGGCCCATATGGCGGTAGCTCGAGGTCACCCGCCTTTGCAATCGATCCAAAATTCATTGCCAATGTACTCAGCACCACAGCGAAAACTGCGCCTGTAACGCGCGTTGACATGTGACTCTCCCTGATCGCTGAGATCTTGACGCGCTCAGCTTGGATCAATTGTGACTCTTCCACTGAGGCGTTTTGGTGTCACTCAATGTTTCAATTTGGCACATCACAAAGTGGTGGGACGCGGCTACCGCTCGCCACGCGGCCGTCAGCCTCACGTAGCCTTCCTCTTCGGACCCACCGCCACCGCATGCTGACCTGAGCCAATTGCTCATCGAGCTCGCCATCTCGCGCAAATGCTTCCTACGTGTTCTTCATTCGCGTCGGCTAGAAAGCGCTGGTATTCGACAAGGGAAAATCCGCGATTGTCGTGCCCTCGCTCGACAGATGCCTGGCCGATCGAACGTTTGGAGGAGAAAGTCACATGACAACGATTGCTCAGCAGATTGGCCGCATGAATCGCCTGCTTTTGACCCAAAGCGGACATGCCCGCTATTCTGACGCGATCCGCGTTGTTGCGTGATGCAATATTTCGTCGAACGATGTCGATCTATCTACGCGGGTTAAACAACTGATCAGAGGAGTTATACACCTGATCAGAGGAAATGAGTGGAAAGCGGATGTGGCTGAGCTGGCCATACTAATAAAACAGTCGCCGCCGCGTTATCCAATTGGCAGTCCGCGATCTTATTTCGAGAATGATGGCTAGCCTGCGCCGGATCAGCTAGTTCATCGGGATTCCATTGCTCATAGCGATGGGCGACCGCCTAGGCGCTAGCACGATGACTGATGTTCCAATTTTTACCCGGTTGTAGAGGTCGATCACGTCCTCGTTGGTCATGCGGATGCACCCGGAGGAAATCGCCGAGCCAATGTATTCAGGTTGGTTGGTGCCGTGGATGCGATAGAGAGTATCCTTGTTGCCTTCGTATAGGTATAAGGCCCGCGACCCCATCGGATTCTGCGGGCCCGGACTGACATAGTCCGGCACGTGCATGCGCTGCTTGATTTCGGGGGTCGGCGTCCATGACGGCCATTCCGTCATACGGCCGACTTTTGCGACGCCTGACCACGCTAGTGCTTCCTCCCCGACGGTGACGCCGTAGCGGATTGCCTTGCTTCCGGGCAGCACGTAGAAAAGATAGCGCGCGTCAGTATCGACCAAAATCGTGCCAGGGGCTTCCCTGCCGGAATAGTCGACAACGTGGCGCAAGTATTGTTCGGGAATCCTCGCCTGCGCATATGGCGCGGAGTTCAGAAGTTTACGATCGCGGGGGGTTAGGTTTGCGTCGGACGCGGGCTCAACGGTCTGCATGCAGCCGGACACCAGAACGCCAAGTCCCACCACCGCCAGGGCCTTGTAATATCCCATATATTTCACGTCCCCAGGTCCAATTAATCAAAACTAGCAATGTTTGGCGTGTGGTTATCATACTACATCACGCCGATTCGTATTTAGTCTTTGGTAAGGTTAACGCCGCTGTCATTTTCCGCTGCTGCGCCGTTAAGGCCGAAGGACTCTACAGGGGATGGTGAATTATGGTGTTGTGGTCGTCACCGGTAGCGGTGGCAAGGGCGATCCCCTCCATTAGGAGCGCGAAGAGCGCCGCCGTTGTCGCTAGTAATTTCGCCACGGATAGAAATGATAGTTAATGCCGACGCGGAAGATATTCTCCGTGAGTGAAAGCTCGTTATTGGAAATCGGCAATGGGTTGCTCGCGTGACCGAGATCTACGTAGAGATATTCCACTTTGGCCGACCACTGCGGTGTGAACATCCATTCCAAACCGGCACCGACCGTCCACCCCGCATGTGTTGTTGAGTCTGACAGGTTATTGATGGTTCCGTTGAAGTTGACACTGGAAGCAGTGTTGACATTGGCGAGCGCCAAACCGCCGGTCGCATAGAGGTACATATTCGGTGCGGCGAGCCATCCAGCCCGTCCTCGGAATGTTGCGAGCCACCTGCTGCGGAAATCTTGATGAGCGCTAGCGTCAGGAGCGAATACGTCGCGGCTGCCATCAAGACCGGTATACTGTAGGTCAGCCTCACCGCCCCACACGAACGAACTCCACGGTTGCCAGTTGCACCCAACCTGACCACCGCCGGTGGAGCCAAAGGCATTCATGCCGGGACTCCAAACGCCGCCTGCATTTAGACCGCCGTAACATTTTGTCCACGGTGGCACGACTGGGGAAGGGGGCGCGTAGATTTGTGGCAGTAGATCTCCGCTGGACGCAGCATCGACGGCACCTAAGCTGAATACTGCGGCAGCGAGAACGAAGTATTCTGTGCGACGCATGGGGCTACTCATCGTTTGCTTTTGCAGCAAACAATTTCGCAACCCTGTTTTCACGTTAACAAGTTTAATTTGGACAACAGAGGGTTAAAATCCCGGGCCAGTGTCCGCCCCGTCGTGTTGTGTGAGATGGTGTCGTGATGGGGTAACGCACGCTTCGTGTCCGCTATTGGCCCTTAGCACTCTTGTGCGCTGCATATGTCCGCGGCGAAGAGCCTAGAGCGGCCGAAAGAAAGATCGTCAACGACCGATAGATGTTCGTGCACGATGAGTGGTTTCCTGGAGCTGACGTTGAAACAAATGCCCAAATGGTACAGGCCAAGTTGACCCTCGAGCACGAGGTCAAAGCTAAACTCTGGCTTTAATTGCTGAAATGAAAACGCGAGCCACCGAAGTGTTTGGATGGCTCGCGTTCGCGTTCGTGATTCTGATTATTTTATTTCAGTGGTACTAGCGGGACGGCTTTGATTGACTTTAGTGCCGCGCCTTTGCGGCGGACGAAACTTTGTCTCCAGATTCAGGAGGCAAAATATCGGGCTCGAAGATAGATTTGATGAGCGAGTTTTCCTTTAGGTGTTGGTGATACTGAGTTACAACGGCTTTTGCTTCTTTCAGTGTGGCAGCCCGCCATTGAATCTCAAGATTTTCATTTCCAGCGATGCTTTCGATAATTCTTCGTTCTTCGACGAGCAGCCTAAATTCACTTGGTTGGTCTGCGTCGTCATTGCCGCTAAGATCTGTAGCGAAATCGATGCGGCCAGTCGGGACCCAATCTCGCTTTACGACACCTTGATACGCCGTATTTTTTCCGTTCGTCCACTTTGCAATGTTTACGAGCGCATTAGCCATTTCTCCCTCCTAGTTCCTTTACGACAAGGGTGAATGGCAACAATCATAACCGTAGGGCCGATGGAACCGTGGGTAGTATCACACTTTTTAGCGGGTACTCGCTACGGGGCGATTCGGCGGGCGCTTTCAGGCTTTTTGCCTGAGTATTTGAGTTTTCATCACATAGGAGAAGGCTGGATCCTGATGGCCTACCCCGCATTCCTTGGACTGATTTTGGTCTGTCGGATTCAGCAAGCCTTTTCATCACGAATTAATTACTAATTGCCACTTGGAGACCTGCTCGCCGAGCTTGGCAGCGCTCACACGATCCTAATGGTTTTCGCGTGGGGCACTATTTCAGATTGGAGCGGCGGATATAACCGCATCGCCAGGGCCGCGCTGGCGGCCGTTCAGCGTAGGCGCGTCCTACTGAATTGAAACCAACGCAGGGCTGTTCGGCTGATGCCTTTAGTAGCCACGATAGGGTTTGCACCAGCCATCCTGAAAGCTCCAACCGCGCGGACAGCCCACACGCCGGCGACCGGACGGTGGGAAACGGCAGTCCTGTTGCCAGCCGCAGGCGTATCGCCCGCACCTCCAAACTTCCCTGCAGCTGCCGTAGTAGTACTGAGCGTCTTGAATAGCTCTCGCAATACCGGATGCTAGCGCAGTAGGAACTGGCACCATAGTTGCCTGAGCGCATGGTACAAGAATCGAGCAAAGCGCGATGGCGAGGATTCCGCTTTTAAAAGCTCGATGCATGTTGCCTCCCTTCCATATGGCCCAAAGTTCGTCCGCCGATGCTGAACGAGACGTGAATGACTGTTATGGCGGCTCTTCTTCTTTGATCCATCCACGCTATATGAGCGGCATGTTGTGGCGCTCGCTGCGCGGTTGGTTCTGTGCCATGGCTGACACCAGCCGACGCAAGGAAGGAACTAGGTGCTTTCTCAGCGAGGACGGTGCAAACCGTCAATTAGAATTTGAACTGAGTTTGTGGCTGAGCAGGTTGATCGATCAAGAAAGAAACGTTGGTGCAATTCGAATGACCAAGGACCCTTCAGTGAAGTGAGTTTCATGGTCATTAATGCTGCCCAAGGCGGACATGCGGTCCACATTTGAGCCGCTTGGGTAGTACCAGTGCGCCGGATGGTGCCTGCTTGGGCTGTGCTTTTTGATGCGGTGGTTTTGCCGCGTGGCCGAAGCATGTTTCCCGCTGGAGGTGTCGGTGAACTCAGCCGGCAAGGGTTTCCCGTCACTGGTCGATGAGACAATTGGTTCAGGGATTGATGTCGGCCGCTCGCCAGCGGCCACGACGTGCACGACGTTATAGCCGTTTGCCTTGAGCTCCTTGAGAAGGATCGGCAGCGCCATCGCCGTCTTGTTATGGATGTCGTGCATCAAAATGATACCGCTTCCTCGTGCGTTCAGCCGCTGCATGGCGCGTTGCACGATCGCTTCCGGGGTGCTGCGGCGCCACCAATCGTCCGTGTCGACATCCGCGCTCCAGATGACAAGGTGCTTGCCCTCCAGGAACCGTTCAATCGCATTGGTGCTGCCGAAGCCAGGCACGCGGAAGAAGGGCGAGAGCGCGTTAGCGTCGCCGAGTGCGGCTGTAACAGAATTGATGCCGTCGTCGACCTCGCGCTCAACCCGCCGCATCGACAGGCGCTCGAAGGCGCGCGGATGGTGCTCGCTGTGAGTGCCGATGGAATGGCCTTCGTTGTAGATGCGGCGGACGACGGACGGATAAGCATGCGCCATCTCGCCGACCAGGAAATAGGTGGCCTTCACACATTGCGACGCCAACGTGTCGAGAATGCTGTTGGTATAGGGCGGCAGCGGGCCGTCGTCGAAGGTAATCACCACCTCGTGGTCCTTCAGCGGCAGCGTCTGCTTGTACTGGATGGTGCCAAGCAGCGTGAATTCGCCGGGATTGATGGTCAACACTCGGCTGGTGCCGAGGGCTTCCGAACTGCCAGGACACGTTTGCGCGGAGGCCGAGATGCACCCACCGGCCACAATGCAAACAGACAATGCGACGATGAAACGCATCGAGCGTCTCGCATTCATCAATCTCGCATATAGTAACTAGTCCAGCCGCATTATGTTCGTTGGACTTTGGTCCCATCAGTTTGCGGACAAGGTGGAGGTAAAGCGGACATGCTGTGGACGAGTCTCACTGTCCGCTTTTGGACCAAAGCGGATATTCCAATATGTCGCATTTGATGTTGCTTTTGGGGGGTAAAGCAGACATGGGCTGTTGCGCTGCATATGCCCGCTTTTGGACCAAAGCGGACATTGACTTTTTTATGCAAACTTTCTGCGTTACGGACTTGCCGTAAGTTTAGTCTGAGGCGCCAACGGGCGTAGGTGAGGCGAAAAGGATCAATGCCATGGTGGACATCATCTTAAACACTGAGGAAGAGATTCTCACTTTAGACGTCTCCGATGAAGCGTTGGAGATCGCCGCGGGCACGGTAAGCGACAAAACCAACTTTACTTGGGGGGTTTGCACTGCGATAGGAGGGGGGTATGGGTGCCCGGGCTGATTACGGGGCATGCTCTGTGACTGCGCGTCCGAAGCCTGCGTCGAGATGCGGGTGAAGAGCGTGCGCCAGCACGATCATTGCTGGCGCGATATCGATACCAATCACGCGCGCACCGCGCTCTGCCGCCTTTGCGGCTAGCGTTCCGGGGCCAGTTGCAACATCGAGCAAGCGGGTCCCGTTTCCAACATCGGTGGCCTTAAGCAACGGTTCGATTGCTCTATTAGTCACTGCCGAGAACGCGTCGTGATAGCTCTCGGCAAGCTTGTCGTGGGTGGTTTTCTCGAAATTGCGGAATGCTTCCAAGTCAATTTGTGACTGGCTCATATTCGCCCCCGGGGTTTGCGACATAGATTAGCAAGATATCGGCGCTAGAGCAGAGACCGATTGATATGTCCGCTATTGGCCCATAGCGGACATTCGAGTTTGCATTTTAAATGGCCGTTTTTCGGGGCTAAAGCAGACATTGGTTCCACTCCCACACAATGGCCGCACATTCTGCATGCGACTGCTCGCAAGAAGCGCGTAAAATGTTTTAGTTCCTATGCCGCGACGAATACGTGAGTTGCAGAACAATCAATCAACGTTGGGTGTTGCACGCGACAATCCGTCGTTAGATGGAGTCATTGATCGCAACAGTCCATTGTTGCCAGCGCGGTTCACAGCAACACGATGGACGTGCGTCGGGAAACGCCACGGCGGGCTCCAAGTAGCGTCAAACAGGAGAATGAAATGAAAAGTGTTCTGACCACGACTGTTCTGGTCGCAATTGCGACACCGGCTCTTGCCCAATCGTTCGATCCCGACGTCAATATCTACGCATACGAGGCGGGATATACCCGTGCTCAGGCGTCTCGCGAGATACATCATCCCGCGCAGTCGATGCGCACCGCGAATAGGCCAGCATACTATGGCGCCTATGCCTTCTCACCGAGCTATTACAGCAACTACGCCGATAATCCTTGGAGTAGGTCGCGGAGCTTGAACCACGGTCAGGGGCCAGGTTGCATTCAATCACCCGCGTCACTCGAATACACAGGGTGTGACTAACCGAAACTGGTGATTGCAGAAAGGGTGAGCCGAGCCGTGTCGTGCTCGCCTTTTTCTATAAAACTTTGAAACTTGAATACACCAGGAGACTAGTTGGGCCGATGTGAAGACGGTCACATCGCCCCAGCGCGTTGGGTCCTAGTAATTAACTAGAGAGGAAAAGAGGCTGTACATGCGCCAAGCGCAGTCCATTGCCCTTATCGTGATCGCGGCCATCCTCGTTGTTGGAGTCAAGGTGGTAGCGCCCAAGCCAGGCTCGCCCAGGAACTATTTCACCGCCGTCAAGGTAGCGGTGCCCAGCGGTATGAAGAGTTTTCCGAACGAGCTGCTGCCACAGTGATGTCCGCCTCTGGCGCAGATATCGGCGAGTGCACTGCACATTCCCGCTTTCGGACGTGAAGCGGACATGGTCTTTTCACCGCATATGTCCGACATCGGGCATCCCTTAACGACGCTCATCGGATCCATGACTGAGTCAGCAATGCTGACTCAGTGACCGCTGAGTAATGGTAGCTTTTTCCAATATGCATGCTGCCAGAAGCTGCGGCGCAACTCCGACTATTATCGAGAGCAAGCGGTTGAATATCGAAAACTCGCTGACGCAGCGGAAGACCCCGCCGCCAAAAAAGAGTTTTTAGAGTTGGCCGAGGCTTGCGAAGAGGCCGCTGACAAGATCGACGATTGTCGAGCTAGCGGATAATTCGGACATTCTGGTTTGCGTTTTTTCAGTGTCCGC
>Ga0182034_10000214_pt1 | contig 25520 bp, 23 predicted proteins | sample flu12Cox44000172_FD_125972 | JGI IMG/M metagenome (GOLD analysis project Ga0182034, IMG submission 125972) | Lab enrichment of tropical soil microbial communities from Luquillo Experimental Forest, Puerto Rico - flux4day.12C.oxic.44.000.172 | ecosystem: Environmental > Terrestrial > Soil >... | reverse complement strand
GCCGGGTACCACCATAAGGCTTCGGCTTGCCGCGGATTTTTTTCATGTTGAGATATTTGCCCTGGAAGTCGAAATCCTCCCTGTCCGACCAGATCGTCTTGATGACGTCGATCCATTCCTGCGCGTACTCGTAACGCTGCTCATGGTCACGCTGCCTGACCCCGAACATCTCGAACTCGCCTTCGTTCCACCCCACAACGATATTCAATCCGAAACGTCCTCCGCCGATGTGGTCGGCGGTGACCATCTCCTTGGCGGCAATGACCGGATTGAACAGCGGAGCATGCACGGTTCCGAACACGGTGATGCGGCTGGTCGAGGCGAGCAATCCTGATGCCCAGGTGATGGTCTCGAGCGTCGCTCCCTGATAGTCGGTGTCTCCGCCATATCCTTTCCAGCGCCCGATCGGGAGCAGGAAATCGATGCCGGCCGCGTCGGCCATCTTTGCGAGCTTGAGGTTATCCGGCCAGCTTCCGGACCAGCGCTCCGGAATCATGGTCACCGCCCGCCCCGACGAGCAATTTGCTCCGAACAGCCCGATCTTGAGCTTGTTCGAATTGTGCATGGACATTCGATCATGACGGGATGGTAGCGGGGCGAGCACGGGTTCCTCCCGGAGTTCCGTCGATCTCGCAGGGGCGGGCCGGGCGTCCTGTCGTAACTCCCCGTCCTCAGCAAGATCGGCCTTTGTCATCTACTCTACGGGCTGTGGCCCTTGCCGCCAACCATTACGGCGGTGACAATCGCAGCCGCGACGGGACGCGAAACGAAGCCATGAAACGAGCGCTGTTATTGCTGAGCGTTGCGCTGCTCTCGACCTCGCAGCTGGTTTCCGCGCAGGGCCAGGAAAGCTCCGAAGCGAGCAGCAGCGCCGCGACCTTTCCAAGCCGGCCGATCCGGATCATCGTGCCGTTTCCCCCGGGCGGGCCGAGCGACATCGTGGCGCGCCTTATCGGCCAGAGAATGGGCGAGGATTGGGTTCAGCCGGTGCTGATCGAGAACCGCCCTGGCGCCAATACCATAATCGGGGCACAAGCTGCGGCAAGGGCGGCACCCGACGGCTACACGCTGTTCATGGCGATCGATTCGACCCTGGTGATGAACCAGTACCTCTACAAGAGCCTGCCCTATGATCCGATCGCTGATTTCGCACCCATTTCACTGACTGCAAAGACCGTTTCGGTCCTCGCGGTCTCGGCTCGCAGCGGAATTCACTCGATCAAGGAGCTGATCGCCAGCGCGCGCGCAGCGCCCGGCAAGCTCAATTACGGCGGCGGCACCATCACCGCACGGCTGATGGGACATCTCTTCCACCAGGCCGCCGGGCTCGACATTGTCTATGTGCCGTTCAAGGGCACGCCCGACACCGTCAATGGTCTTTTGACCGGCAGCGTTGACCTCGTCTATGTCGCCCATCCGATCGTGGCGCCCTTGATTGTAAGCGGCGCCGTGCGCGCGCTGGCGAGGCTTGATCGCACTGCTCCGCCGTCCATGGCGGATATTCCGCCGCTCGCCGACGCGGCCGGCATTGCGGACCTCGAAGATATCTCGGTCTGGCTCGGGCTCCTCGCCCCGAAAGGCACACCCGGAGCGGTCATCGACAAGCTCCATGATCAAGTGGCAAGCGTGCTTGCAGATCCCATTCTCAAGCAGAGATCGGAGGCAACAGGCAGCTATCCCATCGCTTGCACGCCCGAAGAATTCTCTGCCTTCATCCGCAAGGAGGCGCAGCGCTGGTTGCGCGTGATCAGAGACGCCGACATCCGACTCGAGTGAGAAAGGACCGTCATGAGCGTTCGTCCCGTCGTGCTGGCTGTAATCTCGATGCTGCTGAGTGGAGCCGCCGCGGCGCAGGAGCGCCTGGAAGCCTTCCCCAGCCGCTCCATCAAGATCGTGGTGCCTTTCCCGGCCGGCGGGCCATCGGACGTTCTCGCGCGCATGATCGGTGCGAAAATGAGCGAGGATTGGGGCCAGACGGTCGTGGTGGAGAATCGGCCGGGCGCCAATACCGTGCTCGGCGCCCAACAGGTCGCGAAGGCGACGCCCGACGGCTACACGCTGCTGATGGCCATCGACTCCACGCTGACCATGAACCAGTACCTCTACCGCACCCCGCCATACGATCCCTTCAATGACTTTGCCCCGATCACGCTGACCGCCAAATCGATGCAGCTCCTGATCGTCAACACGGCAAGCAAGGTGAATTCGGTCAATGATCTCATTGCCAAAGCCAAGGCACAGCCGCGCAAACTCAACTACGGCGCCGGCACCATCACCACCAAGCTCACGGGTTATCTGTTCAACAAGGCTGCCGGGATCGAGACCGAGCTCGTACCCTACAATGGCAGCGCAGAGGTGACCCAGGGTCTGCTCACGCGGAGCGTCGATTTCTCCTTCGACGGGCCATCCGCCTCATTGTCCCTGATCCAGAGCGGCCAGTTCCGGGTGCTCGCCAAGTTCGATCCGCGCCCGTTTCCGCCGGTGCCAGATCTCCCGCTCATCACTGCCGAAGTACCGGGGCTCGACGAAATCACGGTCTGGCTGGGGCTCGTCGCACCCCGGGGCACACCGGCCGGCATCATCGACAAGCTGGCAACAGAAGTGGCCAAAGTGCTGGCCGATCCTGCCATCAAGGCCAAGGCGGATGCGACCGGCTTGTACCCGGTCACGAATACCCCTGCGGAGTTTGCCGCCTTCATCCGCAGCGAGGCGCAGCGCTGGTCAACCGTGGTGAAGGCAACCGGGATGAAATACGACTGATTAGGTGAGGCGGCGGCATTCCTCGCATTGCAGAATCGGGACGAATGGTGGGATCATTTTGAAAACATAATGACTTAACCCATGCTCAATTTGCATATCTGCAGAGCAACAGAAAATCTCCTGCATTGCAGCAAAGCCTCCTACCTTTTCGGCTGAGCGGGTCATCGTTATCCGGCCCGGAAAGGACATTCAACATGCTGGTCGAAACCCTTGGCTTCCTTCGTGCCTGGAAGCGCTACAATGCTAGTCTCAATGAGCTCTACCAGCTCGGCGACCGCGAATTGGCCGATATCGGCATTACGCGGTCGGACATCCCGCGGATCGCATGGGACAACGCCCACCGCTGATCCCGCATTAAGGGGTTCGAGAACGCGCCCGCCTTGTGCGGGCGCTTTCATTTGGGGACGAGGGCGCCTAGCTTTCGCTCATGAGCAGCCCGAATTTCGAGCCAGTGCACATCATCGGCGGCGGACTTGCGGGTTGCGAGGCCGCCTGGCAGCTCGCCGCCCGCGGCGTTGCAGTCACGCTGCATGAAATGCGCCCGATACGGCAGACAGCTGCGCACAAGTCGGATGCGCTCGCCGAGCTCGTATGCTCGAACTCGCTGCGTTCCGACGACAAAGAGCACAGTGCCGTTGGTCTCCTGCACGAGGAAATGCGGCGCCTGGGCTCCCTGGTCCTGCGCACCGCCGACGCCAACCAGGTCCCGGCCGGGGGCGCGCTCGCGGTCGATCGCGAGGCCTTCGCGGCAGCCGTCAGCGCCGCGCTTGCCGAGCACCCGCTGGTCGACATCCAGCGCCATGAAGTGGCTGCTCTCCCGCCCGCGCAATGGAGCAATGTGATTGTTGCGACCGGGCCCCTCACCTCCCCCGCGCTCGCCGACGCAATCGCAGAGCGCACGGACCAGAATGCGCTCGCCTTCTTCGACGCGATCGCGCCCATCGTTTACCGAGATTCCATCAACATGTCGGTTGCCTGGCTTCAATCGCGCTACGACAAGGCCGGACCGGGCGGAACGGGCGCCGACTACATCAATTGTCCGCTCACACGCGAGCAATACAACACCTTTGTGGCAGCGCTGCTTGCAGGAGAGAAAGTTGATTTTCACGACTGGGAAACGGTTACGCCCTATTTCGACGGCTGCCTGCCGATCGAAGTGATGGCACAACGTGGATGCGAGACGCTGCGCCATGGTCCGATGAAGCCGTTCGGATTGACCAATCCGCACCCGGGCACTGCCAAGCCCTACGCCGTCGTCCAGCTGCGCCAGGACAACCGGCTCGGCACCTTGTTCAACATGGTGGGCTTCCAGACCAAGCTCAAGCATGGCGAGCAGTTGCGCATCCTGCGCACCATCCCGGGGCTCGAGCACGTCGATTTCGCCCGCCTTGGCGGCCTCCATCGCAACACCTTCATCAATGCGCCTGCGCTGCTCGACCCGATGCTGCGGCTGCGTGTCGAGCCGCGTTTGCGCTTTGCCGGTCAGATCACCGGCTGTGAGGGTTACGTCGAGTCGGCCGCCATTGGTCTGCTGGCCGGCGTCTTCGCCGCGGCGGAGCAAAAGGGCGAACAGCCACTCCTCCCGCCGCCGACGACCGCCCACGGCGCGCTCCTTGCTCACATCACCGGCGGACATCTGGAAGCGGTTCCCTCGGATGCCGCCACACCGCCTGCGCGCTCCTATCAGCCGATGAACGTAAATTTCGGCCTGTTCCCGCCGCTTGCCGACGCGACCAGGAGCGAAAGCAGCAAGCGTCTGCGCGGCACGGAGAAATCCTTGGCGAAGAGACGCTCTCTCAGCACCCGGGCACTCGCAGACCTTGACGCCTGGATCGCGGGCGGCTTCCACGCCGTTGCGGCGGAATGAAGAACGCGAGGGCCGCGTCGAGCGAGGTCGCCGGTCGCTGGACCGGCAGCGTGGTGCTCAAGCGCGATCTGTTCTCGACCGTGGAGCGCGGCCGCTTCCTTACGCCTTTCGGCGAGGTCGAGGCGGTGCTGCGCCGGATCGATGAGGTCCCGTGGTGGAGCTTTGTCCTGGCGCGCTATTTATTTGCGCGCGAGCGACGCGCGCTTGCGGTGGCGGGCACCCTCGGTGTTGCCCCCCCTCTCCTATTCGCCGGGCGGCGCAATCTGGTGCGGGGCTGGATCGACGGTGTCGCCTTGCAGATTGCGCAGCCCTACGGGGACTGCGCCTATTTCACATCCGCCAAAGCCGCGCTTCGAAAGCTGCACCGGGCCGGGATCTGCCACAACGATCTCTCCAAGCAACAGAACTGGCTGCGCGGGCGTGACGGTCGCGCCTATCTCACGGATTTCCAGCTTGCCTCCTGCTTCTCACACCGCGGCCGCCTGTTTCGGCTGCTTGCCTATGAAGACCTGCGTCATCTTCTCAAGCACAAGCATCGCTATCTCAGAGAGCGATTGACGCCGGCGGAGTGGCGGCTGCGAACGCGCAAGAGCGGATTCGCCAGTCTGTGGCTGATGACCATCAAGCCTCTGTACGAGCTGATCATGCACCGCTTGTTCGGCTATATCGACCAGGAAGGAGGCGGCGCACGTCTTGCCTTCGATGGCCCCCGCATTGTCGCATGCCTGAAGAAGCATCCGCAGGTGCGCGACGCCGCCATCGTGAAGTATTATGATCGCGGAGCACGACACAATCTCTACGCGTTCGTCGAGGCCGCGAACCTGTCGGAAGAGCTGCTGCGCAACCTGGTCACGACCTCAATTCCCGAAGTGATGCCGCCCCAACACATCCAGGTCAGCGAATCTCTGCCGCGCTCCCCCGACGGCAACATCCGCGTTGAGATATTGCAGCTTGTGGCATCGAACCAGCTCGATCAGATCGAATCGCTCATGACCAGTGATGCGGAGCGTGCGACGGTCGCCAGCATCGTTGCGCTACGGCGCAATCTGCGCGATCGCTTTTAACGAAAGATCCGATCCGGCCGGCGGGCAGCGCGCCAGATGCACCATTGGCGTCGCCAGGGCGCAATCTCAATCGGCTTGAACGGGTCATAGCTGCGTCGCTCCATCCGCGCGAGCACCGCGGGGACGAGCGCGACCGGCAGGACCGCTGGCACGACGGCAGCCGTTGCAGCTCGCATGAGCTCGTGGGCTTGGGCGAGATGCCGCCGGGCAATGAGCCGCAACTCAGCCAAAGCCGCGCGCAGCCCGGCGCTCGCAGGCTTGCGCGCCATGGAGCGATCGTCGAGCACGTCTTGCCGGCCCGCGCCATGACGTTCCAGCAACTCCAGCGGGACGTAAAGCTGGCCGCGGCGGGCGTGGATCGAAACTGCGTTAAGCAACCCTGCAAGGGCCTGCGCAACCCCGGCGTGATGCGCAAGCATTCCTGTGTCCGTGTTGCTTCCCGCCTCCAGAATTTGCGCGCAAAGGGCGATAAGATTGCCGGCTGCCGCATCCGCATACAGTTCGAGAGCCGAGATTGTTTGCATCGGCTCGTCGTAGAAGTCGAACCTGCGCGCCTCGACAAGGGCTGTCAGACGTCTCCTCTCCAGAGGGTACTTGGCGGCGGTCGCGATCAGGGCCCTAGCCACCGGGTGCCCCGCCGCCTCGCTGCCGCGCTCCTCCCCGAGCACGACATCGTGCCACCATTGCAGGCGAATCTCTCCAGCCAGTGGCCCGCGCGCCGCTTCGCGTATCCGGGCAATTTCAAGGTTGAAGGCGTATAGCGAAAGGAGCGCCGCACGATGCGCGGCGGGGGCGAACAAGGCGGTGAGAAAGCGGTCCCTGTCTCCGGCGCGGACCAGCCTCTCGCAGTGGATGAAAGCATCTTGCATGAGCCAAGACGCCAGCCCGAAAGACTGCCGGGATCAGGTGCGCGCCGGCTGCCTCGCCAACTTCTCTTCGGTCTCCACCCGCGCCGTTCCGACACCGAGATAGATCAGGATTGGGGCAGCGATGAACACCGAGGTATAGGTTCCGACCAGAACAACGCCGAAGATCATGGTAGCCACGAAGCTGTGAATGGCGTGACCGCCGAACAGAAGCAACGCCAGCAGTGCAAGCGTCACGGTTACGTGGGTGATGATCGAGCGTGACAGGGTTGAGTTGACGGAAATGTTCAGCAGCTCGGGCATGGACATGCGCTTATAGCGCCGCAGCATTTCCCGTATGCGGTCATAAATGACTACGGTGTCGTTGAGGGAATAACCGAGAATAGTAAGCAGGGCCGCGATGCTGGAAAGATCAAAGTCGATTTGCGTGAGCGACATGTAACCGATCGTCAGCACAAGGTCGTGGACGTTTGCGATCATAGCGCCCAGCGCGAATTGCCATTCAAACCGGAACCACAGATAGATCAGAATGGCGAAGATCGCGAGCATGAGGCCTATCGTGCTGTAAGCGAGCAGCTCCTTTGAGACCCGTGGACCGACGACCTCTTCACGTCGGATCTCGACCTCGTTGCCCAGCGCGGCCCTGACCTTGGCAAGGGCAGCCTGCTGGGCTTCTTCGCCGCCGGGCTGCTGTGCGACGCGGATCAGCACGTTTTCCGGTCCACCGAACTGCTGCAGCTGGACTTCGCCCAACTCCAGGCTGCCGAGAGCGTTGCGCATCTTGGCAAGATCGGCCGCGCCCGATTTCGACTGCACTTCGATCAGCGTGCCTCCGATGAAGTCGATGCCGAAATTGAGGCCGTGGAAGAAAAACAGGAATATGGCCGCAATCGACAGCAGCGCTGAGACGGGAAAGCTGATGCGCCGAAAGCGCATGAAATCGAATCTGGTGTCGTCGGGAACGATCCGCATCAACGGGATGGAAGGATGCAGACGCACGCCGGCCGCCTATGAGATAGCCAGCTGCCGCGGGCGTGCCCACCTCACCCACCAGGCCACGATCAACCGTGTCAAGGTGAACGCGGTGAAGACAGTCGTGATGATTCCGATGCCGAGCGTCACGGCAAAACCCCGCACCGGACCGGTGCCGATGAAAAACAGCACCGCCGCCGCGATGAAGGTCGTGATGTTGGAATCGAGAATGGTGGCGAGTGCGCGCGTGAACCCGGCATCGATTGCCGTAATCGGTGTGCGCCCGCTGCGCACCTCCTCGCGAATACGCTCATAGATCAGCACATTGCTGTCCACCGCAATGCCGATCGTAAGAACGATGCCGATGATGCCGGGCAGTGTCAGGGTCGCATTGAGTAGCGACAGGATACCGAAGATCATCCCGACATTGATGGCGACCGCGATGCTCGCGAACACTCCGAAAAGCCCATAGCTGAGCACCATGAAGGCCACGACCAGCACGGCGCCGAAGTAAGATGCCATCTTTCCTTTCTCGATTGAGTCCTGGCCAAGCCCGGCGCCGACAACGCGCTGCTCGATCACGGTAAGCTTCGCGGGCAACGCGCCGGCTCTGAGCAGGATGGCAAGATTGTTGGCTGACTCAACAGTGAAATTGCCGGAGATCTGTCCGCTTCCACCCAAAATGGGCTCGCGGATGACGGGTGCCGAAATCACCTCGTCATCAAGCACGATCGCAAACGGGCGTCCGACGTTTTCCTGGGTAACCTGTGCAAATTTCCGTGCGCCCGAAGTATTGAACTTGAACGAGACGATGGGCTCGCTGGTGCGCTGATCGAATCCGGGCTGCGCATCGGTGAGCTCCTCCCCGGAAACTATCACGCGCTTTTCCAGAAGATAGGGCTGGCGGTTCTCGGCTTTTGAGCCGTAGACGATCTCGGATTCCGGCGGCGGGCGGCTCTGCAGCGCCTGCTCCGCCGACATCGAGGGGTCCACCAGCCGGAAGGTCAGCTTGGCGGTCGTGCCGATAACCTTGATGAGCTCTTCCGGATTGCCCAGCCCGGGCACCTGAACCAGGACGCGGTCCGTGCCCTGGCGCTGGATCGATGGCTCGACCAGTCCCATGGCGTTGACCCGCCGCTCGATGATCTCGACCGATTGATCGACCACCTGCCGGGTGCGCTCGACCAGAGCCGGCTCTGTCACCGTCAGGCGGATCAGACCGGCACCGGCATTCTCGACGTCAACCGTGCGCTGTCCGGTGCTGCCGAGAAATCCGCCCAGCGGCTGAGACAAGTCGCGCAGCTTGGTCAGTGCCTGCTGTACGTCGCTTTCGCGAACTATGACCTCGACGGAATTGCCGCGGATGACGGGCGCACGGGTTATGCCGACGCGCGCTTCGCGCAGCAGCTTGCGCACATCGTCCTGCAGAGCCTGGAGCTTCTGGCGCCGGACATCGTTGGCATCAACTTGCAGCAGAATGTGCGAGCCGCCCTGAAGATCGAGCCCCAGCACGATGTGGCGCTGCGCCCACGAGGGCCACCGCTGGATCGTCTTTTCCGAAAAGAAATTGGGAACAGCGAACAGACAGCAGATGAACGCCGTAAGCAGGATCGCCGCAGCCTTCCACTTGGAAATGTAAAGCATTGATGATCCTGACCGGGGCTCGCACGTTCAGCCGAATTCAGCCCGGCGCTCTGCTCGAGCCGCCATCGTCCTTGACAGGCTCACCCTTGGCGCGAACGCCCGAAACCATCGAACGCACCTGCCGCACGCGCACTCCATCTGCGATCTCAACCTCGATTTGATCGTCGTCGACGACCTTGGTCACCTTCCCGACCAGTCCTCCTGACGTAATGACCGTGTCACCGCGGCGCAAGTTCTTGACCAGCTCTTGATGCTCTTTGGCTCGCTTTTGCTGTGGCCGCAAAATCAGAAAATACATGATCACGAAGATCAGAATGAAAGGCAGCAGCTGCACCAGCATATTGTCGCCGCCAAACGGGCCCGCCTGGGCAAAAGCCGGCGTCACAAGCATCTCGCGTCCCTTTGTCCTGTGGGCTCCGCACTTTTGGGCTGCGGCTGGCGCTGGTTGCGGTCGACGAAATCGGCGCGGACTATAGCGGCCAGCCGTTCAATTGCAATCCAAGCCTACCTGCAGTTTTTTTCCACGAATATGGGTCTCTTTGCGGACCAACTTGCGGGCCTGCCCGGGGCTGGTTAAGCCTGCAGCAGGATTGCGCGGTAACTCAGATCGACATGACCAAACGCGTCCGCAAACCGGCATCAGAGGGCCGCCGAGGCACCCGCGACGATTCGCAGGGCGCATTGGAGCGTATCGCACTTGCGCTGGAACGACTCGCACCGGTCGCGACGCCGGCACCGCCTTATGACCGGGCCGAGGCGTTCTCATGGCATCCGGACGGACGGCGTCTGGTCCCGGTAGCCAAGATCAATCGCGTCGACATGTCGCTTCTCAAGGGAATAGATCGCGTGCGCGATATGCTCCTCGAAAACACTGATCGATTCGCGCGCGGCTTGCCGGCCAATAATGCGCTGCTCTGGGGTGCGCGCGGCATGGGCAAGTCATCGCTGGTCAAAGCCGTGCATGCCTCGGTCAATGCCGCGCTCCGGGGCGGCGACAGACCGGGTGGACCCCTCAAGCTGGTCGAGATTCACCGCGAGGACATCGAAAGCCTGCCGGACCTGATGGCGCTGATGCGCGGCACCGCGTATCGCTTCATTGTCTTCTGTGACGATCTGTCCTTCGAAACAGAGGACACCAGCTACAAGTCTCTCAAGGCCATGCTGGAAGGAGGGATCGAGGGTCGGCCGCATAATGTTGTGTTTTACGCGACATCGAATCGACGCCACCTGATGCCACGCGACATGATGGAAAATGAGCGCTCGTCAGCCATCAACCCGGGTGAGGCGGTGGAGGAGAAAGTTTCGCTGTCGGACCGCTTCGGGCTATGGCTCGGATTTCACCGCTGCAGTCAGGATGAGTTCCTGGCCATGGTTGATGGCTACGTCGCCCATTATCGCATTGAGCATGCGCGTGAAATGATCCATCGCGAAGCCTTGGAATGGGCAACGACGCGGGGCGCACGCTCGGGGCGTGTCGCTTGGCAATTCGTGCAGGACCTCGCCGGCAGGCTCGGGATTGCGATGGCAGAAGATGGATGACCGGAAGTCAGATGGGGAGCACCAACCCCACCGTCCGACTCATGCTCCACTCAGGAATTTTGTCGGATCGACCGGGGATGCTCCCTTGCGTATCTCGAAATGGAGCTGGGGGGCGTTGACGTTGCCGGACTGACCGGAGCGAGCGATCACCTGGCCACGCTTGACCGCATCCCCTCGCTTCACCAAAAGCTCCTTTGCGTGGGCATAGGCGGTGACATAGCCGTTTGGGTGACGTACCAGGACAAGATTGCCGTAACCTTTGAGCTCGTTGCCGGCATAAGCCACTACTCCGTCCTCGGCTGCCTTTACCGGCGTGTTTTCCGGAACCGCAATATTGATTCCATCATTCTCCTGCCCGTTGGTCGATGGACCAAACGCGTTAATGACGCGCCCATTGGCCGGCCATCTGAACCTCGGCAGTGAGCCGGTTTCTTCCGTGGTCTTGGCAGCGCCGGTCGCGGGCGCCCCGTCGGCGACGGGTGCAAAAACACTGATGCTGGGCTCCGGCTCAGCACTCGGCGGTGAAGGCGCCGGTGGTGCTTGCGCCGCCACATTCGGGGCAGGGTTGGGATCGATTGCGGAAGCACGCACGCCGGGGATCACCAGACGGTCACCGACGTTGAGGCGGGCAGTCACCGGAATATGGTTGGCTCTGGCCAATTCACCGACCGGCTTGCCGTACAGACGGGAAATCCTGCTCAGGGTCTCTCCCGGGGCAACCACGTGCACCGCCGCATTCCGGGCCGGGCTCATCGCGGCCGCCGGAGCAAGCTTCGGGGAGGGCGCGGGGGCATGGGCGGCCTGATAGCGAGGGATAACGAGCTGCTGGCCGGGATGAACGGTTGCCGGCGCCGTGAGCTTGTTGGCCTTCATGATGGCGGGAGCCGGTACTCCGTACCGGCGAGCAATGGTCTCGATGCTATCGCCAGGCCCGACGGTGACGGGAGTGCCGCCCTCCCAGCTCCAGTGTCCGCTGGCGGCAGGCTTGGCTGTTGTCACAGCCCCCGTCACTTCGGGCGCGTCCGCGCCGGCCGGGGGCGCAGCACTTGAGCTTGGGGTATAGGAGGCCATCCCCCTGCCTCCCCCGGATACGCCTGGGCTCGCAGCAGCCTGCGGAGGAAGCGGATAGCTCTCCACGCGGTTGCTGGAGACGGCGGCTCCCGGAGGGACAGAGCCTGTCACATCGGGGCCGATTTTGCCGGAAAATGGATTGTCGTTGAAACGAGTTGACCCGTCACTGCAAGCGGCGACACCGAGCGCCAACAGCGCCAGCGTGGCCGCGCGCGGCAAGGGGGAGCGCAACCACTGTACAACGCAAACCATCGCCACACACGCTCATACGCAATACACGAGTGACGAGTTAACACCTTGGAGGTAAATAAGGCTTTAAGCGATTACGACATTTCAACCTTACGGATTTCCATCGTAACGGCTACAATTCGCGCGCCGTTCCGGGCAGGAGCGGTACAAAGCGGACCCCGATCAGATCTTCCCTTTCCAGGTCCGCTCCCCTCTTCGTGAGCTTGACCAGCTGTTGTGAGCTGCTGTGCGGTCCGAGCGGCAGCACCATGATGCCATCCTCGGCAAGCTGTGCGACCAAATTATCCGGAATGGCTTCGGCCGCCGCCGTCACGATGATACGGTCAAAAGGAGCCCGCTCCGGGATGCCGGCGAGACCGTCCCCCACGCATACCTCCACATTGTCGTAACCGAGCGTCGTCAATCGAATGCGAGCAGCTTCCGCCAGGGTACGATAGCGTTCCACGGTGATCACCTTGCCTGCGAGCCGTGAGAGAACGGCCGCCTGATAGCCCGAGCCGGTGCCAACCTCGAGAACACGGTGGTGCGGCTCCACGCGCAGCTGCTCGGTCATGTAGGCTACAACGTAGGGCTGGCTGATGGTCTGACCACAGGCGATCGGCAGAGCCTGATCGGCGTACGCGCTATCGGTGAAGCTGCTCTCGACGAAATGCTCGCGCGGCACCTGATCCATTGCGCGCAGCACAGCCGCGTCATTGATACCCCGCTTGCGCAAGGCAAGCAGGAACTGCATGCGGCCGACACTGTCGTCGCCAGGCGGTTGCTTGGGCACGCCGAGTCTCCTCGCGCGACCATAACCCAAAAACCAGCCCGCGGCTCGGCAGGACAAACAGATTCGCCTTATGCCACGGATTGGCGAAATGGCCGGTCAGATCTAAGGTCCTCCCTGCACCGGCAAGCAGGCCCGAAGGCCGCTGTGCCGGCCGTCAGTCCGGGCATCGTTCATTTCCTTGCTTGCTGCATTGCGCCGGCGCGATCCCGGTGTTCCACTCCTGTCTCCTCGCCAAGCACCTCGGCCAGCCGGGTCATGAACGGCTCGTCGGTCATGTCGAGGCGCAGCGGCGTGACGGCAATGCTGTTGTTTGCGAGGGCGGAGATATCGCTCCCGTCCGCCGGCGGCATTCCCCGCATGCGCACATAGGCGATCCAGTAATAGGCATTGCCGCGACCGTCCTGGCGTGCCTCTATCTGCAGCCGCTCCTGGCGGTTGCGGCCCTGCGCAGTCACCGCGATGCCCTTTACATCGTCGGGCGCGCAATCAGGAAAATTGATGTTGACCAGAACGTCGCGCGGAATGCCGGCGTCGAGCACGCGCCGGATGATGCGAGGTGCGAAATGGACTGCAGTAGCCCAGTGCGGCGGCTGGCCGCTGCGCGACCTATAGGCCTGCGAAAGCGCAAATGATGGAATCCCGAGAATGGTTCCCTCTACCGCTCCGGCCACGGTGCCGGAATAGATCACATCCTCTCCCGCGTTGCGCCCACGATTAACGCCAGACAGCACAAGATTTGGTGGCCGATCCTTCATCACGTGGCGCGCGCCCATGATAATGCAGTCAGTGGGGGTTCCTTTGACAGCAAAGCGACGCTCGGCGATCTCGCGCAGCCGCAGCGGATCGTTCAATGACAGAGAATGAGAGACGCCGGACTGATCGAACTCCGGCGCAATCACCCAGACGTCGTCGGACAGCGCCTGACCGATTTCGGCGCAAACGTCCAATCCCTCCGAATGGATGCCGTCATCATTGGTAATCAGGATGCGCATGATGCACACTATCGGGGACGGAGGGACGCAGGATGGGGAAACGTACCTCGGAATGCAGGCGAGTCTGGAAACATCTCCTCATTCGATCGTCTTCATGCCCCCCACATAGGGATGCAGGGCGCTGGGGACGGCAATCGAGCCGCCCTGCTGCTGGTAGGTCTCCATGACCGCAACGAGCGCGCGACCGACCGCAACGCCCGAGCCGTTGAGCGTGTGCACGTGTCGCAATTGCCGTCCTTCCCTGGTGCGAAAGCGCGCATCCATCCGTCGCGCCTGGAATTCGCCGCACGTCGAGCAGGAGGAAATCTCCCGATACATGCTCTGCCCAGGCAGCCAGACTTCGATGTCGTAGGTCTTTTGTGCGGCAAAGCCCATATCCCCGGTGCACAGCGTGACCACCCGGTAATGCAGATCAAGGCGGCGCAGCACTTCCTCGGCACAAGAAAGCATGCGCTCGTGCTCATCCTTGCTTCGCTCCGGCGTCGTGACGGAGACGAGCTCAACCTTGGTGAACTGATGCTGGCGGATCATGCCGCGCGTATCCTTGCCCGCAGCGCCCGCCTCGGCGCGGAAGCAGGGCGTCAACGCGGTGAGCCGCATCGGCAGGCTGGCTTCATCGAGAACAGATTCGCGTATGAGATTGGTTAGCGGCACTTCGGCAGTGGGAATAAGCCCCAGGCGTTCCGAGCTCAATGTCGGAAAAAACCCTGGGCCGGCGGACAACCCGACCTGCTCTACTTCCAGTAGAGCGCTTGTCAGCCAATCCCATGATTTTATTGCGAAGAACTGATCGTTCTCGAACTTGGGTAACTGCGCCGTTCCAAACATAACGTCATCGCGCACCAGCAGCGGAGGGCTTACTTCGCTGTATCCGTGCTCATTCGTGTGCAGGTCCAGCATGAACTGCCCGAGCGCGCGCTCCAGGCGCGCGAGCCCCCTTTTCAAGATGACGAAGCGCGCGCCCGACAACTTGGCAGCGGTCTCGAAATCCATCTGCCCGAGGGCTTCCCCGAGATCAAAATGCTGCTTGGGAGCAAAGCCATAGTCGCGCCTGGCTCCGAAATGGTGATGCTCGACATTGTCACCTGCATCGTTACCGTCCGGGACCTCGCTCAACGGCAAATTTGGAATTTGCGCGAGCTCATCATCGAGCTCCGTGGAACGCTTCTTCGCCTCCGCTTCCAGCTCGGGGAGCTCCTCCTTCAGGCGCGCGATCTCGGCAATGAGCGCCTGCGCGGTAGTTTCTTCGTTGCTCTTCTTGGCGGCACCGATCTCGCGGGATGCTGCATTGCGCCGGGCAAGCGCTGCCTCTGCGCGCTGGATGGCCGTACGCCGGCGCTCATCGATCTCGATCAGCCGTGCCGCCTCGGGCCGCAATCCTCGCCGGGTGAGCCCGCGATCGAATTCCTCCGGATGTTCCCGAATCCACCTGATATCATGCATGATCAAACTGATCCCAGCCTGGGTCGGCGTTTCAACCGCCATTGGCGCGCGGTTGTGGAACGGCTCCCGGGCCTGGCCCGGGAGCCGCAGTCTAGCGCGCCGCGAGGCCGGTCATCCGGCATAAGGCGCGGCACATCCCGTCAGAACGAATGGTGATTCGAGCCCCACGCTCCAGGCCAAGCTCATTCCGCGGGCTTGGCAGCAGCATTGGCCGCATTCCTCGCCTTCTCGGCAGCCGCCTTCTTCTCCACCAGACGAACCGACCAGATCGACCCTTCATAGAGCGCCATCAAAGGCAGGGCGAGGGAGAGCTGGCTGAGCACGTCCGGCGGCGTCAGAATGGCGGCGATGACAAAAGCGCCGACAATGAAGTAGCGCCGTTTGGACTTGAGCTGCTCGGAATCGATGATTCCGACGCGGCCAAGCAGCGTAAGAATCACGGGCAGCTGGAACGCGATGCCGAAAGCAAGGATGAGCTTCATCATCAAGGAAAGATAATCCTCGACCTTGGGCAGGAGCTTGATGGCGGCCTGCCCGGCGCCGGCGGCCTGCTGCATGCTCAGCGAGAAACGCGCGAGCATCGGCCATACCAGAAAATAAACAACCAGAGAGCCGAGGAAAAAGAAGATCGGCGTCGCCACCAGGTAGGGCAGAAACGCCTGCCTTTCATGCCGATAAAGACCGGGCGCGACGAATTTGTAGATCTGGGTGGCCACAATCGGAAAGGAGATGAACGCTGCGCCGAACATTGCGAGCTTGAGCTGAACGATGAAATATTCGAGCAAGCCCGTATAGATGAATTCCGAATTCTCCGCGCCGGCCACCCACACGTATGGCCAGGTCAGAATATTGTAGATGGTCTTGGCGAAGAAGAAGCAGCCGGCGAAAGCAACGCCGAAAGCGATCAGCGCCTTGATCAGGCGCGCGCGCAGCTCGATCAGATGCTCCATCAGAGGCGCTTTGGTCGCCTCGATGTCCTCATGCGTCATGCGGATTGCCTCCCGCATCGTGCGCGCCGGCCGGCGCGCGCTGCTCCGCCGCAGGCGCGGCGGGAGGAGCATCCGCATCGTTACTTGTGGTTACGGCCGGCTCGCCGGCGGGCGGGGCAACGGCTGGCGCGATGGCGGCACCGCTGGTCGAGGCTGCACTTGATACCTCGCTCGCGGGTTGTTCCGTGATCGCGCGTTCAATCTGATGCTGCGTCGTCTCAAATTCGCGGCGGACCTCGCCGACGGGATCGAAATTGGCATAGCTCTGCGCCTTGCTGGTCATCTCGTCGACCTCCTTCTTGAGATCGGCGAGCTCGGCCTCGCGCATCGCTTCCTGAAACTGATTCTGAAACTCGGCGGCCATGCGGCGCAGCTTGGCGGTCCATTGCCCAAGCGTCCGCAGCACGCCGGGCAGCTCTTTCGGGCCGATCGCGACCAGTGCCACGATGCCGATGAGAAGAAGCTCACCCCAGCTGAAGTCGAACATGGATGCTGCATCTGCCGGCGGCGCGCGGCGACGCGCGACCGCACGCCCTCCTCATCCACCGGCGCGCGAAACTTGCGTGGATTCTCAACCCGCCTTGCGAGTTTCCGCCGGCGCAGCACTCGCTGTCGGGCTTGGCTGCGACTGATGGTCGAGCGTCTTTAACGGATCGGCCTTGCCGGACTCCGTTTCCGGCTTGTCGTCCTCAGCCAGGCCCTTCTTGAACGACTTGATACCCTTGGCAAAATCGCCCATCAAATCCGAAACCTTGCCGCGCCCGCCGAACAGCAGAAGACCGACCGCCAAGACCAGAATCCAGTGCCAGATGCTCATTGAACCCATTCGCCAACCTCCGCAGCGACAACGGCGCGCTTCGTTTTTCGGCTCTGCCTAGAACCTAGGCTGCGGGCGAGGCAAAAACAAGGACTGGCGTTTTTGACGCTCACTGCCGGTGGCATTCTGCCGCGCGACATTCGTCCGTGAACATTCGAGAAGCGGCCACTCGCTTTGGATGCCTCCACTCTTGCTGCTCACGAGACAAGAGACCGCAGGTTCCTGCCGATGGAAGTTTGGGTTCGTTTTGCAAAAACGATGGGGCTCGCGAGCACACCCTTTGAATTACAACTACTAGTTGAGATAAACCTAGGCCTCGTTCGACCCACCGGAAGGGACAAGGCCGAGATCGAGCGCGACCGGCTCCAGCGGCTCCTCGTCCTCCTGCAAACCCGGATCGTCCGAAGGCAACGGCACCGAGAATCCGGGCGGAAGCCGCCCGTCCAGCAGCCCGGAGCCCCTGAGCTCCTCGAGGCCCGGCAGGTCGGCGACAGCGTCAAGGCCGAAATGCGACAGGAACGACTCCGTCGTGCCGTAGGTCACCGGGCGGCCCGGAGCCTTGCGCCGGCCGCGCGGGCGGATCCATCCGGCTTCCAGCAACACGTCGACCGAGCCCTTCGACGTGGTGACGCCCCGAATGTCCTCGATCTCGGCGCGCGTCACGGGCTGGTGATAGGCGATGATGGCAAGCGTCTCAATCGCGGCGCGCGACAGCTTGCGCGTCTCGACCGATTCCCTGCACAGCAGCCAGGCGAGATCGCTCGCCGTGCGAAAGGTCCATTTGCCGTTGATGCGCACCAGGTTGACGCCGCGCGCGGCGTATTCCTGCTGCAGGTCGAGCAAGGCTGCGTGCACATCGATGCCCTGCGGCAGCTGCGCGGCGAGCGATTTTTCATCGAGCGGATCAGCCGAGGCGAACAGCATTGCCTCAAGCAGCCGCAGCTCTTCCGCCCTGCTCTCCCCGTCCCTCTCCGGTTCCTGCGCAGCTGTTACGATCTTCAGGTTCGGCATTGCTCGAGCCTCCTCACTTTCCCTCTGACCCCGTCGCCGGCGGCGCCGCCACGCCGCCCGGATCAGCGTCGCCATTGCCGCGATCAGCGTGATCGCCGGCGTGACTTCCCTTGCGCACATAGAGCGGCGCAAAGGCCGCCTGCTGATGCACCTCCATCAACCCCTCACGCACGAGCTCCAGAGTGGAGGCGAAGCTCGATGCAAACACGGTTCGCGCCAGCGACGGCTCGACCACGAAGGAAACAAGATACTCGTCGAGCCGCGCCCAATCGGACGACTGGCCGATCAGTCGCTCGAGCACTTCGCGCGCCTGCGCCAGCGACCAGACGGTGCGCTGCTCGACGCGAACGCGCGAGAGCGCGGTGCGTTGGCGCTGCTGGGCGTAGGCGGAAAGCAGATCATAGAGAGTGGCCGTCCATTGCGGCCGCCTGATGTGCGCGATCGGTTCCGGCTGGCCGCGACGGAACACGTCACGATCGAGCTGCGCGCGGCCAAACAGCCGCTCGGCCACATCGCGAATGGCTTCGAGGCGCTTGAGCCGCAGCGCCAGCGCGGTGGCCATATCCGCAGCACTCTGGCCTTCGGGGGAACTGGTGTCCGGCAGCAGAAGCCGCGACTTCAGGTAGGCGAGCCAGGCCGCCATGACCAGATAGTCCGCCGCCAGCTCGAGCCGGAGCTTGCGCGCTTCCTCGATGAAGGCGAGGTACTGGTCCGCGAGCGCCAGGATCGAGATCTTTGCAAGGTCGACCTTCTGCGCGCGGGCAAGCACAAGCAGGAGATCGAGCGGACCCTCAAATCCCTCGACGTCCACCACCAGCGCCGGCTCACCCGCCGTCCGGTCAACTGCAAGATCGGGCTCGAATGCCGCAGTTTCGGGGGTCAAGAGCTCGCCCTCCGTGATCCGGTCGCTTTATTCACGAGCGCTGCCCATTTCGAGCGCAATTCGCCGGTTGCGTGCTTTTCCGAAGCCTTGCGCCGTGCCAGCGCGGCGTGCCCACGCTCGGCGGAGCGGCCTGCCAGGACCGCAACCGCGGCGGCCACTTCCTGCATCTCGTCGAGCTCGCCGCTGCAATGCAGAACGAGATCGCAGCCCGCCGCGATCGCGGCGCGCGAGCGCTCGGCAAGCGAGCCCGACAGAGCTCCCATCGAGATATCGTCAGTCATCAGCAGTCCGGAAAATCCAAGCCAGTCCCGAATCACGTCACGGACCACAGTGACCGAGATCGTGGCAGGAGCAAGAGGATCGACGGCGGTATAAACCACATGCGCCGTCATCCCCAGAGGCAGGTCGCCCAGCGGCCGAAAGGCGGCAAAATCAGTCGCCCGAAGGGTCGCGCAATCGGTCTCGACCACGGGAAGCCGGTGATGGCTGTCGGCGACGGCGCGCCCGTGACCCGGAATATGCTTGAGAACCGGCAGGACGCCGTGTTCCAGGAGTCCATCCGCCACGCTGCGCGCGATGCTTGCAACCTTCTCCGGGCTTACCCCATAGGCGCGGTCGCCGATGACGCTGTTTGCGCCGGCCACCGGAACATCGGCAACGGGAAGGCAATCGACGTCGATGCCGACGGCACTCAGATCGGCCGCCATCAGACAGGCTCCGAGATAGGCGGCGCGCTGACCCTCGGCGGGATCCCGGTCATAGATGCGGCCATAGACTGCGCCCGGCGGATACGAGGGCCAGTGCGGCGGCCCGAGCCGCTGGACGCGCCCGCCTTCCTGATCGACGAGCACCGGTGCGTCACGGCCAAGCGCATCGCGGACAGATCCTGTCAGGCGGCGCACCTGCGCAGGATCCTCCACATTGCGCGCGAAGAGAATCACTCCCCAGGGCTCGGCTTCGCGCAGGAAGGAGCGTTCCGATGGGGACAATACGGTTCCCGAAATCCCGGAAATGAACGCACGCGCTGTCATGGCGCGGATTAGCTCGCGCAAATCGCGGTGGTCAATGGGAACTCAGTTGCTCGGCACCACGCACTGGCCGCCGGCGGCCTTGTAGCTCGCGCAAAACTGGCTGGCTTCCTGCGCGCTCGCAAACGGCCCGACCATAGTTCGATAGAAAATTCCTTTGCTTCCGAGATCCGCACGCCGGATGACCGGTGATCGCTCGGCGAGCTGATCGGGAAATTTCGCCTGCAGGCTGCGGAAAGAGGCCGACGCTTCAGCCTCGCTCTTCTGCGAGGAGAGCTGCACCATGAGACCTCCGGAGGTGCCGCCCGCCGCCGGTGACGGGGCAGCGGCCACGCGCGGCTTGGGGGCCGGCGCAGCAATCGAATCCTGAGCTTGCGGATCGAGCGACATCGGTCCGCCGGGGACTCTCGCGGCCGGCGCAACTGCGCGCGAGGCACTGGGCGCCGGCGCCGCCATCTCCGTGCCATCGGGACGAATGGTGACGGTGTGCACTTTCCTTGGCTCGGAGGTCGCCGGCGCGCCTGGAACTGCCGGTGCAGCTTGCTGGGCGGCCACCGGGGGGCGCTGGGGAGCGACCGGCATGGGCGCAACCGGAGCGGGGAGCACCACGCGCGGCACGGCCTGGGTCCCCAGGTCCTTCTCCGCGACCGGCTCCTCCTGCTTGGATACTACCTGCTCGCGGCCCGCATCCGCAATCCGGTCCTGGATGGACTTGCCGGCCTGCGCATTGCCCGCTTGCGCCGGCACGATCTTGGTCGGGGTCGCGTTGTCGGCGACGATCACCGGCGGCGGTCCCGACATGACCTGCGGGCCGTGAAAGCTGCGATAGGCATAGGCACCCGCGGTGCCGAGCATGGCGCAGCCGATCAGGGCGAGCGCCGTTGCCAATCCGCCGCGGCGGTGCGCTTGCGGCGGATCGTCGTAAATCTGCTCCAGGCTGGGATCGAGGGACGCCTCCTCATCGGCATAGCGGCCGCTCTCGTGAGCGTCCTCGTCGTGCCCGTAACGGCCGTCCGCCTCGTAATGGGACCGGGCATGGGCGTACTCCGCGTGCGCCTCGTCGTCGGGCGGCGCGCTCTCGGCCGCCTGATGCTCGTAGTGCCACTGATGGAGGCGCGGGTCATGCCCCGGCTCCGGATGGGTGGGCTCGGAATCGGCCGGCGCAAAATCCTCCTGCGACCGGTAATGCTCGCGGCTCGTGTCATAGCCTTGCAGTCCGCGCGCGCCATGCGGGCTCTGATACGGGTCCTGATATGGCTGCTGATACGATTGACTGCGCCGATTGCGATACGGCTCGTCCTGCGGCTCGTCGTACGATTGGCCGTACGATTGCTGGGGCTCCTCGTAAGCCGTCTCGTACCTCGGACGCTCCTCGTCGTACTCGGGACGCGCGGGCGCGGAATAGCCCTCGTCGGCATAACGCTCCTGCGGTGAATACCGCTCGTCGCGTGAATAGTGCTCTTCCGGAGCGTCGGAACGAGGCGTCGTGTTCAGGCCAAACTGGGCATAGGGATCGTTCTTGCCGATCAGCCGCGCGAGCTCCGCGAGCGGGTCGTTCGGATACTCGCTTTCGCGTGCCGGCTCGGCCGCGGCGCGCCGCGATGACTCACCGGGGCGAGGGAACCGAAACCTGCTGTCGTCGGCCATATTCTTGTCGTTTCCGGTACCGGCGTCGCTCTCGATCGGCTTGAGACAGAAGCATCGACCGAGGTCCCGCCTGTCCCAGATGGCACCGAGCAAGATCAACGCATCTCCGGCGGCGCCTCGACGCCGAGCAAAGATAAGCCCGACGCGAGAACGGTGACCACGCCCTGCACCAGAGCAAGACGAGCCAGGGTCATTAGTGGATCATTCCGGATAATGAAGCGTAAATGTGGCGCATCCTTCCCGCGGTTCCAGTGCGCGTGGAATTCACCCGCAAGCTCATAGAGATAGTAGGCCACCCGATGCGGCTCGTGCGCGCGCGCGGCACCCTCGACAAGCGCGGGGTAAAGCGCGAGCCGCTTGATGAGCAAAAGCTCCCCGGTATCTACCAACCGGGCAAGCGGCGCCTGCGCAAGGAATGCGGCGCGGGCGCCCGCATTGCCGGGGATCTCGGGGTGCGCCTCGCGCGCATTGCGGAACACGGATTGCGCCCGCGCGTGCGCGTACTGGACATAGAACACCGGATTGTCGCGCGACTGCTCGATCACCTTGGCGAGGTCGAAGTCCAGGACCGCGTCGTTGCTGCGATAGAGCATCATGAAGCGCACCGCATCGCGGCCCACCTCGTCGACGACTTCCCGCAGCGTCACGAACTCGCCCGTGCGCTTCGACATCCTTACCGGCTCGCCGCCGCGCAGGAGTCGCACCAGCTGGACGATCTTGACGTCGAGGTCGGCATGGCGGGCACTGAGCGCGGCGACCGCTGCGCGCATGCGCTTGATGTAGCCGCCATGGTCGGCGCCCCACACGTCGATCATGTTGCGAAAGCCGCGGTCGAGCTTGTTCTTATGATACGCGATGTCGGAGGCGAAATAGGTGTAGCCGCCGTCCGACTTGATGAGCGGGCGGTCGACGTCGTCGCCGAAATCGGTCGAGCGGAAAAGCGTCTGCTCGCGATCCTCCCAGTCCTCGATCGGCGCGCCCTTGGGCGGCGGCAGGCGCCCCTGACAGACCTCCCCCTGAGCGCGCAGCGCCGCAATCGTCGCCGCCACCAGATCGTTTCCTGCCTCGACGAGGGAACGCTCGGAGAAGAATACGTCGTGGCGCACGTTGAGCGCGGCGAGGTCGGCGCGGATTGCCGCCATCATCATGTCCACCGCCGTCTGCCGCGCCACGGCGACACGCCGGTCCGCGGGCCAGTCCAGGAGGTCCCGCCCGTATTTTTCGGCGAGCGCCGCGCCCACCGGCTTGAGGTAATCGCCGGGATAGAGCCCTTCGGGAATGGGGCCGATCGCCTCTCCCAGCGCTTCGCGGTAGCGCAGCAATGCCGAGCGCGCGAGCACGTCCACCTGGGCGCCGCCATCGTTGACGTAGTATTCGCGCGTCACCGCAAAGCCCGCAAAGGCGAGCAGATTGGCGAGCGCATCGCCGAACACCGCGCCGCGGCAATGCCCGACATGCATCGGGCCGGTCGGATTGGCGGAGACGTATTCGACATTGACCGCGGTGGATTGCCCCTGCGCGTCGCGCCCGATCTCGCTGCGTCCGTAGTCGGCGGCCTCAAGGATCGCGCGCAAGGCGCCGATCCAGGCCTCCGGCTTGAGCGTGAGGTTGATGAAGCCGGGGCCGGCGATCTCGACACCGGCGATGAACGCATCGCCTTCAAGCCTCTCGGCGATCAGCCCGGCGAGTTCGCGCGGCTTGCGGCGGGCGTCCTTCGCGAGCACCATGGCGGCGTTGGTCGCAAGCTCCCCGTGCGCCGTCTCGCGCGGCGGCTCGACGGCAACGCGGGACTGATCGATCCCGGCAGGCAGCATGCCTTCGTCGATGAGCGCCGCGTTCGCGGCACGCACCTTGCGCAGCACGGCGGCGACAATGTTTGTTTCGTTCATGGGCTGGCGCGTTCAACTCTGGCGTCGATCAGGTGCGCGTCGCGCCTCGACGCAGCCGCTCTTCACCTCTCCCCTGCGGGGAGAGGTCGGAAAGGGCGCGCCTGCGCGCACATTCCGGGTGAGGGGGTCCGTCCCTCAGAGTAGCGGGATCCCCCTCACCCGGATCGCGCAAGCGCGATCCGACCTCTCCCCTCCGGGGAGAGGTGAAGGGCGGCGGCTAGCGCAATTCCGGGGTCGAGTCAAAAAGCCGTGCATGCTCGCCTAGTGCATAGCGGTCAGTCATGCCGGCGATGAAATCGGCGATCCGGCGCGCGCTCAAATGCGGATCGGAGCACTGGCCGCCGTGCGCCCATTCCGCGGGAATGGCATCCGGTTCCGCGACATAGCGCTCGAACAGCTCGAAGACCACGCGCTCCGCGTCCTCCATGATGCGCGCGATGCGCGCGTGGCGGTACATGCGCGGGTAGAGGAAGCCCTTGATGGCGCGATCGATCTCACCCATCGCCGGCGAGAAGGCGCCGACCGGGTTCACCGCCCGCCGCACGTCGTCTGCGCAGCGCGCGTTAAGCGCGGCGAGGCGACGGGTCGTCTCGGCGATGACGTCCTCGATCATGGCCGTCATGATCCGGCGCACCAGCTCGTGGGTGAGTCGCGCGGGATCGAGGCTGCCATGCGCTCCTGCGATGTCGCGCAGGATTTCGTCGACGAAAGTCAGGCCGGCGAGATCTTCGAGCGTGAAAAGGTCGGCGCGCAGCCCGTCGTCGATGTCGTGCGCATCGTAGGCGATGTCGTCGGCGATGGCGGCGACCTGCGCCTCGGCGCTCGCGAAGCTCCCGAGCTCGAGGTCCTGCTGCCTGACGTACTGCAGGATGGCCGCGGGCAGGCCGCGCTCGCGGTAGCGCAGCGCCGGCGTCCCGTCGGCGAGCACGAGCGGGCCGTTATGCTTGACCAGCCCTTCGAGCGTCTCCCACGACAGGTTGAGGCCGTCGAAGCCGATGTAGCGGCGCTCGAGCGCGGTGACGACGCGCAGCGACTGCGCGTTGTGATCGAACCCGCCACTGGCCGAAAGGCACCGGTCGAGCGCGCGCTCGCCCGCGTGCCCGAACGGCGGATGACCGAGATCATGCGCCAGCGCGAGTGCCTCCGCGAGGTCCTCGTCGAGCCCGAGCGCGCGGGCGAGCGCACGCGCGACCTGGGTCGTTTCCAGCGTATGGGTAAGGCGGGTGCGGAAATGGTCGCCCTCGTGGAAGACGAACACCTGCGTCTTGTAGGCGAGCCGCCGAAAGGCGGTGGAATGAATGATGCGGTCGCAGTCGCGGCGGAACGCGTTGCGGGTGCGGCTTGCGCCCTCGCGATGGAGCCGGCCGCGGCTCATGCCCGGATCGGATGCATAGGGGGCGCGCGGGGCGCCGGCAAAGACGGCCATGCCCGACCATCCAATTGACAAGGCGAATCGACTCGAAGCGAATTGACCTGAAGCGAATTGACCTGGGCGCTCCCGGCACTTAACTAATGACGTGAGCTTCTTGCAATCACGGATTGCGATGGCGATGGAAAATATCACCGTGACCGAACGCGCGGCGCGCAGGATCGGCGAGATTCTGCGCCGCGAGCCGCCGGGAACCATGCTGCGCGTGAGCGTGGAAGGCGGCGGCTGCTCGGGCTTCCAGTACAAGTTCGACATGGACCGCACCCGCGCGGCCGACGACGTCGTCATTGCGCGCGAGGATGCGGTCGTGCTGATTGACCAGCTCTCGGTTGGCTATCTCGCCGGTTCCGAGATCGATTTTGTTGACGATCTGATCGGCGCCTCGTTCCGCATCAACAATCCGCAGGCCACAGCCTCCTGCGGCTGCGGCACCAGCTTCTCGATCTAAGTTCACAACCGGGGCCGGTGTCCCCCTTGTGTCCGGAGAATCAATTACAGGCTCTGCTGGCGGGCGGTTGTCACAAGCAACCGCCCGCCGTGGAGGTGAGACCGAATTTCCCCCAAGGTCGCGAGACCGTGGGTGAGCAT
>Ga0182034_10000211_pt1 | contig 25833 bp, 23 predicted proteins | sample flu12Cox44000172_FD_125972 | JGI IMG/M metagenome (GOLD analysis project Ga0182034, IMG submission 125972) | Lab enrichment of tropical soil microbial communities from Luquillo Experimental Forest, Puerto Rico - flux4day.12C.oxic.44.000.172 | ecosystem: Environmental > Terrestrial > Soil >... | reverse complement strand
GCGCGTGGAGGATCCGCAGCCGGGACGCAGCCAATCCGCCGAGGACGGCCTCACGGGTGAGCGCGTGCACGAACGCGAACTCACCATCGGAATCCTGAACCGCGCGGACCAGCCCGACTGCTTCAGCCGAATCGATGGCTGCCAGCGTCGCGGTGAGATCGGTCTCGCAGGTCGCAATCAGCGCGGGCAGATCAAACGTTTGACCCAGCACCGCTGCCTGCTCGATGACCCCTCGGACGCCGGCACCCAGTCCGCCAAGGCGGCGCGCAATGGCATCTCCGATCGATGCCGGGACGGTCTGCTGCACGCTCAAGGTGTCTAGACCGCCCCGCATTTCCAGGTCGTTGACCAGTTCGGTCAAGAAGAACGGGTTGCCACCGGTCTTGTCGCGCAGCAGAGCAGCGGCCGTGCGCGCCGACGCGGGAGCCAGCTGCTGGGTTCGGCTCACGAATTCGGCGATCGCCTCGGTGTCCAGGCCCGCGAGATCCAGGCGGCGGACACCGTCAAACCGGTGCAGTTCGGCCAGCCGGGTGGTGAGCTCGTCGGAGCGGTCCGGCGGGGTATTGCGGAACGTCGCCACCACCAACATGCGGACCTCGGCGCAGCCGATCAGCACGTGTTCGAGCATCGCGAGTGTGGGCAGCTGCGCCCAATGCAGGTCGTCGAGGATCAACGCGATCGGGCGATCGATGGCAAGACGCCGCAGGAAGCCGGTCAAGGCGTCGAAAAGCGCCTGCCGGGTTGACCCGACGTCCCGTGTGGGAACGGTATCCAGATGTCGATCCACCTGAGTCGACAGCCGCCGCAGCTGCGGTCCCGCGTCGCCGAGCGGCTCCGCGATCGAATCCGGTGGAGTCGCGATCAGCAGCCGATCCAGCGCCTCGGCGAATGGCGCGTACGGGACGTCCGCGTCGGCCGTCGAGCTGCCGACGAGCACCGCGACGTCGTGGTCGGCCAGCGTCCCGGCCACCTCGGCGGCCAGGCGCGTCTTGCCCGCTCCGGGTTCACCGCCGATGAAAACCGCCTGCCGGTTGCCGCTTTCGACCCGCTCCCACGCCTGCTCGAACGCCGCAAGCTCCGCGGCGCGGCCCACGAGCGGGCCGCGGCGACGTGCCATCAGCTCCGCCGGAAGCGGTGGCGGCACCCATTGCGCCATGGAATCAACGTAATCGTGCAGATTTGGCCGGTCGATAGTCAGATCTGACTATCGTTGGTTGCGTCTGAAATGCTTCGTTGTGGTCATGACGCATGGCATTCCCGCCTCGTAGCGTCGCGGTATCAAGCCCCGCGAAGCAACCAGAGGAGGTGCGGGCCATGAGCCTGACAACCGCAACCGACGAACTACGTGGCCGATTCGGAGCAGCGATCGTCCTGCCCGACGACCCCGGATACGACGAGGCTCGGGCACTGCACAACGCCATGATCGACAAGCGGCCAGCGGTGATCGTGCGCTGCGGATCCGCCGCCGACATCGCGGGCGCCCTCGAATTCGCGCGGCGGTCGCACCTCGCGGTCGCCGTCCGCGGGGGCGGCCACAACGGCCCCGGTTTCGGTTCCGTTGAGGGTGGCCTTGTCATTGACCTCTCGCCGATGAACCGTGTCGACGTGGACCCCGACCGGCGCATGGCCCGCGTGCAGGGCGGGGCGACCTGGGCACAAGTGGACGGCGCGACGCACGCCCACGGTCTGGCGACGCCGGCCGGCATCATATCCACCACCGGAGTCGGCGGCCTCACCTTGGGCGGCGGCCACGGCTACCTGACCCGCAAGCACGGCCTTACCATCGACAACCTGTTGGAGGCCGAGGTCGTGCTGGCCGACGGTCGCGTGGTGACGGCGTCGGAATCGGAGCACCCCGACCTGTTCTGGGCGCTGCGCGGCGGCGGCGGAAACTTCGGCGTCGCCGCCTCGTTCACCTTCCGGCTGCATCCCGTGCACACCGTGATCTGCGGTCCGACGGCATGGCCGTCATCGGCCACCGCCGACATCCTCAGGTGGTACCGCGACTTCCTGCCGGCTCAGGACGAGGACCTGTACGGGTTCTTCGCGAGCATGACCGTTCCGCCGACGCCGGCGTTCCCCGAGGCGTTCCACCTGCAAAAGGCGTGTGCCGTGGTCTGGTGCTACACGGGCGATCCCGCCCGGGCCGACGAGGCATTCGCACCGGTACGGCAGATGCAGCCGGCCTTCGAAGGCCTCGGCCCCGCCCCGTATCCCGCGTTGAATTCCACCTTCGATGCCCTGTATCCCAAAGGGCTGCAATGGTATTGGCGCGGTGACTTCGTCCGCACGGTGCCCGATGCTGCGGTCGAAGCGCATGCCCACTTCAACGAGGAGTTGCCGACGATGCACTCCACGATGCACCTCTACCCCGTCGACGGCGCGGTCCACCGGGTCGGCCAAACCGAAACCGCTTGGGCCTACCGGGATGTGAACTTCTCGCAGGTCATCGCTGGGGTCGATCCCGACCCCGCGAAAGCGGAATTGATAAAGCGCTGGGCGGTGGACTACTGGGACGCCACCCACCCGTACTCGGCGGGCGGTGCTTACGTCAACTTCATGATGGACGAGGGCCAAGACCGGGTCCGGGCGACGTATGGTCCGAATTACCAACGGCTCACCGAGATCAAGGCCCAATACGATCCGGACAACGTGTTCCGCATCAACCAGAACATCCTGCCGGCCAGATGACACATTCGGGTCTGCGACCGTTCGACGGCATGAAGCCATTGCCGTGACCTCATGGGGGCACCGCTCGTGATAACTCGTGATGTCGAGGCGAGCGCGGTTGCCGACTTGGCGCTATCTCCCCCGCGCTCGGCGTTGGCCGCGACCGTAGACGACGAAATCCTCGTGCTGCCGGTGAGGGTGGCTCTTGAAAACCCCGCCGATCCGGCGTCGTCGCCTCGCATTGCGCAGGTGCCGGAAGGCAACCCGGATCTGACCGGTCGCAACGTCGTGCTGATCGCGGACGACGGTCCGCAGTGGTTCCGACTGCGCTCGTTAACTGTCAGAGGGATGGCCAAAGCCATGGCCGAGCGTACTTATCGGGTCGTGCCACAACGAATCGTGGCCTGGGACTACGGTTCACTTCGCGAGGCACCTGCACCAGGAACCTCAACTCGACGACACGCGTCATTTTCGGCTGCCGACGAGAAGGATGTCGCTAGGCCTTTTCGCTCGCCGAATCTTCAAGCGGCGCTCCGCAGTTCGCGGGTGATGATTCTTGCCAGCCGTTCACAAAAGGGCGCGCCGTTCGCGGTACCGCTGTGGTTCGTTGCCCACCGCGGCCGCTTCTATGCGACGACCTCGGCGTCGTCGTGGACAGCACGTAACGTGGTCGCTTCGCCGCAGGTGGCCCTCTTGCTAGGCGGCGAGCGTGGTCACGACATCGCCAACCGGCTCCTCGTGCGGGGTTGCGCCCGGGCGGTGCGCGGCGCGCCGCCGCCAGCGGTGCTCGCGCGGATAGCCTGGCTTTACTATCTCCAACCACAATTCGCGGCGGTAGAGCTGAGGCACATACGGTTATGGGTACTGCGAACGCGGTACTACGGTCAGTCGCGGGCGGCCCACATCGTGATCACGCCCCAGACAGCGACCGAATGCCGGATGCCGTAGTCATAGCTCCGCCGGCCAGCGATCACCCACCAGACGTACGAGTTGAAACCTCGCCGAGGGCAATCGCACTATCGTGACGGAATGGAAGACAGGTTTTCGTTCATCAACCGCCGTCTCGCGCTGCTCGAACAGCAGGTGCGTCTGCTGTCGGAAAGGGCCGAGATCCCGTGCCCGACGTTCGCAAGCGACGCACCGACACAATTCGGGGGCGGTGTGCCCGCGGAAGTCATCTCCCTTGCCCGCGCCGGGAACAAGATCGCCGCTATCAAGCTGTACCGGGAGCTGACCGGCGCGGAACTTCGCGAGGCGAAGGACGTCATCGATTCGCTGTAAGGCCGAAGACCTGCACGGAGGCTGACTTTCCCTTCAGGACATGGAATCCCCGGTCGATGAGTCCGGGCGGTCGAGATGCCAGGGCGTCGACGCACTGCTGGGTGAGAAGGATCGCGTCGCCGGTGGTTTTGGTGAGTTGCTCGACGCGGGCTGCCACGTTGACGGTGTCACCGATGAGGGTGAACTCGAGCTTGCCGCCGCCGCCGATGGTTCCGGCGATCACCACGCCGGTGTTGATCCCGATACCGATGCGAAGCTCCCCGCCGAATCGCTCGGCGACCAGATGATGAATCAGAACTGCGGCGCTCACAGCGGCGTCGGCATGATCGGCGAGGGTGTTGGGGGCGCCGAAGACCGCCAATGCCCCGTCGCCGAGGAACTTATTGACGTGCCCACCGGCGTCAACGACGGTCGGGACCACAATCTCGAACAGCGCGTTCAGCCGAGCCACCGTGTCCTCGGCGGTGTTGGTCTCGGCGAACGGGGTGAAGTCGCGGATGTCGACGAAAATCACGGTCACCTTGCGGCGCTCACCGGTGAACACGTCGTCACCTTGGTCAAGCAACCGTGCGGCGAGGGTTGGGTCGACATAGGTGCCAAATGCCGCCTGAAGTCGTTGTCGCTCAGCCAAACCGGCCTGCATGCGGTTGAACGACGCCGCGAGCGCACCGAGATCGTCGTCTTGAACCACCGACAATCGTTCGCTGTAGTCGCCGGCCCCCACTCGCAGAGTTGCCTCGGCGAGGTCCCGAATGGGACGAAGTGCTGGCAAGACAATGGCGCTCACGGCGTTCGGCGCCGCGAAGCCAAGCGTCAAGGCGGCCCCAACCACGACGAAAAGCACGGGAACCTTCCCGGCCCGATCGAGCACGACGGCCCCCAGCATTGCGCCCGAGACGGAGAACGCGAGCGCGGACGCCAGCATCGAAAGGCTCAACCACGCGGCAAAAGTCGGGTTAGAACGGGGAAGGGAGTCGCCGATCCTCGTGTCACCGGCCAACGCAGCCCTGGCTGGCCGGATGGCTCCTTCCACAAAGGTGTGGGCACCGATCAGATTTACGGCAATTCCTGTGGCTGCGCCCAAAATTCCGTATTGGACTAGTCGCGACTCTGTCGCCCCTGCTATCGCGCCGACAGCCACAACATTCAGTGCGCCGACAACCGGCCAAACCGCCAACCCGCGAACAGCCGCTGCCCGAGTCCAGGCGTACGTGTCTTCTAGAGCCGCTGCACGATCGACCTCACCGCCGGCCGCCCACCGCTGCGCACGATGGAACCGTCGGCTACCGGGAAGAAGCACCACGTACGCCAACACCGCCACCGCGACACCGGTGACAGCGGCCGCCTCCGCATAGTGCCTCGACTTTTCGAACGCGACAACGACAAACGATGTGAGGCAGGAGACCGACAGTATCGAGGCGAAGAAGACTGCCCAGATCGCCCACGAATACCTCGCTCCGTACCGATCCCACAGCCACTGCCAGATGCGATCCATGCCGCGAGACTAAACGGCCGGCCACCTTGTCATCCGTGTTTGAACGCACATCTAGCGCGCGCCGCCGAACTAATAACTATGGCCGGCGGAAAGCGCCGTAATGCGCCGTTTGAAGGCATGGTCGAAACGGCGGTAGGTGCTGCGCAACATGTGCCCGGGCCAATGGTCGCCGGTGAACTCGATGGGCAGCAGCGGGTCGAGCTGAAGATGACGCACCACGGCAATCGATAGCGCGAATTCGTAGGTGAAGCTTTCGGTCGACTCGTCGCGGGTGCTCGCGTTGAGGGCGACGTTCATGGCCTCGATGAGGACCCGGGCGTCGTCTGCCCACTCGCCAAGCGAAAACAGTGATCGCACCTTGTCGGCGGTGATGTCCGTGGCGGCGCCGTGAAAGTGGGTGCACTGCTGATCCAGCACTGCCCTGAATGTCGGAAACCTCTGCGGATCAAGGTTATCCGGACGAATCCATACGCCTTCCCGAAGCTCGGCCAGATGCAGCGCCATCGCCGCCTTCCGCAGCTCCAGGCGATCGGACGCCGACCTGCGGTCCAGTGCGACGACGGCCAGTTCCCATGTTCGGTCCCATACGCGGGCTGGATCGTCGATCCGCGAGGCCTCGTCGACACGCTGACGGCGCTCCAACAATCGCCCGGCGAGCGCGTAGCTGCCGTCATCGCCGATGAGTTCGCCGTTTGAAACCATCCGCCACAGGCAAGTGCGGGCCGCGCCGGCGCTGATGCCGAACAGTGAGGCCACCGCGACCAGCTCCGCCACCGTGAGACGGCCCTGGTCGGATCCCAACAAGGACGACGCCAGGACCGAGCGTGCGCTGAGTGGTCGGTCGCTGATCAGCTCGCTCAGATGGGATCGAGGTATGGCGGGCACAGACTGCAACGGTATCACTAAATCATTGACGCGTGACATAAATAGTGTGATACTGACCCACATGCGCTCCCCGACGAAGTCGGCGGTTGCCGAAGATGTTGAGATCGTTCGGCGCGTCCTCGCGCACATCGACGCCGGCACGACCGACGAGGGTGAGGGTTGGCGTGAGCCCGTCGAAAACTACTTAAACGCGGGCCGATTCGCCGAGGAAATCCGGTTGTTGCGCAGGATGCCGAGCGTCTTTGTTCCCTCCGCGGCGATCCCGAAACCTGGCGACCACGTCGAGCGCGTCGCCTTTGGGGTGCCCTTATTCGCCGTGCGCGGGCACGATGAACGGGCGCGGGTGTTCCGCAACGCGTGCCGCCATCGCGGTTTTGCCCTAGTCGAGGACGCCGGCTGCTCCCACGCGTTGGTGTGTCGTTACCACGGCTGGACATATCGCCTGGACGGCTCCCTCTCGCATGCGCCGCATGCCGACGCCTTCCCCGATCTGGAACCGTCGACCCGAGGTTTGGTCGAGGTCGCCAGCCGCGAGGTGGACGGGCTCATCGTCATCGGCGCGCTCGACGCGGGCCACCTGGATCCGGTACCCGACGAGGCGATGGCCGCGTTGACAGACGGGACCCCGTGGCGGGACAAGTTAGTCCCGGCGGAGCGGCTGGTGTACGTGGATTCCACTCCGCGAGCGATGAACTGGAAGGTGCTCGTCGAGCAGTTCCTGGAGGGCTATCACATCCGCTCGACGCACAAGGACACCTTCTTCCCACTGCAATACGACGATCTCAACGTGATAGAGACGTTCGGCCCGAATAGCCGAATTACGTTCCCATACCGCAACATTGAACGTCTTCGCGACCGCCCAGAGGCCACCTGGTCAACGGATGCCCGGGTGACATATGTCTATCACCTGTTTCCCAACGTCATGCTGGCGACGTTCCCGGACCTGGTGCTCATGGTCGCGATCGATCCGGTCGACATCGACCACAGCACGGTCACTATCTATTCGATGGCCAAAGCCGAGTTCGCGCAGCGAGCATCGCTCGGCCCCCCGATCAACCCCGCGGGTACCCTCGTTGCGCGTGGTGCGATCGAGGACAACGAGATGTCGATGGGTGTGCAACGCGGGTTACACGCGGGCGCAAACGAATTCGTTGAGTTCGGACGGCACGAGAGCGCGATCGGGCACTTCCATGCCACCCTCGATGAGCGGCTCGCCCGACTGGCTACCGCCTGAGCTCAGGAATCGAACGGGGCCATCCGCACGGCCAACGGCAATCCACACCGAACGAGGAGCCCGAAGCGTCCCCTGGGCACCGCTGTCGCCTCGGCACGCATCATGGCGATGAGGTCCCTTTTGAAATCGCCTCTTGGATGACGGCGCAGCACCTCGTCGACGTTGCGGGGAGCGACGTCCCACATGCGCAGACCGGCGCCGTCGACCATTGCCCCCCACTGCAGGTAGCAGCCGATGACGCCGTCGGTGTCGACCCTGACGCCCGGTGTCGTGTGCACGCAGATGCCGTCCGCGAGTAAGTCCGCACGTTCATCGTCGAGTCCGGCGGCGTCGGCACAGGAAAGCATGCGTTCGACGCTCCCGAGGGTGAAATCACGGTTCGCCGTTGGGCTCACGATGCCGTAGTCGTGCAGGAGCGATCCGCAATAGAAGAGCTCGTCGTCCATCGCGTACCCGTCGACGCTCGCCAGCGCACGCCCGAATAACCAGGTGCGGTAGGAGTGGCCCTGAAGGGTGGGCGGCAATTCCGCGCACGCCTCTTCGGCCTCACGAGCGAACTTCGAATCGGGTACCTGGAATGCGTCCAAATCAACGCGCTCGGCCGCCGCCGGAAGCCGGCCCAGCGCGAGCTTGGCCCTGCCCACGGCGTTCTCCCACTGGCCCACCGCAGTTGCGATGAGGAGGCGGCGCCGTTCTGTGCGCGTCAGCTGACCACCGGTACGACGGGCCCAAGCCAGACCACCAAGCCGCTGCGGGTCGGGCGCGTTCATGTGGCTTCCCTATCGAGCAGGCGCAGTCGCCGCTACGTGTTATTGAGGAACACGTCGTTGAGGGTGACCGTGCGCAAGTCCCGGTCGCGGATGATCTCGACGAGTTGCGGGTAGACGTGCGTGACCGGCTGGTGATTGAGGTGCCCGAGAACGATGGACTGTGGGGTGAAGTATTTGTCGGCCATCTGCACGATGTAGTCCTCGGTGATCACCGTGGAATCCGACAATGAACCCGACCATAAGGTCGGGACGGTGTAGCCGAAGTCGGCCGCCACCGCGTCGACGGCGGCGTTGTGCTTCCCGTACGGCGGCCGCCAGAACGGTTTCGCGCCGATGCCATAGGTCTTTTTGAGAAATTGGTCGTTGCGGCCGATCTGCTGGGCGATCTGGTCTTTCGGCAGGGTGGTCAAATCCGGATGCGACCAGGTGTGGTTGCCCAGTTGGATCTGTCCGGAGTCGACCAACGGCCGAAGCATGTCCAGGTTCTCGGTCCAGGATTTGTAGACTCCGTTGACGAAAAATGTCAGCCGGATACCGGTGTCCTTGGCGAACTGTGTGTAGGCGCGCACCACTTCGCTGTTGACGCCGTCATCGACGGTCAGTGCGAGCAAATCGCCTTGGCCGGGAATCTTGCTCAGCGCACCGCCACCGGGCAGTGGGACGCGAGCGCCCAGCGGTGGGGGCGGTAGCAAGGCCGACGGCGCGGTGGGACCCGAGGTTGCCACCCGCGCCGCAGGTGCCTGGGCGAATGTGCGGGGTTGCGGGTCGACCACTAGACGAGCCGCACCCACGCCGGCAACAGTGGCCGCAGCCAGCGCCCCGAGGAATCGACGCCGGTTCAGCTCCGATGCGGCAGGGCCCCGATCCGAGGCCGAAAACGGGGAGCTGGCGACTCCCGCGCGATGCTTCGGAGTCCGTTTGCGGTGCGATGTCGGCACCCGCGACCCCGTGCCCGGGATGCGCGTGTTGCCAAACTCCGCCGCCACAGCAGCGAACCGTACCACCCGCGCTGGCAAAATGCCGGTTTCGTTACGCGTGGGGCAGCTGTTAATTCAGCGTCGATTGCGCAACGGTCCGGGGTCGTCAAGGGCTGATAGGCCAGGCGCCTTGTAATCGATACGCTCAGCCGCAGCGGCGAATGCTCTTATCATGCGTATGTGCCCGCCACGATGACGCGAGCTGGCAACCGGGTCACAACCGCGAGATTCGCGCTGCCCGCCGCTGCAGCGGTTATGTAACACCATGACCACAGCATTCGTATTGTCCGGCGGCGCAAGCCTAGGTGCCGTCCAGGTGGGGATGTTGCGATCTCTGGCCGACGAAGGGATAGTGCCGGACCTGATTGTCGGCACGTCCGTCGGCGCGGTCAATGGTGGGTGGATCGCGTCGCGGCCTGATGCCGCCGGAATTGACGCACTCGCCGATTTGTGGCTGTCACTGTCACGAAAAGCGATATTTCCCACTCATCCGATCGCCGGGCTCTTGGGTTTCTTTGGTCGCCGTCCGCACCTGATACCCAGCAGTGGGTTGCGGCGAGTGCTCATCGACCAACTTGGGTTCGCTCGGCTTGAGGATGCACCGATCCCGTTCCATGTGGTGGCCACCGACGTGCTGCTGTCGTCCGGAGACGCAGTCGACGCGATCGCAGCCAGCGCCGCAATCCCCGGCGTTTTCCCGCCGGTGAAGGTCAACGGGCGCTATCTGATGGACGGCGGTGTGGTGAATAACACCCCGCTGTCTCATGCCATCGCGCTCGGTGCCGACCAGGTATGGGTGTTGCCCACCGGCTACTCGTGCAATCTGCCCGCCTCACCCCAGGGAGCGCTGACGATGGCATTGCACGCCCTGACGCTGACCATCAACCACCGGCTCGCCGTCGACGTCGCCCGTTTCGAGCAAGCTGTCGAGTTACACGTCATTCGACCGCTCTGTCCGGTCGCCACTTCCGGGACAGACTTCTCACACGCGGCGACGCTGATTGAGCGATCGCGCGTGGCTACCCGAGAGTGGCTGGCGGCGTGTCCTCCCTCCACCGGCCAGGCCGGCTTGCTTGAGCCGCACCGCCACTAAACGGAGCGCACGAGCACCGCTGGGTTAACGAGGCGCCCCGACGCCGCCGCGCTGTGGTAGCCCGACGGGCTCGGCGTCGGGTGTTCCCAGCGTCGAGGCCAGCCATGGCAGCGCTGCGGCGAACGCTTGGGCGGCGAACGGCCAGTCATGTTTGCCGGGTTGGGTGACCACCGCGCAGGTGATCCCGTTGGCGGTGGCGAGGTTGCACAGCGAGTTGGCGGCGGCGTCCTGGCCTTCGGGGTTGGCGCCGGGGTCGGTGTCGGGAGCGCTGAGGGTGGAATTGGCCTCCTGGGCGATGCTTTGCGCTCCCGCCGACGCGGGGACGTCGAACCAACCCGATACCCCGGTGTAGTGGCCATGCCGGGCGATGACGGTGGCCGGGTCGAAATCAGCCCAGGCGGCGGTGTTACCGCCGAACAACCGGGCGATGCTTTGGTCCTTAGGGCCCACGTTGGGGCTGCGGTCGCCGGCGATGTCGACAAACGCGCTGAACAGGTCCGGATGCATGACGGCCAAATCAACGGCGCAGGTACCGCCCATCGACCACCCGGCGACCCCCCAATTGGCCCGGTCGGCGCTCACCCCGAAGTTCGAGACGACGAATGGGACCACATCCTTCGTCAGATGGTCCGCGGCGTTGCCGCGACTGCCGTTGACGCATTCGGTGTCGTTGTCGAACGTGCCGGTCGGATCGACGAAGACCAGCACCGGAGCGAAGCCGTGATGGCGGGCCGCGAAGTCGTCGATGGTGGTGAAGGCTCCACCGGGGCGCAGCCAGTCGGCAGGAGTGTTGAACGCCGAGCTGACCATCATTACCGTCGGCAGCCGGGGCGGCGGATTGCTGTTGAACCACGCTGGGGGCAGGTAAACGAGTTCCTGGCGGTGGGGAAAGTGCGACGCGTCGGCGCTGATTGTCACGGGCACCACGACGCCCTTGTCCGGCTTGGTCCCCTCGAGCTGCATCGCGGTTACTCTCAGCCGGTCAATTTGATCGGGCAAGGGGCGGGACGTCAGCTGATTCCACGCGGCCAGCACGGTGGGGAAATAGCCGACCCAGCCGTTGACTGCCAGGGCCGCGCACAACACGCACAGGGGTACCGAAAGCACCGCCAAGCCGCGTCGCCACCAGCGGGCACCGGGCCACCCGAGCAACAGCACCGCAACAGCGAGTCCGCTCATCGCTATCCACAGCCACAGCGACACCGGTGCCGGGTCCCCGGCCACGCCGATCGACGTGATGTACCAATGCGACAGCACCGTCACCAACGCCGCCACACCCAGCGCAACCGGGAGAGCCCAGCCGCGCCAACGTCGTCTCCGCCATCCGATCGCGCTGACGGCCACGATCAGCGCGATCGCCTGCACCGCAACCGGCAACCAGCCGTGCAGCAACGACAGCTCGTCGATGAGGTGTGACAACGGTCGTGACCTTCGCTAAATCCAATCGCTTCGCGAGGCTGACTAACTGAGCAGCCCACCAGGCCAGATCCACTATCCCACAGGATCCGCACGCATCGTGCTTGCGAAGGAGCGCAGTCGCAGGCTGTTGCCGACAACGAAAACGCTGGAGAACGCCATCGCGGCGCCCGCCAGCATCGGGTTGAGCAGGCCGGGAGCGGCAAACGGGATCGCGGCAATGTTTGTAGCCGAAGGGGTCAGCAGTAGGAAACGCCCATGTCAACCGAAAGCTGGGTGCCGGTGACGAATCTGGATTCGTCGGAGGCCAGCCAGGCGACGGCGTCGGCGATGTCCTCGGGTTGGGCGGTACCTTCTGGCAGCAGCGATCTATTCATGCCGCGCAGGTGGGGATGCGAGTCGGCGGCCGATCGGATCGCGTCGCGCATCTGGCCGCTGCCCATGGGGGTGGCGACCGCGCCCGGGTGCAGGCTGTTGACGCGGATGCTGTGTCGGCCCAGTTCCGCGGCGAACGCACGCGCCATCCCGGTGACGGCGTGCTTGCTCACGGTGTAGTGCACCATGAACGCCTGCATCTTGATGCCGGCGGCGGATCCAATGAGGATGATCGACCCGCCACGCCCACCGTCGATGATGTGCTGCGCCGTGGCCATCACGGTGTTCCAGGTGCCGGTCACGTTGGTGTCGATGGTGTCGCGGAAGGATTCGGCGGTAATCCGATCCCAGGGAGCGGGACTGCAGATACCGGCGTTCGCGACCACAACGTCGAGACGGCCCAGTTCGCCGACCGCCTTGTCGACGGCGGCCTTGAGCCCATCGAGGTCGCGGATGTCGACGGCCGCGGCGATGACCCGTCTGCCGTTGGCGCTCACCAGCCGTGCCGTCTCGGCCAGATCGTCGGGCGTCGGGGAGTCGTAAGGAACGCTGGATGGCAAGGGGCCGGCGATGTCGAGCGCGACGATGTCGGCACCCTCGGCACTGAGTCGTACCGCGTGTGCCCGGCCTTGCCCGCGCGCGGCACCGGTGATCAGTGCCACCTTCCCCGAAATCGACGGGCTCATCGGTCCTGTGGGTTCCTTCCTTGCCGGTTGCAAGAGTGCAACTCGGCGAAGCGTAGCGTCGACCGTGCATTGCCGGACAGCGGGAAGGAGACCGTCATGACTGTCAACATTGTCGACGCGGGGCCCCACCAGGTGTGCCGGTCGGTTGAAGTGTCCGCGCCGGCCGCGGAGCTGTATGGGTGGGCTGCCGACCCCCGGCGCCACCACGAATTGGACGGATCGGGCACAGTTGGCGACAACATCAAAGTTCCGGCGAAACTGGATGTGGGGTCGAAGTTTTCGACGAAGATGAAGATGTTCGGGGTGCCATACCGCATCACCAGCAGGGTGACCGCCCTCAAACCGAATCAATTAATCGAATGGCGACATCCGGCGGGCCATCACTGGCGCTGGGAATTCGAATCGCTCTCACCGACCCTGACGCGGGTCACCGAGACGTTCGACTACAGCCGCGCCGGTGCGCTGAAAAACGCGCTTAAGTACTACGAGCTGACGGGTTTCCGGAAGGCCAATGCGACGGGCATCGAGGCGACGCTGGCCAAGCTGCGCGACCGCTACGCCGGGTCATGACGGATCGTCGGCGTCCCACGCGACTATGCCGGACACCCAATGGGAGAGTTCTTCCACTTGGTCATTGCGGTGCAGGTGGCGCGGTGGCGTTGCGTAGGTGCCGTAGGGCCGGCAACGGATGACGACGCGGTTTTCTCGGTCACACATCGCCGCCACGTGGGGGCGCGCCTCCTCGCCGAGCGGCTGACCGGACATTCGACCGGCAACCGCCATCATCACGTCGACCGCAAGGTCACGGTCGCGATCGAGAGTCGCGTCGGCATAGACCTGAAGGTAGGAAAACGGCCACTGTTCGTCGAGGACACACAGGCTGACCTTGCCGTCGCGTTCGATGATGCGGGCTTTGCCGCGGCCGGCCATGGTCGACACCAGCAGTTCGTCGGTGTCGGTGGGGATGTAGTAGACGACCGACATGGCGGGACCGTCGTTGCGGCGACGGTAACCGAACACGCACGTGCGATGGGTTCGGACGAATTCGCGGCGCTCGGAGGGAAGCATGTCGCGGTCGGTCGGAGCCGTATAGGGCTCGGATGCCAGGGGTAGCAGCATGTCGAGACGTCCTCGCTATCAGCGGTGTTGACCAGGATGATAAATAACGGATACAGTGTGTCCATTAATAGTTGCGGTGTCAAGTCGTGAACGGATGGCCCCAAAAGCTCCCGTCGGGCCGCTCGCGCGGGCGCCCGGCGCTGCCACCGGACCGGATCCTTGCGGCGGCGCTCGAACTCGTGGACGAGCAGGGAGCCGACGCGCTGTCGATGCGTTCCCTGGCGCAGCGCCTGGGATCCGGGACCGCGACGCTTTACCGCCACTTCGCCAACCGATCGGAATTGGTGGCCATGATGGTCGACCGCATGATTGGTGAAGTCGATTTCGACGCGGACGCGGTTGCCGCGCTGCCGTGGCAACAAGCCTGTACATCGTTCGCGCAGCAGATGTTCGACGCGCTGGGCCGCCATGGCAATGTCGCATCCCTGTTGATCGGGCACGTGCCCATGGGGCCCAATGCGCTGGCCCGCCGCGAAAAAATTCTGGCGGTCCTGCTCGACAATGGGTTTCCGCCGGTGGTCGCCGCGCACGCCTACGCGACGCTGTCGCGCTACGTACTCGGCTTCGCGATCCAACTCTCCGGATCGGCCGCGGTAGAACAGGATGCCGAATTGGCGGCCGCATTCCATGAACTTGATCCGGCCCGCTATCCCGCGACGCTCGCGGCCGCCGACGACCTCCCCGTGCCACTGGAAGAGGAGTTCGCATACGGTTTGCGGCTCATCGTCGCCGGGCTCGAGCGATTGGGTCATTGAACCCAATCGCGGTGCCAATCGTGTCCTCAAGGAACAGTTGTCCTCAGCACACATCTCCGAAAGGACCCTTGTCGATGATCGACCACAGCCAGGCCCCCGCCGCGACGCCCGATCGCGTGGCGCGGGCGCTGACCCTATCCGGACAGCTGATCAGCCGTTACGGCCTGGTCGTCGTGTTGGCCTGGATCGGGTTCGGCAAGTACGTGAAGATGGAATCCCGCGTGCTCATCGAACACAGCCCACTGATGAGCTGGATCTATGACGTATTCAGCGTCACCACGGTCGCACGCGGTCTCGGCACGATGGAAATCGTTGCCGCGCTTCTCATCGCGCTGCGGCCGGTGTGGCCACGCGCATCGGCGGCCGGCAGCGCTCTGGCAGTGGTGCTGTTCATCGGGACACTGAGCTTCTTGTTCACCACCCCCGGCGTGGTCGCGAGCCACGCCGGCGGTATTCCTGTGTTGTCGGCGCTGCCGGGCCAATTCCTGCTCAAGGATCTCGTGCTGATCGGTGTCGCGCTGTGGAGCCTGGGCGACTCGCTCGCCGCGCGAAAAGCGTTCCCCTGATCAATTCCTTGGCCGAGCGCAGCGTGGCCGCGTAGCCCTCGGGTGTCAGGCTTGCCGCCTGCTCCGTCAGGCCGCGCGTCAGCGCATAGATCGCATTGACTGCCGCGCCCGGGTTGGTGTCGGGGGGCAGCGCTCCCCGCGCCCGGGCGTCCTCGATGATGTCATTGATGATGTCGCGCAACGCTTTTAGCCCCGGGTATCTCGGTCGGCCTGCGCGCCGGTGGGCGGTGCTTTCGGCGCGCATTGCGCGATCGAACGCGGCCAGGTGGGGATACTCGCGCATCAGCCGATCCGACTCGTCCAACACGGCCTCAAGTCGCTCGACGACGTCGCCATCGGCCCGCGCCGCGGCGGCGCGCAGTCGGGGGAGCGCGATCTCGTCGATTTCCTTCACGGTCGCTTTGAGCAGTTCGGACTTGTTCGGAAAATGGTGATACAGGCTGCCGCTGGTCATGTCGGCGGCTTTGGCGATCCCACGGATCGTCGCCTGCGAGTAGCCGACCTTGGCGACGCAGCGCATGGCCGCGCTGATGATTCGTGCGCGGGTCTGCTCACCGTTGGCGCCCACTGGCCGGCCCAACTGAGCACCTCCGTGCCGAAGCCAGAACTAATTGATCACCCGATTATATTCGACGGTGTCAGTAACGCGTCGGCCCCAGTGAGGACATCACGATGACACGGGCGCAGCTCGGACGCCCGATCGGCGCCAGCGGCGAGGAGACCCGCCGGCGGATCATCGTCGCGACCATGCGGTGCGTCGCCAAGGTCGGCTACTCACGAGCGACCATCCGCGAGATTGCCCGCACGGCTGGCGTGACCAGCGCCAGCCTGTACAACTACTTTCCCAACAAGTCGGAGCTGATCAAGGCGGCGATCGCGGCCAGGACCGACGTCGCGTTGCCGCGGCTGCGCCAGGCCGCCGGCCGCCCCGGCGGCGTGATCGACCGAATCGAAGCGGTGCTTGATGAATCGGGAAAGTTGATGCGCGAGTACCCCGACCTCGCCGCCTTCGAGTGGGCGATCCGCGCCGAGATAGGAGGAGGAGGCGGCACGGGGTTTCAGGCTTTCCGCGAGATCATTGAAGGCATCGTCGAAGGAGACGCCAGCCAGGTAGGCGCCATAGAAGCGGTCTATTCGCTGATCTACGGCCTGACGGAACTGGCGGCCACGCTGCCAACGGAGGAATACCACGCAGCCTTGGGCTCGGCGAAGAAATTGATCAGGGGAACGCTATTCGCCCGCCGAGACTGCAACCAGCGCGTGGGTTCGCCAAAATCCGCGCGCTGAGCGCAGGGTCGACGCCGTCACCGCAGGCTCGACCGGGCAGACCACATCACCTTGATATGATCAAGCGATTGATTATATAGTCGAGCCCACGAAGAGGAAGCCGGGACCTTGACCGAAACCGTTGGCCTGACGTTCGACGCCGACGCGCTGCGGCGGAAGTACGCCGACGAGCGGGCCCGGCGACTGCGACCCGACGGCATCGCGCAGTACGTCGAGATCGCGGGTGAGTTCGCGCGGTTCGGCGAAGACCCTTGGGTGGATGGCAAGTTCACCCGCGAGCCACTTATCGACGAGGTCGACGTTGCGATCATCGGTGCCGGTTTCGGTGGGCTGCTGACGGGCGCGCGGCTCCGTCAACGCGGGGTCGAAAGCATCCGGCTGATCGACCGGGCGGCCGACGTGGGTGGCACCTGGTACTGGAACCGGTATCCGGGGATCGCCTGCGACGTCGAATCCTTTGTCTACATGCCGCTGTTGGAAGAGCTCGGTTATATGCCCACGGAAAAATATGCCAAGGGCGCCGAGATCTTCGCACACTGCCGGGCCATTGCCGAACACTACGACCTGTACCGCGATGCCTGCCTGCGCACCGATGTCTATGAGATCCGTTGGGAGAAAGCAACTTCCCGGTGGATCATCCGCACGAACCACGGGGACGAGATGCGGGCCAGGTTCGTCTCCATCGCCAACGGGTATCAAGCGAAGCCGAAGCTGCCCGGCGTCCCCGGGATCGGCTCTTTCCGCGGAAAGACGTTCCATAGCAGCAGGTGGGACTATGGCTACACCGGCGACAAACTGGAGAAGCTGGCCGGCATGCGCGTCGGCATCATCGGCACGGGTGCAACGGCTGTGCAGTGCGTGCCGCACCTCGCCGCGGCGACGGAGCACCTCTACGTCTTCCAGCGCACCCCGTCATCGGTGGACGTGCGGGTCAATCGCCCGACGGATGCGCAGTGGGTCAACGCATTACGGCCGGGCTGGCAGCGTGAGCGCATACAGAACTTCCAGATCCTGACGTCCGGCGGACAGGCCGAGGAGGATCTCGTCGCCGATGCCTGGACGAGCATCACCCGAAAGCTTCCGGTCATGCGCCATGACCGCAACGGCTCATCGGCGCACGACATCGAACTCGCCGACTTCGCCAAGATGGAGGAGATCCGGGCCCGGGTCGACGAGATCGTGGCCGATCGCGCCGCTGCGGAGGCGCTCAAACCCTGGTACGGCTACTTCTGCAAGCGGCCCTGCTTTCACGACGAGTACCTGCAGACGTTCAACCGCGACAACGTCACACTGGTGGACACCCGCGGTCGCGGAGTGGAGCGCATCACCGAGGCCGGCGTGGTCGTCGACGGGGTTACCTACGAACTCGACTGCCTCATCTTCGCAACGGGTTTCGAGGTGGGCACCGACTACTGCCGGCGCACCGGGTTCGAATTGATCGGCCGCGGCCGCGTGAAGCTGACCGACCGGTGGCGCGACGGTGTGCGAACGTTCCAGGGCCTGTGCGCCAACGGCTTCCCGAACTGCTTCATCGAAAGCATCGCCCAGGCGGGGCTTACGGTGAACTTCCCATACCTGCTCGACGTCCAGGCGAGCCACGCCGCGTGGATCATTGCCTGGGCGCTTGCGGGTGGCGGCACCGAGGTCGAGGCATCACCCGGCGCCGAAGCCGCCTGGGTCGACACCGTCGTGGCCCGGTCGGCCGCGACCGCCGAGCGGGCCAGGACCTGCACCCCCGGCTACTACAACCGGGAAGGAAGGGCGGACGCCAAGACTCGGCAGGGCAGCTTCTTCTTCGGTGCACCAACCGAATACGCCGACATCTTGAAGGCGTGGCGGGTCAAAGGGGACATGGAAGGGCTCGAGATCCGCGGTCCGGGGGCCGGCCCGTGACGAGCCGACAAGCCCGCCGGCGCTACGCAATCGGCCGGCTGCGGGCGGCGACGCGGCGTCGAAGCCCACCGAGGGTGGCGATCATCGGCGCGGGCTTCGGCGGCCTTGGCGTGGCGGTGGCGCTACGCCGCGCCGGCATCGACGATCTGGTGATCATCGAGGGCGACGACGGCGTCGGAGGCACCTGGCGGCGCAACACCTATCCGGGTGCCGCCTGCGATGTCCAGAGCCATCTGTACTCGTATTCGTTCGCGCCCAACAAGTCCTGGAGCCGCACCTACGCTCGGCAGCCCGAGATTCTGGCCTATCTGGAGTCGGTGGCCGACGACTTCGATCTACGCCGCCATCTCCTGCTCGGCACCCGAGTCCGTTCCGTCCGCTGGAACCCGGACACCTCGACCTGGGATTGCCAGTTGGACCGCGCCGGGCACACCGCCACGCTGACCGCCGACGTCGTCGTCTGTGCCGTCGGATTGTTCGGATCGCCGAAGCCGCCCGATATCGCGGGCCTGGCCGACTTTGGCGGCGCGATCATGCACACCGCCCGGTGGGATCACGCGCTCGGGCTGGCCGGCAAAAGGGTGGCGGTGATCGGCACGGGGGCCAGCGGGGTGCAGGTCGTTCCGGAACTGGCGAAGATCGCCGAACGCGTGACGGTGTTTCAGCGAACTCCGCCATGGATGGTTCCCAAGGACGACCGACCCTACAGCGCAACCGAATTGGCACAATTCAAGCGCAACCCGCTCGCGGTGCGCCGCACGCGCTGGAAGATCTGGAAGTTCCATCATGACAACACGGCGACGTTCGCCGACGATCCGGTGGTGGTGGCACGCACGCATATCGCGACGTCGTTCCTGGAGCGCACGGTCGCGGACGAGCCACTGCGTCGTGCGCTGACGCCCGAATATCCCTTCCGCTGCAAACGGGTGCTACTCGGCGACGACTATTACCGCGCGCTGCAGGAGGACAACGTCGAGCTGGTCACCGACCCCATCGAGCGGATCGCCGAGACGTCGGTGATCACCGCGGCCGGCCGAATCGTCGACGTCGAGGTGATCGTGCTGGCCACCGGATTCGAGACGTCGCACTACCTGCCGGGCATCGACGTCATCGGGGTCGGGGGACAGCGGCTGCACGAGCGCTGGGGCGCCGATCCAAGCGCTTACCTGGGCGTGGCCGCCGCCGGATTCCCGAACTTCTTCATGCTGTACGGGCCCAACACCAACCAGGGCGGCAACTCTATCGTCTACATCCTGGAGGCCGGTGCGCGACTGGTGGCCAGCGCGGTGACGCGGGTGGCGCGTCGCGGCGGGTACGTCGATGTGCACCCGGAAGCCGAAAGGCGCTACAACGAAGAGCTTTCCGCGGATCTCGAGCGCACCGTCTGGACCCAGTGCGACAGCTACTTTCGTTCGCCCAGCGGCCGCATCGTAACCCAATGGCCCTACACCGAGCTGGAATACGCTCGCCGTACCTGGCGGCTACGCCCGCGAGAGTGGCTGCACCGCACCGGCTCCCGGCTAGTCAAGGCCGAAATCGATGACGCCACGGATCAACAGACCGTCGGCCAGGTCGGCGTACGCGACGTTGATTTCATCGAGCGCATACCGCTTGGTGATCATTTCGTCCAGGAGTAGTTGACCCGACCCGTACATCGTGGCCAGCACCGGGATGTCGCTCCTGGGGTTGCAGGAGCCAAACACGGTGCCGCACAATGTCTTGTTCATCAGGATGAACTCCTGCAGCGTGACCGCGATCGAGTGCATCATCGGCGACGGCAGGCCCGTGAGTACACACGTGCCGCCCTTGCGGGTGAGCGTCAAAGCCGTCCCGACGTCCGCTTCGCCGATCATCGCGGGGGAGACGACGACCGCATCGGCCATTACGCCGTGGGTCAGTTCGCGCACCATCTCGATCGCCTCGGGCGCCGTCGCGGCGGTGTGGGTGGCGCCGAACCGTAGCGCGGACTCGCGTTTGAATTCGCTCACGTCGATCGCGACGATGCGGGCCGCACCGCAGATACGTGCGCCCTGAATCGCGGCGGTGCCGATCCCGCCCGCGCCGATCACCACGGCGGTGTCGCCGCCGCGGATGTTCGCGCGACGGGCCACCGAGCCATATCCGGTCGGAACCGCGCAGGCCAGCAGCGCGGCGGGCACCAGCGGGAAACTTCGATCGATCTTGACGAGCCAATTCGCTGCGACGACGGTGTGCTCGGCGAACGCCCCGATCTTGGACACGTGGCCGAGGTTTCGCCCGTCGACCGTGTGATGGCGAAAGGTGCCGTCGGTTGGCATGCCGGGTGTCAGGGTCCCAGAGCCGGTGTCGCACAGGTATTCCATGCCCGAGGCGCACCAGCGGCATTGCCCGCAAGCCGCGACGAAGGACGTGACCACGTGATCGCCGGGCGCGAAGCCGGTCACCCCGTCGCCCACCTCGACCACAACGCCGGAGCCTTCGTGGCCGCCGATCGTCGGCGACATGGCCGGCAACCTGAGGGCGCGCAGGGTATCCGGTGGCGGTGCCAGCCTTCCTTGCCGAATGTGTTCGTCGGAGTGGCAGAGCCCGCTGGCGGCGAGCCGGACAAGGACCTCATCGGACCGCGGCGGATCCAGCTCGAACTCTTCGACGGACCACGGCCGGCCGTATTCGTAGAGGATGGCCGCGCGGCTTCTCATAGACGCTTGCCGCCTTTGTCGCGCGACCGACCGGCTATCGCAGCGGGTCGTCGGCAACCTCAATGTCACCGGCCTTGGCCGCCGCGCGAAGCTGGTGAAAGTCGTCGAGCGACTTGTCGGCGTAGGTGTACGACCACTCGGCGATCGCATCGTGTGCGGTGTTGGCGGTGCCCACATAACCGCGCAGTATTGATGCGTTCGCACTCTGCGAGTGGGCCCGCGCCAACAGAACCGCACAAGCGCTCACGTACTCGCCGAACGTCGACGCCGACATGCCTTCGGTTTCGACGGTGCCCTTCATGTCGTGGAACTGGCGGATGTAGTAGTCGCGGCCGTCCTTGCGTGTCGTCCCGAGGAACACATCCGACATCGCCTGCAGGATCTGCTGCCCATCGGTGACGCGCACACCCTGGCCCTTCGCCTCGATGGCTGCCGCCATCGCGGCTGGCTGGCGCCAACCGCCGTATTCTTCGAGCACCGATCGAGTGGCCTCTTTTATCTGCAGGATCAGCGGCGTGTCGTTGGGGCCGACCAGGATGACCAGGTAACACCGGGTACCGACGCTGCCGACGCCGACTACCCGCAGTGCGAGGTCGGTGGGGCGGAAGTGTGACAGCAGCAGCGCAACATCGGCCGGGACCGCGGCCAGATACTCCTGGACCGCCTCCACCAGTGGGGCTTCGACCTCCTCGTCGACGTGCTGCAGGACGGGTGGCTGTTCGCGCAGGCGCGGGGTTCCGTCGGGTCCAATTTTCATGATCTGTTTGAAGACTTGTGCCGACGTGCGAGTGCGCGCTCGGGCAGTCGTTTTCTGAATCACCCCAAGCAGGCCCTTGGATACCTTCCCGACGTAGCGCTCCGGCTCCACCCGCAGGTAGTAGCGGTCCATAACGTTCATGTTCTCGAGCATCGCCGTCAGACTGGTTTGGTAGCCCACCAATGCGTCTTCGACATAGCTGCGGATGGCCTTGGTCGGGTACTCGGCATGGCGGCCTCCTACGATCGCACTGGTGATCAGGCGTTTTAGGTCCCACTCGGCGGGAGCCACAGCGGCCTCATCGAAGTCGTTCAGGTCGAACACTATTGAACGGTCCGGGGCGGCGTACATGCCGAAATTCGAGACGTGGGCGTCGCCGCAGCACATGATTTCGATCCCGGTCGACGGGTTCGCCGCGAGGTCGGCGGCCATGACCGCGGCGGAACCTCGGTAGAACGCAAAGGGGTCGGCGAGCATTCTGGCAAAACGCAGCGGCACGAGCTCGCGCAGCCGGTTGGCGTTTTGCTCGACGAGAATCTCCGTGGCAGTTCGCGGAGAGGGGGAGAGTTGAGCGAGGGCGCGTCGCGATACGGTCTTTCGCAGCGCGCGACCGCGCGCCACATCCTCGCCCGGGACCTCGAGATCGATCAGACGGTCACGCAACACTTTTTGCGGCATCCGATCAGCATATGCCCGGTAAGGCGCGTTTTTAGCTTGTTGGGGTTCCCGCTTTGATGGCCGCGATGACGCCTCCGTCGACGAGCAGGTCGGTGCCGGTGATGAAGGACGCGTCTGGGCCAAGCAGAAAGGCGGTGGCCAAGGCGATGTCGTCTGGAGTTCCGAGGCGACCTGTCGCCGAGGCGGCGACCATCGCTCGCATGCCGTCACCGACCGGGGAGCCGAGCTCCTGGTGCCCCATCGGCGTAGAAATGATCCCCGGACTGATCGAGTTGATGCGCGCATCCCGACGCCCCCACTGCGCGCTGGCGGCGCGGACCCGAATGTGGTTGGCCTGCTTCGCGATTCCGTATGCGATACCGGGATCGGTTATTCGTTGAGGGCTGACGAAGTCCAGCCCGAGCAGTTCGTGAGCCTGGGTGTGGGCCAGCGCGCGTTCCTGTTCGGCGGTCAACGGGGGAAACATGTGCCCGGCCATGCTGGCGATGACGACGCCCGCGCCGCCCGGCGCGACGACTTCGCCGAACTCCTGTAGTACAAGCGCGACGCCCAAAAGATCGACGGCCAGAATAGCTTCGGCTGATGCCTGTGATGGGGACAGGCCCGCGGTGTGTGCCACCTGAGTGACGGCACCGCGTGAGGCTGCATACTCGGCCAGCCCGCGCACCGACTCCCGTGACGAGACGTCGACGAGGCGGCTCTCGATGTGATGGCCATCCGCGGACAGCGCTTCGGTCACCGACGTCAGCGTCTTTTTGTTGTAGTCGGCCAACAGCACCGTCTTGCCGGCACCCAGGCGGCGGGCGATCGCCTGTCCCATCCCGCCCACGCCGATGACGACCAACACTTCGCGAACCACGGCGCTCCAAATCCGAGACGGGTCTAGTCAACTCGCGATGCTATACAGCGCCAACTACGCCTCTTCGCCGGGACCGTCTTCCGCAGGGTGGGGGCGACCGCTGTGGCGGATTGCCGTCCCGACAAACGGTGCCCGGACGGTGGGAACCAGGTAGCGGCGGTTGACGATCAGCGCGGCGATGGTCACCGCGGTATAGATCCCGCAGAGCAGCAGCCGCCCGTGCGTCGAGACGATAGTGAACTGGACGACGAACAACACCAGCAGCGCCCACGCCGCGGCTCGACGAAAACGCAGCGAGAGGATCATCGCGACGCCCATCAGGGTTTGGGTGGCCGTGAGCAGCACTTCCTCGATCTGGCGGGAGTCGAGCACCAGGGAGTATCCGCCACCACCGAGCACATGGGCCACCGGCAACGACCCGACGAGCAGCGTCCACTGGTTGACCTTGGAGGAGATCAGCGTCGCGATCGCCGCCGCGCCCTTGCCGCGGGACGCGAAGATGACCGCGATGATGAACTCCGGTGCTTCCGAGGCCAGCGGGGCGAGCCACTGAACCAGCAGGAACCGGTCGATGCCCAGTTCGGTACCCGCCGCGACCAGATTCTCGGCGAACGGCTTTGCGCACAGCAGGATCACCGCGCCCGAAACAAGGAAGAGACTGACGACGGCGATGCGCCGACTGCGGTCCGGTAGTTCCCCGAGCGCGGCGGCGGTACCGATGAGGTTCGGCTCCTCCACGTCGCCGTGGCTGACCTTGTAGAGGTAAAAGCCGAACCAGGCCAGCAGCGCCAACCCCAGCGCGAGGTGGATTTCACCGCTGGCCGGTATGACGAAGGCGACCGCGCCGGCAATCAGCAGGAACCCGAGTTCGACGCGATTGGCGGGCTCGAGCGCCAAGCCGGCGCGCGTATCGGCGCCGGATCTTCGCGCCACGACGATGCCGACCAACACCACGACGGGCCAGCCCAAGCCCATCAGCAACCGGTTGGACCCGGTCATGTTGGCGGCGGCGTACTGGGTGTAATCCGCATTATGGCCAGACACGTATGCGTAGTAGAGATCGACGGCGTATTCGGGCAGAACCGCGACCAATGCGAGCACGGCGATCGCCAGCCCGCCGGACACATCGATCTGCGCGGCTTCAGCGGCCCAGGCCAGCAGGAAGCTGGCCGCCACCACCGCGGCCCCGAAGATCAGGAGGGCTGCGACAGGGTCAAGACGGAGGCCGACGATCCGGACGACTACCGCCGGGGCGATGAATATCGCGGTGAGCAGCGCCGAACGGGTCAAGGTGAGCCGCCGCGCGCGTGATGTTGCCGAGACCGCGGCGGCGGGCCGGTCTTTGGCGCGCATCGTCATCCTTCAACTCATCGAGGGGTGCCGATCATCGGCGGCTATTTCGGCTGGCTTGCCGTCGCGAACTGCTTTCCCAAGCTACCCGCGATGCCTCTAGCCAGCAACGTTGCGGCTTGGCTAACTGGCAGCGTGCCGGATCCTGTCTTTACTGGCCACATCTGGCGATTCCGAAAGTTCGAGAGTGCTGATCTGAAACTTTGGCAAACCGGTTGTCGCCTTCGTCAACATCAACTACGACGCGCCGCAGGAGTCCAAGGTTCCGCTCGGGGCCCGGCGAGTTGTGCGCGCCCGGTTAACCCGCGGGACCCATGGCCGCGGCGCCGAGTTGTGTCATCAGTTCGACGATCTGATTGCGGGTCAGCGAAGCCATCATCGGCACGGCGGCGCGCATGTCCTCACCCACCATCAAGGTCGGGCCGTTGGTCAGGTTTTCAAACGCCTCCGCGATGACATCACCTACCGCGGTGGCGCCCGGTGGCACGTCGTCGGGCGAGCTTATCTGGCCGCGGCCGTGTTCGAGTTGTCGCAAAGCGGGCGTGTCGGTCTTGCCCAAGATGAGGCCCAGGACGTCAACGCCCTTGTCGTGCAGTTCGGCCCATAGCGCTTCGGCGAAGACCATGTCGAACGCTTTGGAGGCGCCGTAGGCGACCATGTTAGGGCCGCCGGCCAATCCGGCGCCGGACCCGAAGATGACGATTCCGCCGCTGCCCCGCTCGACCATCGCCGGAGCGAGGTGGTGGCACAGTTGCATCGGCACCATGCAGTTGCGTTGCACTAGCGCCTCGGCGGCGTCGATCGGATTGGCAAGGAACGGTTGATAATTCGGATCGGCACCCGCACAGTACACCAGGAGCCCGATCTCCACGTCTGCGGTAGCCTTGGCGACAGCTGTTGCCGCCTCGGGCTGAGCGAGATCTATAGCGAGAGTGCGGGTTTGGGCGGACGTCCGGGATTCGATGTCGGCTGCGACCTGATCGAGCACCGCCTGGCGGCGTGCCAGCAG
>Ga0182034_10000208_pt1 | contig 25948 bp, 18 predicted proteins | sample flu12Cox44000172_FD_125972 | JGI IMG/M metagenome (GOLD analysis project Ga0182034, IMG submission 125972) | Lab enrichment of tropical soil microbial communities from Luquillo Experimental Forest, Puerto Rico - flux4day.12C.oxic.44.000.172 | ecosystem: Environmental > Terrestrial > Soil >... | reverse complement strand
GTCGTCGTCCAGCACTTTGACGAGGAGCTGAAGCGCCTCGTGCCGACGAAGTAAAGACTGGCGCGGGCCATTGGAACGCGCCCAGGCGCGGTTTGAAGAGCCTGTGTGCGTCAAGTTGCGGTCAACCGTCATGCAGATGATCGCCCCTTCATGTTCTCGGCGAGCTTCCCCAATGGTTGAAAGGAAATTGCCCAGGTGGAGCCAGACGTCGCCCCGACGCGGGGCGCTTATTCCGCTTCGCTTTATCCAACTCGACGAAGAGTCTTCTTACAATGCGCGCAGGAAATTGAGAATGTCCTGCTGTTGACTTGGCGTCAGAGCATTGAATTTGTCCACTACAGCGTTGGCTTCAGAGTTGGGGAATACGCCGTCGCTGAAGCTCTTATGTGCCTGGATTGCCTGCAGAAGATCAGTCGTTCGGCCATCGTGCAGAAAGAAAATTCGCTGGCCCAAGCCCCACAACGGCGCCGTCCGGAACTCATCTGGTCCAGCTTGCCCTTGGACGATGTTGTCCGCCAGCCCGGGTCCCATGTGGTGCACCAGCAGATCGGAGAAAAGATTCGCCGGCTGGTTGCTCAAGGCAGGACTTGTCGCCGTCCCCGTGGTCAACGTAGGCGTGTGGCACAGAGCACAGCCGGTCGCCGTCGCGCTCGTAAACAACGCGCGTCCATTCGCAATGGACGTCGTATCGGGAGCCGGCGTCGGCGGGGCCAGGAAGCGCATGAAATGCGAGAACATCACCACGTCACTGGATATCTTTTGGGGTTGTGTCAGATTGAAGTTGGTGCGGTCTTCAGGCGTGGGGTTGAAGATGCAACCAGGGGTTTCATCACGCTCGGTCTGGAAGACTTCGTTGGTGACCCCCTGCTCCACGTTGTACGCCTCGCCCGAAAACAGCTGCAGGGATTTGTTCTGTGCCTTCCAGCCCACGCGGGCGATTGTCCCGTCGTTGCCATTTCTATTGGGATGGCCCGAGATCTCGACCGCCTGTTTGGCAGCTAGATTCGCTGCTTGATTCGCGACGATTGTGGCGTCCGGAATCTCCTCAATCAAACCGCCGCCAAAGACCGGCGTGGGAATCCGGAAGATGAGATTGTTAACAACTTGCGCGGCGTTGAAGTCAGGCTGAACGATGTTGCAGCCGGCCGCATCGATTCGACCGGTGATCACGAACAGATCGTGCACGCCGCCGTCACGCGTCGTGCTCAGCGTCCCGTCGGGGTTGGGCACGAACTTGAATCGCGCTTCGCGCACGGGCCCGTTCGCCGTAACGAAAAAGGGAATCGTGTTGGTGGCGCCATTCAGGTTCGCGACCGTGAATTCCGGATTGGTGGAGGGGCTCGTCCCGCCGGTGGCCGGTTGCGCATGACAGCCGGCACAAGTATTCAGGTTGAACCTTGGACCGAGTCCGGAGCCGGCTTCCCCGGCGACGGTGCCGCTAACTGAATCGATTTCCAAGAATCTATTTTGGCCTTCTTGAAAGAACTTAGTCTCCTGAACGGTCAGGGCTGCAATCGGCCCGCCGGCGCCCGCGGCGCCGCCGCGCACTCCAGGGTCTCTCGCACCGGATTGTGCGTGCAGGACAACGATCGCGACAAATGGCACGAGCGTGACAAGAGAAAACGCCGCGACCACCGATTTGCGTCTTGCGGGCTCCTTCGTGGATGTGCAGGATTTCGGATGCATGGCTCTTCCTCCTGGCGGGCGCCGGAAACAGGTGACGTCTGTTAGCACCAAGTCCGGCGGCTCAATCTGGTGAACTCGTCCCGTCTTGACGCCCCGCAGCCTAGCGGGTTTCAGCAGCGCTGAGAATGGCCAGGAAAGGTGGGGGCGAGGGGCCCCATCAGGCTCCCCGTCTATAGCACTGTCGTGTTACCCAAAGGAATGTAGCCGGTCCTCAAGCAGCTGATGGTGAATGGCAAAGAGCGCGAGCTCGAGGCGTTTGCCGAGCCCGAGTTTTTCGAAGATGTGGGAGAGATGATGTTTGACCGTCTCCTCGCTGATTTTGAATATTTGCGCGATCTCCTTGTTCGTGTAGCCTGCCACGACGGTTTGGATGACTTCGAGCTCTCGCGGAGTGAGGCCGAACTTGTCCTTGCGCGAAATGACGGCCGCAGGAGACGTCATCTCTCGAAGAGTCTGCACGAGATCGGCGACGTTTCGCTCGGATAGCCAGTGCTGGCCGGCGAAAACAGCGCGGATGATCTCGAATATTGCCTCCTTCGTCGACGACTTCGTCGCAAATCCCCAGGCGCCCCACTGAAGAGCCTGGATCACCTGTGGTCTCTCGATCGCCGTCGTCAGCACGATCGACCGTAAGGACGGCGAAGACGCCGTTACCTCACGCAGCACCTCGAGACCAGAAAGCTTGGGCATGGCCAAGTCGAGCAGCAAGATGTCGGGTTGGACCGCGCGCACCAATCGCACGGCTTCGACGCCGTCTCGGGCTTCGCCGACAACGAGGAAATCAGGCTCGGCTTCAAGCGAATTGCTCAGTCCATCGACGAAGATGGGCTGGCCGTCTGCGATGAGGACACGAATCGCAGGCACGTTGCTTCCCTACCCCCGCCTCATCGGTATCCGCCGCGCAACGACATTCAGCGTAACTTGAGGCAGCACATGGTAAGAGCTTGTCACGCAGGTTGTCCAGCAAATTGGTTGAGAGGATTGCGCTCGCGCAACGTGCGAAGAGGCGCCGTTAGCTGTGGCCGAACCTCACGATTGAGAGCGCCGACTCCCCAATGGTGACTGACGACGATCTGTGGACATTGGAAGCGTTTCACATCGAACTGAGGAAGTCGATTCAACGGGGCATCTCACTTTTGACCAATCATCCTATTGCGACGAAGCGTCGCAAGCTCCGCGATGCGCCCCAACTGCTAGTAAATGTCACAGGGGCGGGACAGGCTATCAAAACTGAGGCCTATCCATTCACGTGGCAGTCTTTTTCAAAACTAGGGGTCAGGCGGGTCCCGGGTTAGGATCGGCGCATGATCCTGCGCGATCGCCGTTTCCCCATTTCTGTTGCTCTCTCTATTCTGCTTGCTGCGGGCGCGTCCCGCCTCTCCGCCCAGACGCCGCCGGGGCAGGAAACCTCCGGAGCCTCCGTCGCTTCGTACAGCCTCGAGCAATCGATGCCGGCGGACCCTGAGGCGCTGATCGGCGCGCTGCCGAACGGTTTGCGGTACTACGTGCGTGCGAACGCGAAGCCGGCGCACCGTGCCGAGCTGCGGCTGGTCGTCAAGGCCGGCTCGGTGCTCGAGGACGATGACCAGCTGGGTTTCGCCCATTTCGTCGAACACATGGAGTTCGAGGGCACACGCCACTTCCCGCGGCAGGGCGTCGTCGAGTTCCTGGGGTCGCTGGGGTTGAGCATCGGCGCGGACGCGAACGCCGCCACCAGTTACGACGACACGCAATACACGCTCCGGGTTCCAACCGACGTGCCGGGCGTGCTCGATCGCGCCCTGCTGGTCCTCGAGGATTGGGCGGGAGCGGCCACGTTCGACGAAAGCGCCATCGACCGCGAGCGCCGCATCGTCCTCGCGGAATGGCGGATGAACCTCGGCGCGCCGGAGCGGATCGGCGACAAGATCCGCCGCGTGCAGCTGGAAGGTTCGCGCTACGCGGATCGGCCGCCGGTCGGCAAGCCCGACAGCATTGAGCACGCCGCGCGCGAGCAGCTGGTGCGGTACTACCGCGACTGGTACCGCCCGGACCTGATGGCCGTGATTGTCGTGGGCGACGTGGATCGCGCGACGGTTGCGGCGATGATCAGAGCGCATTTCTCGTCGCTCGAAGCGCCCTCGCCCGAGCGGGCCCGGCCGGCGTTCGACGTGCCGGAACACCCAGGCACGAAGTACGCCGTCGTCACTGACAAGGAAACGACGGAGACCGCGGTCGAGTTGAGCGATCTCCGGCCCGCGCGGAACCAGGGGACGGTCGGCGGCTACCGCGATCTCATTCGCGACCAGCTCTTCTCCGGCATGCTCACGGGGCGGCTCGTGGAGCTCGCGCAGACGGCCAATCCGCCATTCTTCCGGGCGGCGGCGAATCGGAGCCTCTTCCCGGCCCCACGCTCGAGGGACGAGGCGGTGCTCGAGGCGCTCGTCGCAGGTGACGGGGTCGCCCGGGGCCTCGACGCGCTGGTCACCGAACTCCAACGTGTCGCGCGCTTCGGCTTCACCGCGACCGAGCTCGACCGCGCGAAGCAGGCGATGATGCGGGACTACGAACGGGCGGTCACGGAAAGCCCGGACCGCGAATCGGAAAGCCGCGCCGACGAGTACACGAGGAATTTTCTGGAGTCGGAGGCTTTGCCGACGATATGGCAGGAGCTCGCGTTTCATCGGCGCTTCCTGCCAGAAATTGCGTTGAGCGAGGTAAACGCTCTTGCCACCGACTGGTTCCCAGCCCAGAACCGTCTCGTCGTCGTCGCAGCGCCGGACGCGGCCGGCGTCGTTCTGCCCGATCAGGCGAAGCTCGAGTCGGTCGTGCAGGCCGCCTCGGCCAAGCGCCTCGAGGCTTACGCCGACGGCGCGGCAGGGCGCACGCTCGTCGATGCGCCGCCGCCCCGAGGGTCGATTGTCAAAACCACCGCGCGCGCCGCTGGCATCACGGAATGGACGCTGTCCAACGGCGCAACCGTCGTCCTCAAACCGACGACCCTGAGGCAGGACCAGATTCTCTTTCGCGCGATGGCGCCCGGTGGAACTTCGCTCGCGAGCGACGCCGATCTCATCCCCGCCCGCGTGGCGGACGAGGTGATTGCAGCCGGCGGTGTCGGCCGGCACAGCGCCGTGATGCTCGACCGGATCCTCGCGGGTCAGGCGGCTCGTGTGACGCCGTTCATCAACGAGACGCACCAAGGCATGCGAGGTGGGAGCACACCGCAGGATCTCGAGACGATGTTCCAGCTCCTCTATCTACGGTTCAAGCAGCCACGGGCCGACCCGGCCGTGTTCGCCTCGATGGCGTCACAGGCCAAGGCGCTTCTGGCGAACCGGATGGCGAGCCCCGATGTGGTGTTCAACCAGACACTCGACGCGATCCTCACCAGGAACAGCCCGCGCCGGCAGCCCGAGACGCCGGCCACGGTCGATCAATGGAATCTCGAAAAATCTCTGGCGTTTTACAACGCCCGGTTTGCCGACGCGAGCAACTTCACGTTCGTGTTCGTCGGCAGCTTCACCCTGGATGCGATCAAGCCGCTCGCCGAAACGTATCTTGCCAGCCTGCCGGCGACGCACTCACGCGAGACATGGCGGGATCTGGGCATCGTGCCGCCGACGGGCGTGGTCGAAAGAACGGTCAACAAGGGGATTGCGCCAAAGAGCGAAGTCGCCATCGTCTTCTCCGGGCCGCTCATATACGATGCCGCGCACAGGCTCGCGCTGGAAACCATGACGAGCGTCCTCGAGGGCCGTCTGTTCGATACGATCCGACAGGAGCTCGGCGGCACGTACAGCATCACCGCGACCCGCGCCGCGAGGAAGATTCCGCGGCCCGAGTACCGCGTCCGGATCGAATGGACGTGCGACCCTCAACGAACGACGGCGCTTGTGCAGCGCGTCTTCGAGGAGGTGGCCTTCATCAAGGCGACGCCGCTCTCACCAGATCAAATGAAGCGCCTGCGCGACGGTCTCCTGCGCGACAATCAGACCAACAGTCAGGAGAACGACTACGTGTTGGAACAGATCACGCGGCGCTACGAGGACGGCGACTCGGCGAACCTCGGAGACATCGAGAGTGCGGCAGCCCGAATCGCCGCGCTGACGCCTGATGCGATCCAGCGCGCGGCGCAGGAGTATCTGAACACCGAAAACTACGTGAAGGTCACGCTGATGCCCGAAACGGAGTAAGGGCCGGATCCAAGATCTCGTAGGCCAAGAATCTTGATGGCGTCGCGCCGCATCAGTGCGTCCCTCGACGGGCAGGGAGTGCCCCGAACCCTTGCGGTTCCTTGCGGTGTCGCGTCGCCGCTTCGTATGCTGCCGCCGCCTTGATGATCACGCCTTCGTCGCCCGGACCGCCCCAGAACGACATCCCGACCGGCAGCGGACGCGGCAGCGCCGACGGCATGTCGTTGTTCGCGAGCGACACGTAGCCGTCTTTCGCCGCGTTGAGGGCGAACCGCGGTTCGTAGATGACGGAATTGAACCCCGCGGGCACGGTAATCTCCGGGATACCGACGTTCGCGCTGGTCGGAAAACGCCCGGGCGGCCGGCTGTTGACCTGCGGCTGGGCCGCGTAGCCGATCCGCGTCGGGGGAATCGTCGTCGTCGGGTTGACGAGGACGTCGATGTTGTTCTGGCGCATGACCTTCATGACCACGAGACGCAGCACCTCGCGCATCTTGATGTTCTGGGTCATGCCCGCCGACACGAGGTCGATCTTCTTCTCCCAATTGCTCATCGCCGCGACGCGGGTGGCGCTGTAGTACGTCGCGTTCGCGTTCAACGTCGTCCAGTCTCTGACGCGGTTGTCGCCCCGACGCAGCAGATATTGCGCGAGGTTGTACCCGAAACTCGCGGAGTTGCCCGGAGTGTTCGCGCTGCGCATGTTGAGGCTGTCAGGCCACGGCGCCAGTCCTTCGGCGGCCTTGACCATGTAGTCTCGTGTGGTAACGTCGTAATCCGGCACGTTGAACGATTTCTGCAGATACTCGGGAAAGTGAAACGGCAGGATTTCGGCAAGCGCCTGCTGAAACGTGTACGTCATGTTGGGAATCGACGGATCGTCGGGATACATGGGGTCCACCGACTCCACAAGCTCGGCGCCCAGCTCGTCGCGGAGCACCTTCGTGATCTCGGTGTTGACGATGTCGCTCATCGACGCATCGTTCGCGGTGTGCTTGACCATGTATTCTCGAACGATGCCGATTCGCATGCCGGTCAGAAATTTTTTGGATTTTATGAGGGTCGCCGACGCCGCGTACGACGCGTACGGCTGCGGCGAAATCAACCCCTTTGGCAGCGCGGTGTAGATGTCGCGCGGATCGAAATAGCCGCGCTCGGGATCTTTGAGGGCGTCGAGCACTTCGGCCGTATCGGTGACGGTCCGGCAATGAATGCCGGCTCGATCCAGGTAGGGATCGGCCCCCATCGCCCCGCCGTACGGGATCAACCCCTTGGTCGTCACGAGCGCGACGACGTCGTTGCGCCATGCGGGCTGCCGACACGAGCCGCCTGTTTCCTCGCAGATGGAGCACTGAACGAGATTTGCCGCCACGCCGGCCGCCGATCCGGAGCTCGAGCCGCCGGTTTCGCGTGCTGTGTCGTACGGGTTGCAGGCCGTTCCGCCCCACGTGCTTCGCGCGCCGGCGCCATAGCCACGGGCAGTCGCGTGCGCGGCGCCGCCAGGATCGCCGCTCCCGGCGTTGTACTCGTCGAGATTCGCTTTCGCGTAGATGATCGCGCCCTTCGCGCGCAGCTCGGCCACGACAGTCGCATCCTGCGGCGGGGCGTCCATCGCGTAGTTGACGTCCGCACCGCCCGTTGAGCGCATGTCCTTGGTGTCGTAGACGTCCTTGAAGGAAAACGCGACGCAGTACATCGGCATCGCTTTCAAATCCGGGTGCCGGCGGTACTGCGCGTCGAGCTCGGCGGCGCGCTCGAGCGCGTCGGGTTGGCGGCGAAACCCGTCGCACGCCCTGGGACAGCTTGCGGGCAGCGGACCGGCGGCGGGCGCCAGATCGCAGTCGGCTTTGCATGTCACGGACCGCTCGCCGCGAATGTTGAGCGTCATGAGCGCGTTGATCTGGCCGGCGTTTGGAATACTCGCGACCATGCCGTACTGCTGATGGACCGTGGGATCGGATTTCGTGGTTTCCATCCGCCCGAAGTCAATCGGCGGACCCGAGTACTCGTCGAACCGCGGCAGGATCGCCGAGACGGGGGTCGTCGAGGTCGGAAACGACATGGGCGCACCGGCCCGGACGGGACCGCGTACGGCCGGGATCGACGCGCCGTCACGCGTGATCGGTTGCACGCACGCGCCGTTGTACGCACGAGCGCGCTCGATGTAGGACTCGACGACGGCCTTGCAGGTGGTCTCGCCCTGCTGGATGGCGCGGTGCAGGTCGGCAATGGTCGCTTCTTCGACGTGGAATCGAGCGCGGGCCGGGGCTGATGACTGCGCGCCGGCTGCGGCGGCGGCAAGCAGCACTCCGGCGAGGAGCCGTCGGGCTCGGCTGTTGAAACGATTCATGATGGCTGATCCAACTGCGGCCTCTTCCTGTGGAAGCCCGCCGCGTCCTGGTAAGCCTTGGCGAGCGCGATGATCGGCATCTCACCGAAGGGCTGCGCGAAGAACGTCATGCTGGTGGGGCTCCCGCTCGCGGCGAAGCCGTTCGGCACGTTGATCGCGGGGTAGCACGCGAGATTCGCCATGCTCGAATGACGCTCGGTCGGCGTCCGCGGACGGGCCGGTGCCGCGCCGCCGGCACCTCGGCCGCGTCCTTCGCCCCCAGGAGGCGCACCGGTATTGTTCGAGGCGACGATGTACGCGTCGACGTGAGCGGTCGCCTCGGCGAGTCTCGTCATCATCATCATGCGGGCGCGTTGCGACTGCAGATACTCGACTGCCGGGATCACCCGGCCGTTCGGTCGGCCGCCGCCGCGCGCTTCTTTCATGCGTCCTGCTCGCGCGTGTTCGTCAAAGAACGCCGTCGCCTCGGGGCCAAGTCCGCCAAAGTCGACCCACGCGTCCGGCACCGCCACCGGTAGGAGATTCGAGATGCCAATCGATCGCAGCATATCGAGCGCCTTGTGCGCGTTCTCCACAGCGTCCGGCGCCTTCAATTCGTCGAACGACTCTTTGATGTAGCCGACGCGCAGGGTTTTGACGTCGAGCTGGGCGTTCCAGTTGAACGGGATATCGGACACGCTCATGTCGCGCCCGTCGGGCCTCGCGATCGCGTGCATGACGATCGCGCAGTCTTCGGCGTACCGGCACAGCGGACCGAGACGGTCCTGTGTCCACGACAAGGCCATCACACCGAAACGGCTGACGCGCCCGAACGTGGGACGCAGACCCGTGAGGCCGCAGCGCGCGGACGGACTCAGAATCGAGCCGCTCGTCTCGGTGCCGATGCCGAACGCGACGCAGCCTGCCGCCGTTGCCGAGGCCGGACCGGCTGACGACCCGCTCGATCCCTCAGAGGGGTTCCACGGATTTTTCGTCTGCCCGGCGAACCATTGATCGCCGCCTGCCAGTTCGCCGGTCGCGAGCTTCGCGATCAGCACGGCACCGGCCTCCCGCAGCATCTCGACGACGCTGGCGTCGTAGTCGAACGACTGATCCTTGAACGCCGGCGATCCCCACGTCGTCTTGAAGCCCTTCACGGAAATGATGTCCTTGGCGCCCCACGGGATGCCGTGCAGCGGGCCCTTGTAGTGCCCCGCGCGGATCTCGGCGTCGGCGCGCTTCGCCTCAGCGCGCCCGTACTCGTCGAGGAACGTTACGACGTTGTTCAGGACGCCGTTGTAACGGTGCAGCCGTGTCAGGTACATCTCGGTCAACTCCAGCGACGTGACCTGGCGAGTGCGCACGAGCTCGCCGAGGTGACGGATCGGCCAGAATGCGGCGTCTTCGAGGTTCGCCGGCCGCTTGACGGCCGGAGCGTCGCTGAGCGTAAACGCCAGCCTCGTGCGGTTGACCGCGAGCCCCGGAACGAGTGGGCTGAAGTGAAACGGCGGCGAGACGTCGTTCGGGATGTGAATCGCGCGCAGCTCTTCGTAGCGCTTGACGTTTTGATTGGCCGCCTCAACCATCGCCTTTCGCTCGTCGAGCGTGAACTCGAGTCCCGAGAGCTTCAGCGCGTCGGTGACCATCTCGAGGCTGATCGTGTCGGCGCCGGAGTCCTGCATCCGCGCCCACACGATTCCCGGCGCGAGCGTCGCGCTCAAGCCGGCGCTCGCGAAATACGCCATGAACCGCCGTCTGGTTTCGAGGATATCTGGCATTGATCGGCTCTCGGCCAAGGGTTGTGAAGCCGCGTCAGCGCGTTGAGCGGCGGGCCGGCGGCGGCACATCGATTTTCTCGCCGGGACGGGCTGGCGCGTGCATCGGCAACCGGCGCGCGCGCGTCGCCTGCTCGAAACTGTAGCCGAGCGCGAGCAGTCTCGGCTCGCTGAAGGCTGGGCCGAAGAAGGAGATGCCGACTGGAAGATTGTCGCCCGTGAAACCGGCAGGCACGATCAGGTCCGGAAAGCCGGTCAGGTTCGCGAGGTTGGTCGCGGAACCGACGCCGCCTCCAGCGGGCGGCGCGCCGGTTTCCGCGATGAGCCCGGGACGCCGCGACGAAGTGGGGTAGACGATGGCGTCGAGGCGCTGCGCGGCCAGGATCCCGTCGACGGTCGCACGGACGAGCGGCAAGGCGTAGTCCCGGACCGAGGTGTAGCGATAGTCGTCGAGCGTGCCGCTGTCGGCCTCCCGCCTGAACAGCGTCCAGCGGCTCGGATTCGGACCGGCGCCGTCGGGGCGCGTGCCGTTGAAGCGCTCGGCCCGACTGATCATCTCCTCGATCGTTTTCGGATACTGTGGTCCGAGCGTCTTCAGGTACGCGGCGATCTGGACCGTGAACTCCGGGTACCGGATCGCCTCGTAGAAGCCGCCCCGCGCATCGAGCAGCCACTTCGGGTAGTGGACGTCGACGACCGTCGCGCCCGTCTGGCGCATGGCGGCGAGCGACGACTCGACGACCCAATCGACGTCGGAGTCGGCGCCGAGAAAATCGCGCGCGATGCCGATCCGTGCGCCTGTGAGCGCGTCCGCCTTCAGATACTTCGTGTAGTCGGTCTCGAACCTGCCCTCGCTCTTCCTCGTCGCGGCGTCGGCCGGGTCGATCCCCGTCATGAGCCCGAGGGCGATCGTAATGTCGGTCACGCTCCGAGCCATCGGGCCACCCGTGTCGAAGGTCAGCGCGAGCGGGATGATGCCGCTGCGGCTCAACAGCCCGTGTGTCGGCTTCAGGCCGGCGATGCCGTTTGAAGTCGACGGCCCGCGGATCGAGCCGCCGGTATCGGTGCCCATTCCGAGCGGGGCGTACGCCGCAGCGATCGCGACGCCGGTGCCGCCCGACGATCCGGATGGCGTACGCGTGAGATCGTGCGGATTGAGCGACTGGCCCCCGAGCGAGCTGTGGGCGGCGGCGGACGCGAATTCCGACATGTTCACCTTCGCCAGGACGATGGCGCCCGCGTCACGGAGCTTCTTCACGACGAACGCGTCGGCAGGCGGCAGCGATCCCTCGAGCAGTACCGAACCGCCGGTCGTGGGGAGGTCGGCCGTGTTGTAGTTGTCCTTGAGAACGACTGGAATCCCGTGCAGCGGCGACCGCGGACCCTTCGTCTTCCGTTCCGCGTCGAGCGCGCGCGCCTGCTCGAGCGCCTTCGGATTGAGCGCCATGATGGCGTGCAGTGATGGCCCCTGGCGGTCGTAGGCCTGAATACGCGCCAAGCAGAGTTGAACGAGCTTCTCCGACGTCAACGCGCCGTTCTCAAACGCGCGGTTGATGTCGGCGATCGTCAGCGCGTCGAAGTCGACCGGGGTGGCCTGCGCTGACGCGAGCAGCGCCCCGAGGAGGCAAAAGACGAGACACATGACCTTCATCAGAAAACGAAAGTGTCGCTGCATCATTTTGAGGTTCTCCGGATTGCGACAAGCGGCCGACGACCGCGTTCGCGCGCGGCACGACGGCCATGATACCCATGAACGCGCGATAACGAAATCCTAACCTTGCCCTAATGACTTCTTGAACTCTGACCTCATAGATTCGTGGCTGAGAGCGCACGAGCCGACACTGTTCCGTGACGCATGCATTGGTTGCATTACATCGCGCTTCTCGCGGTGGTCCTCGCCACGGTCCGTCCCGTCGGCCTGTATCTCGCGCGCGTGTTCGAACGCGGGCCGACCTTCCTCGACCGCTTTCTTTGTCCGGTCGAATCACGGCTCTACCAGATCGTCGGCCTGGATAGAGACCAGGAGATGTCCGCGAGGGTCTACATATGCGCTTTCGTTGCCTTCGCGTTGTCAGCACCGCAGGGCTGTTCGTGCTGCTGATGGCGCAACACTGGTCGGGGCGCTGTGCTTCCTGCCTGCGCTGTCGCTCGGCCCGATGGCGGAGGCGCTCGAGCACTGATTGAGACGCGGGTCGTTGGAAAGAGAGGACGTCAGATCGGCTCTCATTCCGGTGTTGATCGGGCGCTGCGCCCATCCCCGCTGGTTGCCGGCGCATCTGTGTCTGTCTCTGTGACGGCCGCGACGAGCGCGCGAATCCGATCGAGCATCGCTCGCTCCGCGAGAACGAGGAGCGTGTCTCCGCGTTCGATTTGTGTGCTTCCTCGCGGAACGAGCACATCGTCGCGTCGGCGGATGAGGACGACCAGCGCGCCCGTGGGAAAAGACAATTCAATGAGAGAGCGGCCGATCGTGGCCGATCCCTCGGGCACGGGTATTTCCTGAAGCTCATTCTTGAGATCGATCGTCGGGTTGTATTCGATCGGATAGCGAAAGCGCTTGACCAGGGGCTCGGCGACACGCAGCCATCGGGACACCGGGGCCACCGTGGCGCCCTGGAGCAGCACCGAGATAAACACGACGAAGAAGACGAGATCGAAGATAGCCCTGGCCCCCGACGCGCCAGCCAGCAGGGGATAGATCGCGACCACAATCGGCACCGCGCCTCGCAGCCCAGCCCACGACACCATCAGTTGCTCCCGCAGAGGGACGCGAAACGGCGTGAGGCACAGCAGCACGCTCGCGGGCCGTGCGACGAAGACCAGAAAAGCCGCGAGCGCCATGCCTGAAACCGCCACGCGCGAGAGCTCACTGGGGAGCACAAGCAGCCCCATTGTCAGGAACATGGCGATCTGCATCAGCCACGCGAGGCCGTCGTGGAAGAGCGTCAAGCTGCGTTTGTGCAAATAGTTTTGGTTGCCGAGGACGATGCCGGACACATATACAGCGAGGAATCCACTGCCGCCGACGGCCTGGGTGACCGCATACGTGAGCACGACACACGCGACGCTCAGAACCGGATACAGCCCCTCGAATTCGAGGCCGATGCGGTTGATCAACTGACGCATCACTCTCCCGGCCGCAATGCCGACCAGAGCGCCCACGATCATCTGTTGAAAGAAAAGCGGCACAAGCGTGACGAGCGACGAATCACGCGTGCCGACGATCATGCTCAGCAAGCCGACGCTGAGAAACACCGTCATCGGATCGTTCAACGCCGACTCGAGCTCCAGGAGGGGCCGGATTCGGCCGCGCAGGCTCACACGGCGGGACCTCAAGATCGTGAAGACGGCAGCGACATCGGTGGAGGCGACGGCCGCGCCCAGCAGGAGGCCGTGGAGCCAGTCCATCGCCAGAAAACGCACGGCGAATGCGCCGACGAGCACGCTAGCAATCAGCACGCCGACCGTTGACAATGTCAGCGCACAGCCGCGGACCTCGCGAACGTCCTCCATCTGTGTGCTGAGGCCGCCGGCATGCAGGATCAGGATGAGGGCGGTGACCCCCAGCGTCTCTGCCAGCAGCAGGTTTGAGAACGGAAACCCTGCCGGCCCTTCCCGGCCGACTGCCATCCCGATCAACAGGAATATCGAGAGACCCGGAATGCCGAATCGGCCGGCGCCTTTACTCGCGACGATGCTGATGAGAAGAAGCGACGGGATGGCAAGCAGGTAGGCTGTCAGCGAGTCCATGCGGCCCGCGCGATTGTAGTGCCCGCGCAGCCCGATTCGGCCTGTGCCCCGAAGAATGTCGCGGCAGCAGACTCCGCCTGGTCACTACGGATTGGCAAGGGCGGCTGGCGGCCTCGATGGCGGGTCTGGGCGGCAGCTCGTCGGAACCCCGGGTCCGCCGAGTTTACGTCTCCGTCAACCCTCCGTGAACCCGTTGTTCGGCGGATCCTCGAGACTGCGGCTACACTATCCATTCGACTTCCCTCAACGCCTCAGCCAACTATGGAGGAAGCGCCTATGCGGCGGCTCGTGCCAGCGCAAGTCGTTCTGCTGACTATTCTGGTCGCCGGCCTCAGCTCCTTCGGCGACGTGCGCCCGGCGCTTCGCCCAGGCTTTCTGGGAGGCGGCGTGACGCAGCTGCCAAACGGCTGGAGAATCGCGCCTGCCGGCCGCCACGTCCAGGTCGGGGATCTCCCGCTCGCCATGATCGAGACGCCAGACGGCGAATCGCTGCTCGTCTCGAACAATGGCTATGCGACGCCGTCCCTGACGATTGTGCGGCTGAGCGACGCCTCCATACGTGGCAGCATTCCGCTCGACCATGCCTGGCTCGGTCTGGCCTGGCATCCGGACGGGAAACGTCTGTTCGTCTCCGGCGCCGGCAACAGCACGGTGCACGAGCTCTTCTTCGACAGCCGCGGGCTGCAGCGTACGCTCGACCTGGTGCTCGGGCGGCCGATGGACCGGCAGTCGGAGCTTCCCGAAGAGGCGCCCCCGAGAGAAAGCCGGCCGGATGCCGCGCCACAACTCTTCATCGGCGGCCTGGCGGTCGCTCCGGACGGCACGACGCTCTTCGCAGCCCAGGTCCTCGGCCAGCGCGTGAGTGTGGTCGATGTCGCGAGCGGCCACGTGCGGAGCACGATTGACCTGCCGGCGGAGCCCTACACATGCCTCTTGTCACGCGACGGCTCCAAGCTCTTCGTGTCTCTGTGGGGCGGCGGGAAAGTGCTCGTCTACGACGCGCACAGCCTCGACTTGATTGGTGAGATCCCGGTCGGCGAGCACCCGAACAGTCTCGCGATCACGCGCGACGGCAGTCGGCTGTTCGTCGCCTGCGCAAACACGAACGCGGTCTGGGCGATTGACGTCGCGTCGGGCCGGGCCGTGGAAAAGATCTCAGTGGCGCTCTTCCCCAATGCGCCGCCAGGTTCGACCCCCAATCACGTGAGCCTGTCACCCGATGACAAGCGTCTGCTCGTCGCGAACGCTGACAACAACGCCATTGCTGTGGTCGACGTGGCGACGCCCGGCCGGAGCGAGGTCGAGGGTTTCATTCCGACTGGCTGGTACCCGACCGCGGCGATGTTCAGCCATGACGGAGCGAATCTCTTCGTCCTGAGCGGCAAAGGGCTTGGCTCGGCCGCGAATCCGCGGTTTCGGGCAGGCCCAGGCACCGGTGCGGAGCGTCAATATATCGCTGCGACGCTGACGGGAACGCTGTCGATTCTGCCGACGCCGGATCGAGAGCGCCTGCGCGTGCTGACCAAGCTGGTCTACGATGCGACGCCTTACTCCGACGATCATCGTCTCGTGCCGGCGGGCGCGCCGGCCGCTTCGCCCATTCCCGGCCGCGTTGGCGCCCCCTCTCCGATCAAGCACGTGTTCTACGTGATCCGGGAGAACCGAACTTATGATCAGGTCTTCGGTGACCTCGGCGCCGGTGACGGCGATCCCGCGCTGACGCTCTTCGGCGAGGACGTGACGCCCAACGCGCACGCGCTGGCCCGCGAGTTCGGCGTGCTCGATAACTTCTTCGTCGATGCTGAAGTCAGCTACGACGGGCATGCGTTTTCGACGGGCGCGTATGCAACGGACTTCGTCGAAAAGATGTGGCCGACCAACTACGCCCGCCGCGGAAGCGCCTACCTGAGCGAGGGCGGCGGCAAGATGCGGAACCCCTACGGGAACGTCGCCGCGCCCGCGAACGGCTACATCTGGGACGCCTGCATCCGTGCCAATGTGTCTGTGCGGAGCTACGGTGAGTTTACGCATTGGGGACCGGGCACTCCGGCGGAACGCGCGGCGGGGAAGGTGCCCGCTATCGCCTCGGTTCCGAGCCTGCGCGACCGGGTGAGCCCGACGTATCCGCCATGGGACTTGACGATTCCCGACTCCCGCCGCGTCGATCAGTGGCTGCGCGAATTCCGGGAGTTCGAAGCCAACGGTCGGTTGCCCGCGCTGTCCATCGTGCGGCTCGGGAACGACCACACGAGCGGCACGCGACCGGGGACGCCGACGCCGCGCGCGATGGTCGCCGAGAACGATCAGGCTCTTGGCCGCCTCCTCGAGATCATCTCGCATAGCAAGTACTGGAATGAATCGGCGATCTTCGTCGTGGAGGACGACGCGCAGAATGGAGCCGATCATGTCGATGCGCATCGCTCGCCGGCACTGGTGGTGAGCCCGTTCTCGAAACGGCGCGTGGTCGACAGCACGCTCTACACCACGTCCGGAGTGTTGCGGACCATTGAGCTCATCTTCGGGCTCCCGCCGATGAGCCAGTTCGACGCCGCGGCGGCGCCGCTGTACAAGGCGTTCCAGGCGACGCCCGCGCCTACGCCCTATACGCGCCTTGATGCGCGCGTGTCGATCGACGAACGAAACGGGCCGAACGCGTACGGAGCGGTTGCATCACTTCGAATGGATTTCAGCGAGCCCGATCGCGCATCGGACGTCGAGCTGAACGAAATCATCTGGCGGGCGGTCAGAGGGGCTTCATCGGCAATGCCGCCTTCGGTTCGCAGCGCGTTCGTTCGTCACAGCGTCGCCGATGCTGATGGGGACGCGGACGATAGGCGGTAATGGTCTCAAGCCCGCTCTCGTCGATTCCCTGCGGAACGTTCAGGCCGGCTTTCACCATGGGCATTCGACCGGCAAGGCGGCCCTTCAGTCGCCGAGCGCCCCCGACGCACCTGACCCACCCGGCCTCCTGATCCCACCCGACCCACCCGACCTCCTGATCCCGACCCGCCCGCCCGAGGCATTCGTGATATACATCGTCGCCAGTGCACACCAGGGCGCTTGTCGTCGTCGCGACAGTTGCGTTGGCTCTCGCCGGGATCGTCGCCTTTGAACGCGCTGCCCCCGACGGCGTGCTCTCGGTCCCCGAGCTCGCGGCCAAGGACGCCCCGTTTCCTGATCCAGCGGTCGACAACCCGCTGGCTGCCGGCGCGCCGGAGAGCGTTGCCCTTGCCGGAGGCTGCTTCTGGGGTGTTCAGGCGGTCTTTCAACACGTGAAGGGCGTCGTCAGCGCAACCTCGGGCTACTCAGGTGGCTCGGCGAAAACGGCGAAGTACGAGATCGTCAGCAGCGGCACGACCGGCCATGCCGAGACGGTTCGTGTCCTCTACGATCCGGCGCAGGTCTCGTTCGGCCAGATTCTCAAGATCTTCTTCGCTGTCGCTCACGATCCCACGCAGCTGAACCGCCAAGGGCCCGACGAAGGCGCGCAATATCGCTCGGTGATTTTCTACGCCGGAGAGGATCAGAAGCAGATCGCCGAGTTATACGTGGCGCAGCTCGGTGAAGCGAAAGTCTTCCGGCGGCGCATCGTCACCGCGATCGCTCCGTTGGAGGCATTCTATCCGGCGGAGGCCTACCACCAGGACTATGCGGCGCGTCATCCGTACGACCCCTACATCGTGATCAACGATCGGCCGAAAGTGGACGCGCTGCGCAAGCTCTATGGGTCTGTCTACGTTGAACGTTGACAGGCCTCGCGTGCTCGTTGCCGACGACGATCCGGCAACCATCCTGATCATCTCCAACGCGCTCAAAGACGAGTTCGAAGTCATCCGAGCGGCGACGGGCGGGGAGGTGCTCGACCGTGTTGCAGCCAATGATATCGACCTCGTGCTGCTCGATGTGCTGATGCCTGGCATCGATGGCTTCGACATCTGCCGCCGCCTCAAGGCCGATCCGGCCACGGCGAATCTGCCGGTGGTGTTCGTGACGATCCTCGAGGACAGCCTGGAGGAGGCTCGGGGATTCGAGGCCGGGGGCGTCGACTACATCACGAAGCCGGTTCGTCCCGCCATCGTTCGGGCACGAGTCCGCACGCATGTCGAGCTCAAGCGGACTCGAGACATGCTGGAACACCTGGCCTCGCGCGATCCCTTGACGGGCGTCGCAAATCGCCGGCGGTTTGATGAGGCGTTCGACGAGGAATGGCGACGGAGCCAGCGCGCGGGGACGTGGTTGTCGCTGGCGATCGCGGACGTCGACCATTTCAAGCGATTCAACGATCGTCACGGCCACTTGGCGGGCGACGAGCGCCTGCGCCGCATTGCCGCCTCCTTCACGTGGCACGCCCGGCGAGCGGGCGACCTCGTGGCCCGGTTCGGTGGCGAGGAGTTCGCCCTGATCCTGCCGCGAGTCGACTCGGTAATGATGGCCGCCGTCCTCAGGAATCTGCTCTGTGGGGTTTCCGCGCCTGAAACGGAGGAAGCTGAGGATAGGCCCATCACGGTGAGCATCGGCGCGGTTTCGGTGGTGCCCTCGCGCGATGCCACGGCGAGAGACGCGTTGGGCGTTGCCGATGACCTTCTGTACGCCGCGAAACACGAAGGCAGGGATCGCGCCGTCCATGTTGATCTCGCGACCCGTCTGAAAACCGTCGTCAAGAGATCCTGACGCCGCTCAGGCCCCGAGTCAGGCCCCGGCAGCGGCCAACGCGAGGCAGGCCCAGCCCGCGAGAAACGCCAGTCCGCCAAGCGGCGTGATGGCGCCGAGAACGGTGACTCCGGTCACGGCCAGCGCATACAGACTCCCGGAAAACAGCACGATTCCAACGATGAAGGACCAGCCGGCGATGGTCATGAGCCACGCGCTCATCCGCGCCACGCCCAGGGAAGTGACGAGCGACGTGACGACAAGCGCGAGCGCATGGTACATCTGGTACCGCACGCCGGTCTCGAAGACGGCGAGCATCTCCGGCGAAATGCGCGCCCGCAGCGCATGCGCGCCGAAGGCGCCGAAGCCGACGCCGAGAAAGCCCGCAACCGCGCCGGCCAGCAAAAACGTGCGATCCATGGCGGCGATTGTACGGGCAAACACAAAGCGAAGCCAACGCGATCGGCCGGAAGCGCCCGCGCGGAGGTGACGATCACTCATCGTCCAGTCGGAGGCGGCGCTGCGCCTTGACGTGACCTCGCTGTCTCTTCGACGCGATCCGTTTCTCGCGGGCGGCCACGGTTGGCTTCGTCTGCCGCCGCTTGGTCGGACCGACCGCCGCGCGTCGAATCAATGCGACGAGTCGGGCAAGCGCGGCCTCCCGATTCTGAGCCTGTGTACGGTGCTGCCGGCTGTCGATGAGCAGGACATCCCCCACGGTCATCCGACGACCGGCCAGGGCGACGAGGCGAACTTTAACGTCGGACGGGAGTGCCGAAGCGCCGACGTTGAAGCGGAGCTCGACGGCGGTCGCGACCTTGTTGACGTTCTGGCCTCCGGGGCCCGATGCGCGGACGAATCGCTCTTCGAGGTCGCGCTCGTCGATAGCGATGCTGTCAGTGACCGGGATCACGATTCGGCCCAAAATGCGGCGACCCTCGGTGTCCCGCCGCGACGCGTCAATGGTACAGCACGGCGTTGAACAACACTCTGAACGCTCCGAAAGGCTGGCCGCGCCACTCCGGGCGGAAACCGATCAGCACGACATGCCCGTCGCCGACTCTGACGTCGAGCGCGGCGGCCTTTCCATTCAGGTGTTTCTCGCCGATGACATAACCGGACCGAAGTGGCGATCCCTCATCTTGGTACCGCGCAAGCGTGCTTCCCCTGAAGCCGTCTGTCGTTTCGAAGACCGGGCTGCCGTCAACGAAGACTGCCGCTCTGTCGGGCATGCCGGCCATGATTGGATGGTGCGTATCGACGGCCACTTCGACGATCGAGCCACGCAGGAAGAACTCTTCCGGCCGTAAGCCGGCGACGACATTGAGAACCGGCAGCTCGAGCTGTTGGATGGCGAAGGCGCTGGCGTTGCTCAGGCAGACGATCGTCCCGCCGCCGCGAACGAATTGTCGGAATCCCTGCAGATCGGCGGCAGTCAGCTGATACGCGTACTCGGGACGTTGCGGGCCGCCTCGCCCGCCCCTTCCGCCGGGGCTGCCAGTCGCCGCGCCAGCCACCGGCACCCTCGCATCGTCGGGCATGACGAGGACATCGATCCTGTCGCGCAACGGGAGCTTGAAATCTTCTGGGTGAATCAGGGCGAGCTCGAAGCCGTACTGCTCGAGGAGCCAGCGCGTCCACCCTTCGTCCAGGCTGCCGGTCCACGGCTGAAAGAGTCCAAGACGCGGCTTTGGCAGGATCGACTCCGCCCCACGAGTCAACCCTCCGTGCCGTTCCGCTGTGAGGGCGAGCGACTTCACGACGTCGTCCTGTGCTGCTTCGGAGAGTCCTGCGATGGCGTATCGGCCCTCCGACCGCTGGGTCGTCGCGCCTTGGGCCCACGCACGATTCAGCGCGCGAAAGGCGTTGTTCTGGGCAGGATCGACGACCAGCACGCTGCCGGTCCCAATCACGCGACCTGGTGGCGGAACAATCGCCGCGGCGCCGCGGTCGCTGTCGAAGCCCGCGCCCGGAGGGCTATCGAAGGGCGCTGCATCCTTGTCGAGCGCGGCGTCGTACGGCGTCGGCTTGATTTTCGGCTCGGGCGTCGAGCCAAGCAATTTCATCTTCGCTCGGACATCGTCTCCGAGCGGACGCGCCGCGGCGACGACGCGCACGCCCATTTGGAGGGGCAGCGTCCACCCGGCGGCGTCGTACGGCCGCTCGGGAGGGCCGCCGGGGTACTGACGGAGATCCGGATAACGTTGGACGTCGAGCACCTCGCGAGCCATCGCCGCGAATTCCTGGTCGGTCGGGATGACCCATGTGCCCGCCGGGAGCGTTTCGTCGTTGATGACTGCGTCGCCGGTCAACTGCGAGACGCGCACGCCGCCAAACGCCAGACGGCGGAGGAGCTCAACGGCGGCAACGGGATCGCGCTGCTGTTGGGGGACGAAGTAGGCGAACGGGGCCTTCGTCTTTCCAAGAGCAATCTGTTCGACTCCCGCCTTGTAGCGGTTGAGCAGCAGAGAGTCCTTGTATTTGGACGCGAACTCAAGAACTGAGAGCGACGCCGTGGTCATGTAGTCGACCGCGTCGCGCAATCGCCACAGACCGGGCGGCCACGGACTGGAATACAAGCTCTGCGGCCGCAGATCGCGCATGTTTTCGGGAAAGTCGTCGATCGTGTATGTGTGCGGCGTCGCGTACTGATAAAGGGCGGTTTCGGTCCAGAACGCGGCGATATTCTTGAAGTTCGGCGCGTAATCGATGTACCCCGGATACCACGCGTCGAAGGCGGTCCCCATGTGCGTCGCGCCTACCTGACCGCGCGCCTCCAGAGCCATGGCGATCGCCATCCCGATCATGTTCACCTGTCGGGACATGATGTAGGGTGTGTCGGTCCCCACCGGTTCGGAGAACGGCGGCAGCCAAATCCGCGTCGGAAAGGGTCCGGACTGATGGTGAACATAGATGATCTGCGGCTCCCACTGCCGCCACGTGTGCTCGACGACGCGTGATTCGATCATGTTGAGCATGTACGCGTCCCGGTTGTTGTCGTGGCCGACGTATTCCTGATAGAGACGTGGGAGCGCGGCGAGCTCGTACGGCGTGCCGACGTTCTGCATGTACCAGGAGGCGACCATCTGTTGGCCGTCGGGGTTGATCGTTGGCCAGAGCATCAAGACAACATTTTCCAGAATGGCTCGGACGTCGGGATCGTCCGACCGGCCGACCAGGTCGTAGAGCAGGAGCGGCGTATGTTGCGGCCCGGCGACTTCTGTTGCGTGGAGTCCGCCGTCGATGTGGACGAGCGCCTTGCCTTCGTGAGCGAGTCGCTTTGCCTCACCGTCACTGAGGCCCTGAGGATGCGCGAGGCGCCGGGCGATTTCTCGGTAGCGATCGATTTTTGAGAGATTGTCGGGCGAGGAGACGAGCGCGAAGTACATGGGGCGCCCTTGCGAGGTCGATCCAGCCATCACGAGCTTGACGTATTTGCTGGCGGCGGCGACCCTTTGAAAGTAGTCGAGCGACTGTTCGTAGGTGGCCAGCTTGAAGTCGGCGCCCGGCTGGAATCCGAAGACCGAATCGGGCGAGGGCACGCCGGTCGTCGCGCGAAGGGCGGTTGGCGCCGCCAGCGGGATGAAGAACGAGAGGAAAAACGTCAACCTGATGAGAAGGGATCGCACGCGCCGAGTATAAGTCAGCGGCTTGGCAAAGGTGTCGTCGCGCCCGCGCAGGTGGACAATGTTGGCCCAGCGAGGCGGAGCCTCTCGGCGGTCTGAGGCGCCCGGTTCGCTAGAATTGAGCCAGTCCGGAGGCCATATGAAGACTGTTCGCCTGCTTGCCGCCATTCTGGCGGGTGTCCCGCTCGTCGCCCAGGCGCCTGCCGTCAAGTATCCCCAGCCGCGCGAAGCGGACGTCGCCGACAACTACTTCGGCACAAAAGTGGCCGATCCCTATCGGTGGATGGAGGACCTCAACTCCCCTGAATTGAAGAAGTGGATCGACCAAGAGAACGCCGTCACCTCGAAGTATCTCGACGCCCTTCCTGTTCGCGACGCCCTCAAGAACCGCATCAGCAAGCTGTGGGACTATCCGAAGGTCGGCGTCCCGCGCTTCGAAGGGCGGCGCTGGTACTACACACGCAACAGCGGATTGCAGCGTCAGGGGGTGGTGCATTCGCGCGAGACGCTTTCGGGCGCCGAGACCGTGGTTATCGATCCCAATCAGTGGTCGCCCGATGGGTCGATCGCATTGTCGAATTTTGAGCCGTCGCCGGACGGGCGACATTTCACATACGGCCAATCGCCTGGCGGGTCTGACTGGTCGACGTACTATGTGCGCGACCTGTCGAACGGCAGGCAATTGGACGACGTCGTTCGATGGGTCAAGTTCTCGGCCGTGGCCTGGGTGCACACGGGTCGAGGGTTCTTTTACGGTCGGTACCCGGAGCCGCCGGAAGGCAAGGCACTCGAGGCCGCGCTCGCGGACAAGAAGGTGTACTACCACGCCCTAGGCACGCCCCAATCGGCGGATCGGCTGATTTACGAGCGGACGGACGATCGCAAACTGTTCATCAACGCCGATCTCGACGAGACCGGACGCTATCTCTGGATCGTGACGAACAAAGGGACGAGCAACAAGAACGAGCTGTTCGTGAAGGATCTCGGCGATCCACTGAAGCCGAACTTCGAGGCGCCCGTTCGAGCGCTGTACCCGAATCACACGGCCGAATACGACCCGCTTGGCGTCGTTGACGGCCTTCTATATCTCAAGACCGATCGGAACGCACCCAACAAGGCCATCGTCGCCGTGCCAATCGGTACGCCGGATGCCGCCAACTGGAAGACGATCGTGCCGTCCGGCAGCAACGCGATCGAGTCGGCGAGCCTTCTTGCCGGGAAGATCGCGGTCAACACCCTGGTTGACGTGGCGAGTGAGATTGCTTTTTACAACCTGGATGGCACGATCGCCGGCCATGTGACGCCGCCCGGTCTGGGCACCATGGTTGGGCCGGTGGGGCGGTACGACCGGCAGGAGATCTTCTATCGGTTCGAATCGCCGCTCTATCCGGCCACGGTGTTCCGCTACGATCTCGCGACCGGGAAGAGCAGTCCGTTCGAGGCGCCCGGACTGACGTTCGATCCCGCCCCCTTCACCACGGAGCGCGTGTTCGCCGCGTCAAAAGACGGCACGCGCGTGCCCGTGTTCGTCACGCACCGCCGCGATTTGAAGAAAGACGGAGCGAACCCGACGATGCTGTACGGATATGGCGGATTCGATATTTCCGAAGTGCCGCGCTTCCGCCCGGACGTGATTGCATTTCTCGAGCACGGCGGGGTTTACGCGACCGCGAACATGCGAGGCGGTGGGGAGTACGGCGAGGCGTGGCACGAGGCTGGCATGCTCGAACGGAAGCAGAACGTGTTCGACGATTTCATCGCAGCGGCGGAATATCTCGTCCGCGAACGTTACGCGTCGCCGCAGACGCTTGGGGTCATGGGTGGGTCGAATGGTGGGCTGCTGGTCGGCGTCGCGATGGAACAGCGGCCGGATCTCTTCGCGGTCGCGTTGCCGGCGGTCGGCGTCATGGACATGCTCCGCTATCACAAGTTCACGGGGGGATCGGCCTGGGCAACCGAATACGGATCGTCGGACGAGCCAACGGCGTTCCAGTATCTGTCGAAGTACTCGCCGCTGCACAACGTGCGGCCTGGAACATGCTACCCGGCGACGCTCGTGACAACGGCCGATCACGACGATCGGGTGGTGCCGAGCCACTCCTTCAAGTTCACGGCCGCCATGCAGGCGGCCCAGGGGTGCGACAGGCCGGTGTTGATTCGCGTCGAGACTCAGGCGTCGCATGGCTACAGGCCGACCGACAAGCGCATCGCGGAGCTGGCGGACGAGTGGGCTTTCGCGCTGACGCACATGAAGAAGCGTTGAGGACGCCGGGCCGCCGCGGACGCCCACGCCGAGGTGGGGCGGACCCGACGCCAGGAATCCCCGTATAATTCCGCACGTGAATCGTCGGACGTTCCTGACCACGACCGGTCTGGCGGCTGTGGGCTATGGCCTGAGCGGCTGCGCGTCGAATGCGCGGCCGAACGCCACGCCGGGGCGCAGCGTCGCCGCGCGGCCGCAATTTCGGCTCGCGCCCGTCCAGGCATCCTGGGATCGTGTCATTCGAACGACCGTTGGGTTGCGGCCGCACCGCGACGCGGGGTTCGTGCTGAGACCAGACAAGCTTGACGACAAGCTGCTCGTCCACAACTACGGTCACGGCGGTGCAGGAATGTCGTTGTCCTGGGGCACCGGTCTGATGGCGGCTGAGCTGGCCACTGCGCACCAGGAGCGGCGGGCGGCGGTTATCGGCTGCGGAGCCGTCGGGCTCACGAGCGCCAGGCAACTTCAACGGCGCGGCTTCGACGTCACGATCTACGCGGCGGCCGTGCCACCCAACGTAACCTCGAACATGTCGCTCGCGGGGTTCACGCCGACCTCAGGGCTCGTGGAGCCTGATCGGCGGACGCCGGAGTGGGACGCGCAATATCGCCGTGCGGCCGACATCGCGTATCGTCAGTTGCAGCTGATGGTCGGGCCCCTTTATGGTGTGTCGTGGATTGACAACTTCACTCTGATCGACGAGAGTCGCCCGCCTGCGCCGCTTGAACCGGAGCGCCCGAGCCTCATGGAAGGGCTGCAGCCGCCCGAGGAGCTGCTTGGTCCGGGAGAGCACCCGTTTCCGACGAAGTACGCCCGTTGGGGTCCTACGATTCGAATCGAGCCATCGATCTATCTCGATGCGCTCGTCCGTGACTTCCTGCTATGGGGCGGTCACCTCGTGATTCGCAAGTTCGACAGCCCGCGGGATCTTGCGGCTTTGCGGGAGTCGATCGTCATCAATTGCACCGGTCTTGGCGCGCGCGATCTGTTCGGTGATCGGGAGCTTTTGCCGCTCAAGGGCCAGCTCACGGTGCTGGTCCCGCAACCCGAAGTCACCTATCACACGGCCGGCGGCACCCGCCCCACGCCGCCTGGGAGCCTCGGGCTGCACATGATGCCTCGGAGCGACGGCATCATCCTCGGCGGCACATCGCAGCGCGACGTCTGGGCGATGGAGCCGGACGACGCGGAGCGCCAGCGAGTGGTCGACGGCCACATCGAGCTGTTTGCGGCGATGAAGAGCACCGCCCGCGCATAAGCGATGCGCCGGCTGCCTGCGACGCTGGCGACGGGATCGCCCCTCCGACAAATGATCGCTATCGCGTCATGTTGCTCGATGCTTGGCGCGTGCAATCCGACTCGAGGTGGCGCGGGGGCGGGAGGCCGGGCCGATGGCCAGGCTGGTGCCCTTGACGATGCCGTCAGCGCTGCCCGGGCCGCCGCACAGCGCGCAAAATGCGGCGATCTCCCGTCCACAAATGACCTGCAGGAATATCTGCGACGCGCGCCGGCCGAGGGCGGCGATGCTGGCGGGTTGTTCGGCGGGAAGTTGGAATGGGTCGCCGTCGTCAACAGAAATGGCGAGATCTGCGGAGCCGCGGCTGCCACTGAGGACGCGGCCGCCGTCTGGCCCGCGGCGCAGGCGATCGCCAAGGCCAAGGCCTACACGGCAAACGCGTTCAGCACCGACGCGCAGC
>Ga0182034_10000205_pt1 | contig 26168 bp, 24 predicted proteins | sample flu12Cox44000172_FD_125972 | JGI IMG/M metagenome (GOLD analysis project Ga0182034, IMG submission 125972) | Lab enrichment of tropical soil microbial communities from Luquillo Experimental Forest, Puerto Rico - flux4day.12C.oxic.44.000.172 | ecosystem: Environmental > Terrestrial > Soil >... | reverse complement strand
ACTGAGCCCCTCAAAGCGGACATTCGCTAGCGTGATGGCTTGATCACCTGTCCAGGAATGCCCCCGCGCAGAGCAAGCGCGGCGACGGCGACACGCTGTCAACGCGAGGAATCCGCTCTGATGGAGCCGAAGCATCCTCATTCGACTAATCACCAAGGATACACAAAGTCTTGGCGAGCATGCTCAGATCAGATTGAATATCGATGAGAAGTGACCGCTGGAAAGGATCAGCGATGAAGATCGAACGTCACGAGACCGGACCGCGTATGAGCAAGGCGGTGATCCACGGCGACACCGTCTATCTTGCAGGCATCGTTGCCGATAGCCCGAAAGACAAAAGCATAGCCGAGCAGACCAGCAGCATCCTGTCGCAGATCGATGGCTTCCTAGCCATGGTCGGAACCAACAAGACTAAGCTACTCTCGGCCAATATATGGATCACCGACATGGCGAATTTTGCTGAGATGAACATGGTTTGGGATGCCTGGGTCTCGCCCGGCAATACGCCGGCGCGGGCGACCGTTGAGGCCAAACTCGCGTCGCCTGACTACAAGGTCGAGATCATGGTGGTGGCGGCACGGTAGCTCTGTCGGCCCGTGCAACAGGTTCGCAAACCGAAGCCCGCAGCTCGCTCGCGGAGGACCGCGGGCAAGCCTGCGCGCAACCGCCGCGTTGTCGAGCAAATGCTGGTGGAGCTCAAGCAGCGTCTACGCGAGATCAGCGATCTGAATGCGGTGGGCGACGTTCTGAACTGGGACCAAGCGACCTATATGCCGGAAGGCGGCGCCGGCGCCCGAGGCCGTCAGCGCGCGATGCTCCGCCGTCTGGCGCACGAGCGGGCGGTCGAACCGGCGCTAGGCACGCTAATCGACGCGCTCACTCCCCATGGCGACAGTCTACCGTACGATTCCGACGACGCGAGCCTGATCCGTGTCGCACGCCGCGAATATCAAAAGAAGATCAAGGTACCGCCGGACCATGTCGCGCGCGCGACTGCGCACGCCTCCGCCTCGTATGATGCATGGACGAGAGCGCGGCTGGCGAACGACTTCGCGACTATGGTCCCTTATCTCGAACGGACACTGGACCTGAGCCGGGAATATTCCTCCTACTTTACGCCCTACAAGCACATCGCCGATCCGCACATCGACATCGCAGACGAGGGTATGACCACGGCGTCGATCCTGGAGCTGTTCGGCGAGCTCAGACAGCAGCTCGTCCCGATGGTGCGCGCAATCTGCGAACAGCCTGCCCCCGACGACTCCAGTTTGCGGCAAACGTTTGCCAAAGCGGCCCAGTTCGATTTTGCTCTGCGTGTTGTGGAGTGCCTGGGTTACGATCTCAAGCGGGGCCGGGTCGACCTCACGCATCATCCTTTCAGCACCCGGTTTTCCGCTGGCGACGTCCGCATCACTACCCACGTCAACGAGAACGACCTTGGCGACGCCTTTTTCTCGACGCTGCACGAGGCCGGCCACGCCATGTACGAGCAAGGTATCAGCGCCAGTCTCGATGGCACGCCGCTCGGACAAGGTGCCTCGGTCGGCGTCCATGAAAGCCAATCGCGGCTTTGGGAGAACGTGGTGGCGCGCAGCCGCGGTTTCTGGGAGCATTTTTACCCGCTGCTCCAACGAATTTTTGCAGAGCAGCTGTCAGGCGTTCCACTTGCCGCGTTCCATCGCGCCATCAATAAGGTGGCGCGGTCGCTCATTCGCACCGACGCCGACGAGCTGACCTACAATCTGCACATCATGCTGCGCTTCGATCTCGAGCTTAAGTTGCTCGAGGGCACGCTCCGCGTGAAGGACTTGCCGGAGGCTTGGCGCGCGGCAATGCAAGCCGACCTTGGCATCGCGCCATCCGATGATCGGGACGGCTGCCTGCAGGACGTGCACTGGTATTCCGGGTACATCGGTGGGCAATTCCAGAGCTACGCGATCGGCAATATTCTATCCGCGCAGTTCTATGCGGCTGCGCTCAAGGCACATCCCGACATCCCGCGTAAAATCGCCAGCGGCGAATTCGGCGCGCTGCACACCTGGCTGAGCGACAATCTTTACCGACACGGCAGCAAGTTCGTGCCGAACGATCTCATCAAGCGGGCAACCGGCGCGGCGATGAATATGGGGCCGTATCTTGATTATCTTCATGAAAAATATGGCGCGCTTTATGGGCTGCCCTCGAACATGTTGGACCGCGGGCGCGATCTCGCGGCCGCGCGTCACGGTAACCAACGACCTAGTTCAGATTAGTTTAGCACGCCAGAGGATTATTATTCCGGGTCCGGTTCTGTGGGTTTGCGTTCTGACACAAGACCGGTTGCTTCAAGTAGCTGGGCACTAGAGCTGCGACGGGGAATTGTGCCACAGGCGGTGATGAAGCATGCTGCGACGCTTTTTGTACGACCCACGTTTGGCCGGAGCCGGTTCTATTGTGGTCGGCTTTTTCTAGATGCCATTTCAACTAGTTTAGAAACGGTGTTCAAATTGCGGGCTGTTCCGGTCTTAGCAGCCGGAATTTTTAGCTTCGATCTACCCATGCCGTTGGGATAGGCCACGAAAATCTCTCTTTCTCCAAGGTGTATCTGTTCATCGACGCGCCCAACCGCGTGGCGCAACGCGTCGCGCGGAGGACGATCATCAAGAAATATTACATAGGTATGTTTTGGTTCGGTATCGCGGAAAGGATTCGCGCTGAGGACTGCCGCCATTTCCTTCGTCGTTCGAACTATGACTTCGACCACTTTATTTGCATGGCGAAACAAGCGAGTTTCTAGGGCAGTCTTTATTTCTGCAGAGCTATCGTTACTTTCAAACATGACATTTCCACTTGCGATGTACGTTTCGACATGACTGAATCCTGCATCAACGCACATCGATTTCAGTGTGGCCATCGGCAGCTTACCGGTTCCTCCGACGTTCACGGCGCGGAGTAGTGCGATATACCTGGTCATCATTGCATGATAGTGCGCAGGGCGTAACGTTGGAAATGTCGCAGATGGGTCAAACTCAATGTTTTAGCGATGTCCGCAATACGTCCGGTTAAGTTCCTAATTGCGGAAGTCAACGTAATCGGTCGAAATTGGCGTGAGGAATTTCTAGGTTTTTACACAGTTGCATGGGAGCGTTAAGTCTGTTTCACCCTTATAAGCCAGACTTCAGGCCGCCTCAGGGGGCATTGACGCCGCAAAGATCGGTTAGAATTGATCCGATGAGACACATTGCCGCTAGGCACGTGTTCGCCCTTGTTGTGGCCCTGATTGTCGGGGTGACCGTGTTCTATCGGTTGCCGGAACCATTGCCTGAGCTGACGCGAGCCGAATTTATGGCCGAGGTCCGGGCCGGTCACGTGCGTAGGATCGAAATCGAGGATCAGGAAGTTATCATCGCCGAGAGTTCGACGCGCGGAGAATTCCGCACGGGCTTTGATAGGAAGGTGGATGTCAATCTGCCGGCCGAACTGCGCGCTCTCGGGGTTGAGGTCTATTTTTCAAAATCACCTCTTGGGTTGATCTAGCTATTACGAATTCGAATCATCCGTGGGAATCGCCGGATACCTCAGCGGAAGATCGATCGTCACCGAGCGCATCGATTGAGAGTCCCAATGTTCATGCCGGCGTCGGAGTCCGCATACGCCGTTTGCAAAAAAATTATCGAGCTTCGCAGACGACCGCCGAGGCATTGCTCGGTAATCACTAATCAATAAGGATTTCTGTTGGCGATGACCAATCGCGTTCCTGTAGAATTTGCTGCCGTTCCTCATCAGCAATAAGCTTGAGGAGCTGACTGCGCAGTGTTTCGTCTGGCGTCCTTATCAGTAACTTGCGATAACGCCTAAGATGTTCGCGCGGAATGAAGCTGGACATGGGGCGCCTCCCGATGCGGTGTTGTTATTTGTCAGTTATGAAATCGCTCCGTCCTAAAGAAATCGTCAAATCAAATTAGGCGGGTGCGACAAAAAGCCCCGGATGGGAACTTCTTTTCGCGTTCCTAAAGGTTCGGCAAAATGAGAGGGCCGCCCAGCGCTTTTGGGGCGACCCTCGGTACGCACACTAAGCCGCCAATGGGGGGATTGGGATGGAAGCGCCGTACCAGCCAATTGGTTCCGTGACTGTCCACAGGGGCGGTTCCGCAAAGGACAATGGCGGCGCTTGAGATTCATCAATGCGAAGCTCCAGCAATTGTTTCAATATTCTTACTGAGCGGGGCGACGGATGCTCTGCTTGGGGCGGTCCTAGCCGAGCGCAAACCGCTGTGGGTTGGGGCCGCCTTCGGTTTGTTTTATACGCGGGAGATGAACCCGCGGGGTTATGCCACCCTACTGATCTCCCAATCACCTCTTGCCAGGGGCTCGATACGCGCGTGCTGCTTTGGAAGCCTTATCAGCAACCTCTTTGAATTCTCTACCGGTCCAAGCCCGTGAAGTAGTCACGTCGGAAATCATGCCCGCCGCCGCCGGCGCCATTAGCGCGGCGATGATGGATTCGGCTTCGTCAGCCTCCGTAACGCATATTCCTGGGTGAACCGCCCACGGGTAACCAGTCTAAACATAGATGCCTCCCGTTGCGATTTGCGTCCATTGTGGTCGATACAATACCGTCAGTGAAACCAGAACGCTGAAAGTAAAACAGCAATCGGTAAAATAACGCCCACGATCCAAATCAACAGTTCGCGCCAACCCGTCATGGCACGGCCTCATAACGCTAGTCCGCACATTCTAGGGACACCGCCATGCTCACCGATATGAAATATTTACACGTATCCGATTAGAAATCGTGTCACGTTATGTGGCACCGGCGCCTGCAAAGCACACCTCCGACTAACTCGCGCCAGTGTCGCGCTTGGCCCAATCACCAGCGTATTCTTGTAACGCCAAGTTGATTGCTGCTCTCCGTCAGAGGCTGCGTCTTAAACTGCGCAGTCGTTTTCAGACAGATAGAAACTAAGCCCCGGGCAATGTCCCGGGGTTTTTCGTTGGCAGAATGGGTTGCTCGACCTTTCTTCGACGAGCCAAAAATATCAGGAACGCAGCGAGCGGTACGTTGATCGCGGTAACAAGCGCAATCGCGCGTGCCATATCAGCGGCGAATGTGTACCAGTCCATCAAGCCTCCAAGAAATCAATGTGGACAAAGCTAACGATCCGGTGCGCAACCGGTTCCGTCAAGTCACCCTCAGTGCAGCGCAACAACGGAAATTTTATTTCCAATTTTGTGACCTATTGCGTAACCGGAATTTGCTGTTCGCAACCGCTAGGAGGAGATTCTTCTAGCCTGTGGATAACTCAAATTGACTTCCAATTGTCATCCAATTTTCGTTTCACGCTGATTTCCTCGGTTGAATGACAAGGCCGATTGGATTTGAGGATCACATGCGTCTGTTGACCTCGCCAGCTCCTTCACCGACTGCGACCGTTTCACGCTGCCCACAATGTGGTGCAGCTGCAAATATTAGGCTTATCGAACCCGATCTGCATCCACGCAAAGCTTGGCACGTTTTTGAATGCGAAGAATGTGGATTACCACGCGCCTACTTAATCGATCACGATGACCCGCGCGACATGCATTCTGACCAAGGTGATATTCCACTAGCTCCTAATTAAACCGCGCGCACCAGCGACGGTCTAAAATTTTTGTTCATATTTTTTTCTGGCGATTGCCGGCGTCAGCGAAGTACCCATTACGCGCGCGGTCTCGCTGCCGGCGATTATCAAGGGCTTGAAAGGTTTGTTGGCAGACGGAAAGGAAGCTTACGATCTTCTGAAAATGCGTCCAAAAAATGCTTACAAAATTTGCGAGAAGACTTACGACCAAATCCTGAATCACCCGCTCGTCGTCGATCATGGTGCCTCGCTCGTCCAATAGGTTCAAGCCGCCGCATCGTAATGGGCTTCGATGCGGTAACCGTCGGGGTCTATGACGAAAGCGGCATAGTAGCTGGCACCGTACTCGGCCCGCAGACCCGGTGCTCCGTTGTCGCGACCTCCCGCGCTGATCGCGGCCGCATAGAACGCATCCACGCTCTTGCGCGTCGGAGCGGAGAAGCAGAAATGCAATCCTGACTCCATGTCGGGCGCTACCGGACGCTTTGCTGAGCTGATCCAGAGTGCGATTGTACCGTGTCCGTAGCCGAGCGATCCCTCTCCTTCGCTGAGGCACACGTAGCCGAGCGGTTTCAGTGCAGCGTCATAGAACCGCTTTGCGGTTCCAATGCTACGAACGCCTATCGAGACATGATCGATCATCAGACTCGTCCTTCAATAATGCGGTTTGGAGTTACTGCATGCGCCGAGCCAGGAACTCGGCTTGAAGCTGCCATGTTTTGCCGTTATCGCGCGAGCGTTCGCCGATCCAGCGGAACGATTCGGCGGTGACATCGGTAAAGCTCCACCGTACCGCTTCTCCCGCATCGTTGGTTCCCTGCTGGACGATGTCGTCGCCATGTGCACGTCCAACTTGGCGCGTGTAAAACTGCCGTAGTGGATCGCACCAAAGAATGTGCCAGGCGTCGAGGCCGGGATCGTAGACGCGCAGCGTGGTGCCGTAGAAGATGCCAGGCAGAATCCACACGTCCTGAATGGCCCGGCCTTCGAGCACCCAACCAAAATAAATCTCACCGGGACCTTCGTGTTTGGTGCCATCATCGCTGTACACAATTGCGTCCATAGTCCAATGGCCGATGAGCCAACTGTAAAGTTTCATCTTGTCCGCTCGATCAGCGGCCGGGCTGGCGGAATGAAGCGCATCGATGAACGAGTTTCCGGTCACGCTGGAACCTCCATGTAGCCGCGGGATTGCCTTAACCTAAGTCATCGCACCTCTCCCGAACTTGGGAAAAATTGCTAAACTGTAGCTCATGACGCTTAGTTCCCGTCTCCTGGCAGCAGGCTCCGGCTGGCGGGTCGAAGATGTGGTGTGCACCTTCGGCCCGAATGATCGGCCATTCGAGGAGCGACACGAAACAGCCTGCATAGCGCTGGTGACGAGCGGAACATTTCAGTACCGCTCAGAACGCGGTTCAGCTCTGCTTTCCCCGGGGGCGCTGTTGCTTGGCAATCATCACCATTGCTTCGAGTGCAACCATGAGCATGCCACCGGGGACCGCTGCCTCTCCTTCCACTTCATGCCTGAATTCCTGGATACTGTCGTAGCCCGGTTATCGGGGGTACGACGATCCTCGTTCGTGATTCCGCATCTACCGCCTCTTCCGGCGTTGTTACCGATCCTAACCGCGGCCGAAGCTGCGCGAGATGATGAAGGTGAACACGGTTTTGAGGAACTGGCGCTGCAGCTTGCGGGGGCAGTATTCACCGTGCAGGCCGGCACCGAATGGAAGATACCGACGCCGACCCGAGGCGACCAGCGGCGCGTTAGCGCGACACTGCGCCAGATCGAGGCACAAGGGCAGGAGCCGCTGTCGCTACACGATCTCGCCGCTACGGCGGCGATGAGCCCGTACCACTTCTTGCGCACCTTCCGTGGCATCGTCGGTATGACTCCGCACCAATATATATTGCACACACGGCTGCACCGTGCAGCGGTCCGGCTGCGCCGCACACACGATAGCATTGCGGCGATCGCCTTCGATGCCGGCTTCAACGATCTCTCGACGTTCAATCGCCGCTTTCGGCGAAAAATGGGATTAACTCCAGGCGCCTACCGCGCGTGTCTCACCCCAAGAACAAAGGTCGCGTGACGCTCCCCCTACTCTGAGACACCGAGACAAATGCAGCCGGCCGCAATTATCCTCTACCGCTACGGAACCAAAAGGCGCTTTGCGCGTTTTTTATGATTCGGTCGAGCGCGTTGTAATATTCAGCTTAGCCAGCAGGCGACGCTGTAAATCAGCGATAACCTGCTCGCTAACACGACGGCGTTCCAGCTACCATGACAATCTGGAAGGCGCTTCGCCAAACGATGTTTTCGGCATTCGTGAAATCGCAAAGACATAGGCAGCTGCTTGGTCACGCAGCGTTGCTTATTGCTTATGTGCTTACGGGCTGGATAGGCCTTTACCTTGCGGTGCCCCCCGGTTACGCGACGGCTATTTTCTTGCCTGCGGGCATCGCAGTAGCGGCGGTTTTTGTGTTTGGTGCAAGCAGTCTACCCACGATCTTTCTAGCCTCTTTTTTGCTCAATATTTTCTTTGGCAGTTCACCTCCACATAATTTGGATTGGTTGCACGCCGGAGCCGCCCTTGTTATTGCGGCGGCCTCAAGTACGCAGGCTGCTGTCGGTGGCACGCTGCTTCGCTGGACTATAGGATATCCCACAGCGTTAGATAATCCGCGGGATTTGTCGTTCTTCCTGCTGCTTCCTCCGGCTTTTTGTCTGATCAGCGCGACGGTTTCGATAAGCGGTATTTGGCTGCTCGGAGTTGTGCGATCATCCGACTTACCGAGCAATTGGATAACCTGGTGGGTTGGCGACACGCTCGGTGTAATAGTGTCGCTACCGATAATCCTTGTGCTGTTTGGAGAGCCAAGAGGGTTGTGGCGTTTAAGGTTGCGCTATGTCGCTTTCCCTATGTTTCTGTGTTTTGTACTTTTCGTTTCAATCTTTATACGAGTCAGCAAATGGGAACATGAGCAGTCACTTCTGGAATTTCAGTTACGGTCGCAACAATTGGCTGACACGACCAAGGCGAATCTCGAACAAGAAGCTCTTTTTTTAGACCAGCTGTCGAGCGTTTTCGCGAACCGTCACGATCCGATAACGCGACAGGATTTTCGTAATCTTGTGCAGCAACTTCTCAAACATTTCCCCGTCATTCAGGCGGTCGAATGGGCGCCACGCGTTCTTAACTCGGACCGACAAGCATTTGAGGCTACCGAAAGAGCAGAGATGCCAGGTTTTGCAATTCGCGAGCAGAGCCAAAGCGGACATATGCAGCAGTCGAGTGTGCGACAGCTGTATTACCCAGTGACATATGTAGAACCGTCTGCAGCAAACGAAGCTGCGATAGGTTATGATCTGTTGTCAGATGCAGTCCGAGCGCGTGCACTTGAAGCCGCCGTCGAGACCGGCAACACGGCTGCCAGCGCACCTATTCGTCTTGTCCAAGAGCGCGCGGAAGAGGCCAGCACATTGTTAATTCGGTCAGTACCGTCAGGATCAAACGGGCCAGGCGTTGTTTTAGTTATTCTCAGAATGGCAAGTTTCGCGAAATCACTGACCAATTCCACATCACACACTCTCGGAGCCAAACTCATTGATACAGAGGCAGGCTCTACCTTGTACACCTCCTTGCCTTCCACGTTGGTATCGCCACCGTACGAGCACACACTCGATTTCGGAGGTCGACATTTTGTCCTACAAACCGCGCCGACCGCCTCTTACATAGCCCAACATCGTGGCTGGCAGAGTTGGACGGTTCTTGCCGGGGGGATTTTTTGCGCGGGGTTACTTGGGGCACTTCTTCTGCTCGGTACCGGTCACACTTATCGTTTCGAGAAACTGGTTCACCGTCTGCAAGCCAGAGAAGCCGAGTTGGAAAATATTATAACTCGGACTCCGTTTATGCTCATCCGCTGTACTCCTGATTTACGTTATCGATTTGTCAGTCCTGCCTATGCGGAAATGCTCGGTCACCGTCCGGAGGATCTAATTGGCAAGTCTGTGGCCGAAATTGTCGGACCTGAGGGATTTCAGACTGTGCTCCCGCACATCCAAAAGGTCTTGAAAGGCGAACGAGCGGAGTATGAAGCCGAGGTCGACTATAGGGCTGTTGGAAAGCGTTTTTTGCACGGAGTCTACACGCCGGACACGGATGAGGATGGCAAGGTCATAGGTTGGATCGCCTCAATAGTGGATCTCACGGAGCGCAAACGGGCCGAAGCGCAGCGCGATCTGCTGGTGGCCGAAATAAACCATCGTGTGAAAAACACGCTTGCCACCGTTGTTTCGATTGCTCACCAGTCGTTCTCAAAGGAACGTGCATTTGAAGAATCACAACGCTCGTTCACGGACCGTATTGAGGCGCTCGCCCAAACCCATACTCGCTTGGCTGAAGCCAACTGGTCGGGCATGTCTCTCGAAACCATCATTCGTGATGAAACAGCGCCCTATCGAAGTCTTGACAATGTCCGAATGGTCGGTCCCGACGTGACCCTGAATCCGAAGCAAGCTGTAAGTCTCGGGCTCGCCATCCATGAGCTAGCCACAAATGCGGCAAAATATGGCGCCCTATCGACGAAGAATGGTTCGGTTCAAGTTGCTTGGGAAGTCACCATCCCAACGAGTGAGGTACGCATTACTTGGATCGAAGACGGTGGTCCGACCGTAACCCCGCCCCATCTCAGCGGATTCGGCCGACTGTTGCTAGAACGAGCATTGGGGTCTGATCTGAACGGGACAGTTAAATTGGATTTCAGAAAAGAGGGGTTGCATTGTTTGATTACTTTTCCCCTCAACGCGTTCTCCAGCAAACGCAGTGGATATGCCGAACTGGTGCCCGCCGCACATACTGCTGATGGCTTTTCGCCCGGCTTCGCGAAAAAAGACCAAACATCTGTGTCGGCTCTCGCGGCGACGCGAGTTTTAGTAGTCGAGGACGAGGCGCTGTTGGCACTTGAAATTCAAGACCTCTTGAAAGCTGCTGGGTGCAAGGTCGTCGGTCCCTTCAGCGAGCTCGGCAAGGCCAGCGCAGCAATAGCTTTAGAAGGAATTGATCTCGCTCTTTTGGACACCAATCTCAATGGAGAAATGGTTTATCCACTCGCGGACGATTTGCTGGCACGTGGCATTCCATGCATTTTTGTCACCGGCTACAACTCATCCGATTTGCCGGAATGTTTTCGGACGCTGCCACGAATTGCGAAGCCATTTATTCCTTCGGCATTGATCGAGTTACTGAGGAAGGCAAAATCTGGAACTGCTGCAAATATCGCTGTAGAATGATTCCAGCAAACTGTGCACCTCCCGAGTCAGCCAGAGATCAAAATTCGGATATTGATTGCGTGCTGCGACAAGTCTGCTTTGGGACGGTCGCCGCGCCAGAGTTAAAGGACAGGCTTGGTTGAAAAACGGGCATTCCGCGATACAGCGACCATATCCGCTGTACTCCAAAGCGGACATTCGAAAGAATCCATCTCTTAATTGTATCGGATCTCAGGCGTGACACAGGAGCAGCGGCAGCATTGGCGGCGCCGTCCCACAGCCGCGTTTTTGCGCGGTGCCGGGGCTGTGCTTGCGGCACTGCTGTCGCCTGCAGCCGCACAAGACATTCGCGGGCTCGAAGCCTGCACCGCCGAAAAGCAGATGGAACGTCGTACCGGATGCCTGCAGGCAAATGTCGAACTTCTTCAGCAGGCGCTCCTCAAACTTGCGCGTGAGATACAGGATAAGATCGCCGCCTCCGGTCGCGATCTTGCCGCTGCCCGAGCCGAGATCGCCGCGCTCAAATCTACAATCGACAAGCTGAACAGCGAGCTCGAGCAAGTGAAGGCGAAGGCCGAACCCACCGGCAAGAAGTAGATGACAAACGCAAAATGCGTGCCGCGCCCTTAACGTCCGCTTTGAATCAAAAGTGGGACATTAGTGAATGCGCTTGGAGGAGCCGTCCAGCATTAATAACGGACACTCGAAGCCGTGTGCAAATGCTTGGCTATCAGCAAGCAGAATATAGCAGTGGCTGTAGCGCGTTTCTGATATCATCAAATTATGACGATGCGGATCACCGGATCCCGAAGGCGAGCGCCGTGGCAAGGCGCCCTACGGGCACTCATCATCGTCGGCATTATCTTTTTGATCTGCCTCATTCTGTTGGAGCTCGTAGTTAGCTTCTTGGTAGATTGGCTGTGGTTTTCCGAGATCGGCTATCTGGACGTTTTCTGGACAACCATCGTTGCCGAAGTTGAAATCTTCATAGCGGTCTTCATCGCGACCAGCATTATTCTTTGGGCGAATGGATTGCTCGCACTCCGCTTTGCCCAATCCCGAAGAGACCATGGTCCCGCCGATTTCGAATGGAAATCCGCGAGCACTACAACCTTGCCCGATGCGTTGGAATTCACACGTCATCGGCTGCCGTGGCGAGTGGTAGTTCCGGTCGGTGCCTGTTTTCTCGCCATGCTTGTCGCCTGGGGAGAGGTCGACAATTGGCGTGTCTTCCTACAATTTCTCTATCAGGTGCCTTTTGGTGCGAACGACCCCGTCTACGACAAGGACATCAGCTTCTATCTCTTTACTTTGCCCGCCTTAGTCGCAATCAAAAATTGGCTAGTTTTCACGCTTTTCCTAAGCGTGCTCTTCGTAGCGGCGATCTATTGGGTACACGGCGACATCGAATACACCGCTCAACGCCGATCAATGTCGCCAAGACCGATCGCTCATGGCTCGGTGCTACTCGGATTCTTTTTCGCGGTGAAGGCCTGGTCTTACGGGCTCGAGCGTTATCAGCTGCTCTATGGCGACAATGGTGTGGTTGTCGGCGCAAGCTACACAGACATCCATGTGGGATTGCCTGTCCTCTGGTTGCTGATCGGCCTTTCAATCATTGCTGCAATAGCCGCGTGGGCGAACGTCAAGGTGCGCACCTTTCGAATTCCCGTGGCAGCGGTGGTACTTGTTTTCGGCGGATCGTTTGTGTTTTTCGGCGTGTTTCCAGCATTTTTCAATCGCGTGTTCGTCAAACCAAACGAACTGCAGCTAGAGAAACCCTATATCCAACGTAACATCGAGCTGACCCAACTAGCCTACAATCTTCATCAGATCACGGCGAAACCCTTCCCTGCCGAAAAAGACCTTACCTTCAAGACACTCGAGACTAACAAGGCAACCATAGACAACATACGGCTGTGGGACTGGCATCCGCTAACGGATGCCTACGTGCAGTTGCAAGAGATCCGCACCTATTACAAGTTTCATGACGTGGACGTCGACCGCTATTGGCTTGATGGGGCATACCAAAGCGTGATGCTTTCGGCTCGCGAGCTTAAATCCTCACTGCTGCCGCCGAACGCGCAAACGTGGGTTAACAGCCACGTGCTTTTCACTCACGGCAACGGCATAGTGATGAGCCCGGTCACCCGCAGCACTGCGGATGGACTGCCGGTTTTTTATCTTCGAGATATCCCGCCCATTTCGACTGGTGGTCCCGAGATCCGCGAGCCGCGTATCTATTATGGGGAAGAAACCGACACCTATGTCCTTGTCAAAGGAAGTACGCCAGAGTTCGACTACCCGAAGGGCAAGGAAAATATTTACGCGACCTATGACGGCACCGGCGGCATTCCCATCGGCGGGGTCCTGCGGAAAAATCTCTTTGCCTGGTACTTCGGTGACATAAACCTACTGCTATCAAGCTATATCACCGGCGAGAGCCGCATCATGATCCGTCGTGACATCCGGGAACGGGTGCGCACGATTGCGCCATTCCTCCGCCTCGACCGCGACCCATATCTGGTGATCAGTACCGGAAAACTGTATTGGATGCAGGACGCTTATACGACAAGCAACTACTTTCCCTATGCGCAGCCGGTGCAACGGCTCGATCTCAACTACATTCGCAATTCGGTGAAGGTCGTCATCGATGCCTATAACGGGTCCGTTGACTTTTATCTGATAGACGCCGCGGACCCGATCGCGCGGACATACCAGCGAATCTTTCCAGATCTATTTAAGCCATTCGCCACCATGCCCCCGGACTTGCAGACGCACATTCGCTATCCCGAGGACCTTTTTCGGATTCAGGCGCAAGTCTATCAAGCTTATCACATGGAGGCAGCTGAAGTTTTTTATAACCGCGAGGATCTCTGGCAATTCCCGCGTGAACCCGGCGGCGGCGGCATAACCTCTATGAACCCTTACTACATCATCATGCGGTTGCCGGCAGAACCGCACGCCGAGTTCTTCCTCATGCTTCCTATGGTACCGAGCCGCCGCGACAACATGATCGCATGGCTCGCTGCACGCTGCGATCCGCCCGACTACGGCAAATTGATTGTCTATGAATTTCCAAAGGATAAGCTCGTCTACGGTCCGTTCCAGATTGAGGCGTTGATCAATCAGAATACGGAAATCTCCCAGCAACTCACGTTGTGGAACCAAATGGGTTCGCGGGTGATCCGCGGCAACTTGCTTGTTATCCCAATCGAGGACTCGATTCTCTATGTATCGCCCCTCTATTTGCGGGCGGAGCAGGGACAATTGCCGGAACTCAAGCGCGTGATAGCAGCCTATGGCGATCGTGTGGTCATGAAGGAGACGCTCGCCCAGGCATTGTCGGCGTTGTTCGAAACCGATGTCGCACCAAGAGGTGCCTCATTGGGCACGCCGCTCGCGGCGACTCCAGCAGCCCAGGCGCACGATGCGCTTGATCATTACAATCAAGCAATCGAACGATTGAAATCCGGCGACTGGGCGGGTTTCGGCACAGAACTCGACGCAATGCGGGGGCTTTTGGAGAACTTGAGCCGGCAATCGACCGGTCATTAGGGCGCTCCCTAGGGAATCTACTTACGCGTGGTAGTCAGCTCAAATTCGTGTTGATCGACCTGGATCGTCGATTTCAAGAAGCCTTTAAGCAAGTAAGCGCGTGGCTCAAAAATGCCTTGCCGCCGAGGCTGGTGCCTTCGGTGCTGGGAATGATAGTAGGGCGTCCGCCGCGTAGCGCCGCTCGGCAGAATTGGACTTGCCAACGTCAGCGCGGATGATTGGCATGGTTGAGACCCTTTCTCGATGGTGCTATAAACATCAACTCTCGTAACATTCTTATGTAATTCCAATGATAGGGGAGGCGTGAGGAAGAAACCCGCCCCAGAGCTTTTGCCTATGCAAGGTCAAGCCGCTCGCATTGATGCCGCATTGGATGCGGTCCGCCGCGCTCAGTTCGGGATGACTGACGCAATGCGTCGGCTACAAGGAAATGCATTGGGTGCGCTTGGACTAAGCCCGAACGAATGTCCATTTCAGATCATTGCCTCTGGACCGTTCTGGCGGCTTCGTGAGTACGGCGGAAAAGGCACGAAGCGACTGATGGTTGTCGCGGCGCCTATTAAGCGGCCCTACATTTGGGATCTTTCTCCGTCGGTGAGCGCCATCCGTCATTGCCTGCGACGGGGCTTGCGTGTGCACCTCTTGGAATGGCTGCCAGCTTCTGAAATGACTGGCAACAACGGCTTCGCTGAATACACAAACGCCATTTGCGAATGCGCCACGAGAATCGCTGATACAGGCACCAAGGAAAAAGCGTTTCTGATCGGTCATTCGCTCGGCGGTACGCTCGCCGCAATATTCGCGGCCGGAGCGCCCGCCTCCATACGAGGGCTTGTCCTGCTTGGTACACCGTTATGTTTCCAGCCGGGAACGAGCCGTTTCCGGGATGCATTGATGTCCCTGCTGCCGTCGGACTTATCCGATGCAGAGCCGTGGCCAGGCTCACTCCTGTCACATCTCAGTGCGCTGGCATCTCCCAAAACCTTCCTGTGGTCAAGGTTGGCAGACGCCGCGTTCAGCATTGGCGACCATCATGCATTGGAAATTCATGCACGAGTCGAGCGTTGGGCGCTTGATGAAATTCCGCTTCCCGGTAAATTGGTCCATCAGCTCATTCAGTGGCTCTACCGCGAGAACCGTCTTTGCCGCAACGAACTGAAGATCGACGGCAAGTTGTTTGGTCCTCAAAACATCTCAGTGCCAACGCTTGTGGTAGTAAATAGGACCGACGACATTGCGCCGCTCGAATCCATTAAGCCATTTATTGATGCGATGCCAAACAAGGACGTGCGCATCATCGAACATTGGGACGAAATTGGCGTATCTTTGCAACACCTCGGAATCCTGATCGGGCAGAAGGCACATGGGCAGGTGTGGCCCGAAATTATTTCCTGGATAAACACGCACCCCTGACGTGCCCGCTAGAGAATTGTCGCATCAGTCCGATATTGCACTTATGCCAGCAAAGGCTGCCATGACCTCCTCTAGCAGGCGCGTCTCTTGCCCGGTATAGCGGGCAGAAAAGTGAAACGGCTCAATCCGGCGCACTCCGGCCAGACGCGCGAGGTTTCCCGCCGTTGCCGTCGTCAAGTGCGCGCGCTCTGCCGCCAATGCTGCATCCGCCTGCGCAAACGCGGCTTCGATGAACAATAGATCGGCGTTCTGAGCGAGTCTAATGATAGCCGCGCGATTTTCTGGCGTGTCGGCAGCGTCAGTCACATATACCACCTTTTGACCGGGTGTGACAGTTAGCGCGCTACGTAGCGTACGCAGTGACAGTTCGCGCATACCCGGCGGGCCAAGCCCCGTTTGGATCATGTGGTTGTCGGGTTTGTTTTCGAGCACGGCTCGCTTGAGTTCGCGCAGCCAGGGTCCGACGCCGAGTCCCAAGTCAGCCAGTCGGTTCTTCCACACATTCACATGAGCGGCTTCCTCGATCGCAAATGCCAAACATGGCGTGCGGTGCTTCAGAACTGCCGTCGAAACCCGGAAAATCGGCCCGCTATACAATACGCCCTCGATGCCAGGACTGAAGGCCGTTGCCTCTTGGGAGAACGCCTTCTTGAGACGGAAGCACGCAGTCCGGATTTTGAGCGAGCAATCAATTTCGGTCGCAAGAAACACGAGATCGCTGACGTAACGGTCGACGAGATTCCAACGATAGCCATGAAGTTTGTGCTGGATATGCTCGATGAACCCCTGCGGCCCATAGAGCCTGATTGTCTTCTCGCGCCCGACCACCACCCGCAGCAGCCGATCGAAACCGATGAAATGATCGATATGAGTATGCGAGACAAAGATGTGCTCAAGCCGCTGGATCTTTCGCGGCGGCAAGTTCGAAATGTCACCGAGGTCGAACAGGATCGCGCGCTTTTCAAACAATGTCTCAATGTAGAGGGCCGGGTCTCCGGATCGCCCGTTGACAAGAGTAGGGTGCAGAAGCGGCCGCATACCAACTTCTAGGGCCGGAATTTAGTCATTGGCAAACACCTGTGATATGTTGCTTGACCGAGCCAGGCCTTCTTGATCGTTGACTTATCAATGAGGGTCAACCTAGGCACTCTCATCATAACTCGTCCAGCGCCAGCTCAGCCGAGAGAGCTCTTAAAGAATTAGATGCAGACTAGGCTCGGTTCGTAGCACTTCTTCCAAAAGTCGTTCGCGCGCACGTGACTCCTTGTTCGGTAACGTGGCGGAGGATGATCTTGCGACTGAAACTCTCGTGGGGCGAGCACAATTCCACGGGTAGGGTTGGGGCCGCTTTGGCATTGCGGGAGGCGGTCGCGAGCTGTCGCAGTGGCGCGTTCCGTACCTTATAAGCTCGTGCATAATCGGTCAGGAGGATCTCTCGGCAGAAAATAGCATCGCGGTCTAAAAGCGAGCTTACTTGGCGATGACAAGATGCCGGCCGCTATTACTGAAGATTCGGACCTGTATGACACATTACGGACCCGCATTACGAAGCCGAACTCTCCTCATAACGCGCAATTGGCCGCCATTTGCACCGGCATATCGTATCTGCGTCACCAAGGACGGCGAGGGACAACGAATCATAATCCTCCACCCTGGATCATGTCGTGACGGCGATGCCAAGTTTCGCGGATCTGGTTCTCGACCGTGGCCAGCGTTGTCGGTGCGGCCTCTGGGTATGATTGTCTCAACCAGTGCAATAGCTGCTGAGCAAACTCATCAAGGGTTGCGGGTGCCTCTCCCGCCATGATTCGACGATAAGCCTCCGCCTCAATGAGGTGCAGTGATCTTGCGTGGCCTGGAGCGGCCGGCATTTTGCGCTCCGTCTATCATTTGAAGCGGCTGGCAGAAATTGCGCGAGGGACTACTACCTAGCAAACTGTAGACGCTCGCTATCCTGGGGCACCAGTGCAATGTTCTACCGCAATTCCCCTATCGAAGTACTCGCCTGACGCGTTGGTTTTTTTCCTTTCTCCTGCGCCATAACAACTGAGCGGCGGCGCCGATGGCGGCGCCCAACGCACCAGCAAATACGACACCAAAGACGGCCCTGTCAGCTTGACTATTGGGCTTGCTGAAATTCGCGGGAGGTGTTCCAGAGGAACGAGGTGTCAATTCGTTTTCGGCCTTCGGCGGTGCTAGAGGAGCACGACGTACCTCTGGCGTCCCGTTTTGTGCTGAAAAATGGTCATCGGACAGGCCTATCTGGTTAACCGGTGATTTGCGAGGCATGCCTTGCTGGATAACATTCAAAGGGTCTGAGCCACTCAGTGACAGGCCGGGTGGACCCTTTTTTTGGAAGACTTTCGCCGCTTGCCCCGGCAAAACGAGCGCATACTGTCCGGACTTGAGATCTGTCACTTCAACCTGTCCTTTGAGTACCTCGACGCTGGTATCAACATTATTCACGGTGACGCGGAACTGCGTGCCTCTCACAACGGCAGCGAGATGCGGAGTTATGACTTCAAAATGCCTGTCATTGCGTTTTTCTACCGCTAGCCGAATCGAACCAGTCCAGTGATAGATAGTTGTCGAGATCCCCTCGGTCACATCTGTAGGAATGCCAGTGACCGAGTTTGGCGCTATCAATATTGTCTCTTCGCCGCGTGTCAAAAGCACCCGGCCGTTTTGGCCAGTGTAAATATTGCTGCCGGCGCTTAGGATTGCTCCCTCGCTCAGTGCGGTCTGCTGGCCCCCCGAAGTTGTCAGGTAGGCATTCCCGGACAGCTTGCTTACGCTCCAGACATTTGACTTCGGTTGTATGTGATCGGGATTCAGGATGAAGGTGTTGTCGTGGTCGACCACTGCAGCTGCTGTCACGCTAACGCTGATTGAACTAATGTTAATGATACCGAGAAGCGATGTCGGCCACGAACCCGTCACCGTTCCGATATAGTTTCCATTCGAGGGATCAAGCACAAAGGTCGGCTTCGGACGTGGGTCATATTTTGATGAAAGTTTCGCGTTAAATGTATCGAGGGCAATTTCGGCCCAGCCTGCACTGCCATCTTTTCCAGCAGAAAGCAAAGCCGCGTTGAGAGCCTTCTGAATTGCAAACTTGTAATAATTTGCACGGGAATAGTCGACTATAGCCCCAGCCGCTATAATCGTAGGGAAAAAAGCGACTGCGAGATAAATTGCGACAGATTCCTTCGACCACCGTGTCAAGGGGGCGATTAGATCGCGAAGAGCAGGTAATCTGTGGTGAAACAAGCATCACCTCAATTAGCAACTGTTACGCGATCATCGTCATCTATGGATTCGTGACAACAGAAATAATCAAACTGAAGTTCAGATGCTGGGCGTGGCGGCCCAAAAAGGTAGCCTTGCACAAAATTTATTCCTGAAACGCGCAGAGACTCAAACTCTTGTTTCGACTCTACCCCTTCTACCGTTGTTAACGTATCGAGACAGCGTCCTAGAGTTACCGCCGTTGCAATCACCGCCGCGCATGCGGGACTTTTCGTCATATTCACCGTGAAGGACCTATCGATCTTGATTTTGTCGAAGGGAAACATCGTTAAATTATTAAGCGGTGAATAGCCTGTGCCAAAATCATCGAGGGCAATTGTCACGCCAAGCTTCCTGAGCTCATGCATTGTTTCCAGATTTCTTCCGTCGTCATCAAAAAGGACGGATTCCGTAACATCAAGCTCCAACCGTCGAGCGGATAATCCGGCCTTGAGGAGGGCGTAATTCACGTCTTCCATCAAGTTGCTTTTTCTAAATTGCACCGTCGACAAATTAACAACGACCTTAATATTCGCAGGCCATTTGACAGCATCCATGCAAGCGCGCTGTAGGATCCATTGGCCGAGAGGCACAATTAAGTCTGTCGCTTCTGCAACAGGTATGAACTCATGCGGATTGATCAGGCCCTTTTTTGGATGCCGCCAACGAACTAGCGCCTCGATGCTGCAAATTGTTTGTGTCTTGACGTCAACCACCGGCTGATAATGTAGTTCAAACTCATTATTTGAAATTGCTTTGCGTAGCTCGCTTTCCAAGCTTCGGCGTGCCTCAATTTGCACCATCATTTTGTTATCAAAAAAGATATAACTGTTTCGTCCTCGAGCCTTGGCACAATAGAGCGCTAAATCGGCCCTTTTCATCAACTCATGAGAATCAGCATGGTCATGCTGCGTTAGTGCGATCCCAATGCTAGTGTCGATGTTTAGCAAATGTCCTTCGATTTTGAATGGAACCTTAAGGCAGCCAACAATCCTTTCGGCAAGATCGATCGCAAGTTCGTGTTGCTCGCGCTGATTTGTGTTTCTATTCTGGCTCTTAGACTCACAACGTCGTATAATTGCAAATTCATCGCCTCCCAACCGAGCTAGAAAGTCTGTGTCGCGCAGTGAAGATTTGAGACGCTGTGCGGTCTCCTTGAGTAAAGCGTCGCCAGCAGGATGCCCAAGCGAATCGTTTACGTACTTGAATCTATCAAGATCGAGCATGAAGACGCTAAACACTTCGCCGTTTGTGTGAAGTCTCGATAGTGCGCCTTCGATTTCTTCTATGAAGGCCTGCCGATTCGCCAGGCCGGTTAAGACATCATGGCGTGCTTGATGAGAAAGTGCTAATTTTGCCGCAATCAGCTTTCTCTCGCGCGTGGCAGCGATGCCGATAGCGACTAGGATAATGCCTGCGAAGAAGAGAGCCTTGCTCCAACCAACGTGCGCGGCTTCTCTCGCGGGTCTGAATACTTCCGCCTCCGCGAGTCCGACGACAGTGAACAAGTGAAGATTTTCTGCGGCCCGATACGATATGAGTCTGCGAATTAGCTCGCCGGCGGGGTTTTGTTTGCTCCAAAAATGTCCGTTGGGCGAGTGCCGGCCTAATTCAAAGAGTTCTGATTTGGAGACAAAGTGGCCGCCATAATCGTCCTCCTTAGAATCACTATTACTGCGCGCGCGAATAATCCCATCGAATCCAACGAGAGATATTATTCCATTCGGACCGACATCGATTGCGTCATAGAGTTTCTGAAGACGCCTAACATCAAGCGAAGCGAGGATAACTCCGCCAAATGACCCATCCGATATGGTTAGGCGCCGGCTTAGTAGAATCGTCGCGTTCTTTGATATGCGGTCAATCACCGGGGCACTAACATAAAAATCATCTGTGTGCGAACTAAGGTGAGTCTGAAAATAATCCTGATCCCCGACGTAGGTACCCGAAGGAATTATTCGAGGGCTGGACGATACTATTTTTCCGTCAAGTCCAACGATTGCGAATTCTGTAGTCTGATCATCATTGAGGGTGAAACGCGCAAGATCGAAAGCTTTGGGATCGCGTTGGTATAATTGACGGAGCAATCGAATCTGACTATCGATGACGTCGAAAACATGCGAGACATTTTCCTCGACGACGCGAGTGAGATTAGCACCACGCTGTATTCCGTCTTCGTATGCGCGGTTGTATTCATCTTTTTCTAGAAAAAAGGCGCCGCCTAAAAGTACAGTGATTGCTATGATGCCGAGATAGGTCGTAGGCTGCGCGAAAGCGTAGTACCAATGATTAATGTGTTTCACTTTCATGGGGTGGGCCGCCACGCATTTTACTAATGACAATTAATTAGCTTCTCGCGTATCTCGAAGCGTGAAATTCATCCGTTCGCGTTTAGCTTTCGTTATTCAAACGCTGATTTTCGTCTGTGAGGTGGAATTCTAAAAAATAAAATTTGTCAGGGCAGTGGGACATTACGATATCGGTTTGACGTGGTTTCAGCTGTTGTTGTGGTTACCAAAAAGCTAACGCACCGGCCGCGCATCGGCGCAACCGGTAACGTTGCAGCAGCGGTGATGAGCCGCCACTTCGCGATTGGTTCAGTCGGCAGCGCCCGCGGTCACCGGGCGCGGGGCATGCTTCTCGCGGGTTGAGTTCGTCCTTTCCACCGCGAGGCCACAATCGCCTCGACACCGTTGCCGCTGATGAGCGCCATCGGCACCACCCCGACCCTAATGTTTACCGCTCAATCTCTTGGCCGCTTCCCGTAGCTGGAATTTTTGAATCTTGCCGCTTACCGTCATCGGCATCTGCGAAAGAATTTGGAGGTATTCGGGAAAATATTGGCGGGCCAATTGCTGCTTCTCGAGGTAAGCGATCATCTCGGGAAAATCAAAATGCGTACCCTCGCGCAGAACGACATAAGCGCAGGACCGTTCACCTAGCCGCGGGTCAGGCACGCCGACGATCGCGACTTGTCGGATAGCCGGATGGCGATAGAGCAGGTTTTCGACTTCTACGACGGGGATATTCTCGCCGCCGCGAATGATTATGTCTTTTGCACGTCCAGTAATGCGGATGTAGCCATCTGCGTTCATGCGTGCAAGATCGCCGGTGTCGAACCATCCATCCGAGGTAGGGCGACTGAGCTCGGGGCGGCGGAAATATCCAATGAACATGCTGATGCCGCGGCATTGCAGATGCCCTACGACACCCTTTTTGACCACTTTGCCGTCTCCATCGACCACCCGCACCTCGATGCCCGGCAGTGCAACGCCATCGGTGTCGAAAATACGGTCGTCCGGATCGCCCGGGACGGTCGTTGTCACCGACCCGTTCTCGCTCATGCCCCAGGCAGAGATGATGCGCGCGCCCAGGCGTTGCGTGGCGCGTTGGACCAGGGTGCTCGGAATCGGCGCCCCGGACGATACAAAGGTGCGCAGCGAGGACATATCGGCCCACTCCACCGCCGGTGAATCAGTGAGGTCGGCAAGGAACGGTGTCGATCCCATGGTGTACGTGACGGCTTCATCCTGGATCAGCAGTGCAGCTTGATTGGCGTTCCAGATGTCCTGCAGCACCAATTTGGCACCCAGCATCGGACCCATCATGAGGCCATACATGAAGCCAGCCTGGTGTCCCATCGGCGAAGCCATAAAAATTACGTCGTCGCCGCCTAGTCCCAATCGCTCCTCATATTTGACCAGGATGCTGAGGAGAGTGTTCGAAGTATGTAAGACGCCTTTGGGTTCGCCGGTTGTCCCTGAGGTGTAGAGCAGTTGAGTGACGTCATCGGGTGAGGGCGCGTGCCGCGCGCACAGGGTTGCCAAATCGACCTCTTCTTCCCAGCGCCGGTCCAACAGCCGCCGTTCAAAGGAGTCCTCGCCGTCGCCGCCGATCACTAGCAGATGGGTGAGGTGTGGAAGATCGGTGCGGATCTCGGCGATCATGGCGGGATAGTCACAGCCGCGGAAGAATTGCGGCACCACCATTACTTCGACTTCGGCAAAGCCAAGCATGTAACGCAACTCGCGTTGCCGGAAAATCGGCATCAGTGGATTGATGATTGCGCCCAGCCGCGTGCAAGCGAGATAGAGAGCAACGAATTGCCACCAGTTCGGCAATTGGCATGCGACGATGGTACCCTTTTTTGCGCCCATGGCAGAAAGGCCGACAGCCACACGGCTGACAATGCGCTGAAGTTGACGATAAGTCAGGGTCGTCGCCTTCCTGCTCATGCTGTTGTAGTCGACGATCGCGGCCTTGTCGGGATGGCGGTTCACGGCATCATCGAGGTAGTCCGTCAGCATTCGTTGCGGCCAATGGGCGCGGGCCCATTCGGCCGGAGTCCAAGCAGGAAGTTTAGTTTCAGTCATGGCGCGCGGTCGTAATCAATTCGCTTGCGGTTCAAGATCGTCGTCATTCTGCTGCGACACCCGCCGCCGGCCGGGTTCGGGAGCGCTCAGTGGGGGAACGCGTTGGAGTGTGAGGAGCATGCGCGCGGCGAGGTCTTGATAGATCCTGGTGCCGCGCGACTTGCGGGCGATGTCGGCGTCGTCAAGCGCGCGGAGGAGCTTCGCCGGAATACCGCCAACTAATGTGCGTTCCGGCACCTTGAAACTGGCTGGCACAAGAGCGCCGGCCGCGACGATCGATTCACAGCCGATCTCAGCCTGATCGAGCCCGGTGGCGTTGATGCCGATCATGGCGTTGCGGCCGATCCGGCAGCCGTGAAGTATTGCGCCGTGGCCGACATGGCCGTCTTCCTCAATTACCACGTCGAAGCCCGGGAACGAGTGCAGCACGCAAGTGTCCTGGACATTGCTGCCCGGATGCATGATCAAGCGCCCGAGGTCGCCGCGTAGTACCGCGCCTGGTCCGACAAAGCAGCGCGCGCCAATGATGACGTCGCCGATCAAAGTGGCGGTTGGATGTACGAAGGCAGCGGGATCGACCACAGGCACCATACCCTCGAAAGAAAAAATGCAAGACGCTGAACTGTTCATGGGGTTTCTTCAGTTGTTTTTGCGGATGCAGTGGTCGACGGTCTTATCCGGACCCATAGACCGCTGGCGTTCATCAAGACGGACTGTTTGTTCTCGGCTCTAAATTTAAAACGCAGCCCGTGTTCGGTAAGGCAGACGAGCAAGGGTCCATTTGTTGTGGCAAATTCGCCATCCGGTATGGCGCAGATTTCATAACCGGGCGGCACGTCGGTACCAGTCATGAAATTCCATTCTCCAAGGAACGCATGAGTAGCCGTTTCACAGCGCCGGCCAGACGCCGCCGGAGACGGCGAGAATTTCGCCGGTGATGTAAGAGGCCTCGTCGCTCGCCAGGAATAGACATGCACTGGCGATGTCTTCTGGCTCGCCGAGCCGTTTCAACAATGGTTTTGCGGCATAATAGGTAAGCTCTTCCGGCGGCATGCGCTTCAACATCAATGTGCGGATAGTTCCCGGCGCGATGCAGTTGACGTTAATGTGGGGGGCAAATTCGATCGCCATGGTTCGCGTTAGCGAGGCGACAGCGGCTTTGGCGGCGCCATAGTCAGCGCTGCCGACCTCGCCGGCGAAAGAGATCGATGAGACGTTGACGATCTTCCCATATTGCCGCTCGAGCATGGCCGGCACCAGCAGCTTGGTCAGGTGTAGGATCCCCTTCGTGTTGAGATTGAATGTGGCGTCCCAGCGCTCCTCCGAGATAGTGACCATCGGCTCGAACAAGGTCTTGGCTTTGATGCCGCCAACAATGTTGATGATGATGTCGACATGGTTGTGTACCGCAAGGCCCGCTGCAACCACGGCTGCAGCTTCCGCAGCGCACGTAATGTCGGCGCGTTCCGCGACGAGTTTGGCGCCTGTCGCTAACAGCGGCGTGACTGCGGCGACCGATTCGGACAGCCGAGTGCCGGAAATATCGGTGATTATGAGCGAAGCGCCTTCGCGGGAAAAGCGCTCGGCGACGCTGCGGCCCATGGGGCCGCCCGCGCCGGAAATGAGGGCTGTGCGTCCTTGCAGTCGCAGGGTCTGTGATCCGGTCACGCCTCAACTCCGCCGCGCTGCTACGATCATCTGCAGTTCCTCGACCGCCTCCGGATTAACCAGGGTGGACAAATCGCCGGGCTCCTCGCCGATCAGCACGGCGCGGATCAGCCGCCTCATCGTTTTCATATTGCGCGTACGGGGCAGATCGCGGACGAACAACACTTGCTTCGGTCGAAACGATGTGCCGAGGCCGCCGACGACGGCGTCGGCTAAGTCGGCTGCAAGGCCCGGCCCAGGCGTTTCCTCCCGTGCGGGAATGACAGCGCAGACAACGGCCGACCCTTTGACTGGGTCAGGTACCGCCACCGCCGCGACATCGCTCACGCGATGCGTTGCCAGCAGCAGGGCCTCGATCTCGGCGGGGCCGGTGCGCTTGCCGGCGATCTTGATGGTGTCGTCGGAGCGGCCGTGGATGAACCACGAGCCATCGGTGTCACGCGACGCCCAGTCGCCGTGCATCCACATTCCGGGGAAGTGGCTCCAATAGGTCTCGATGTAGCGCTGCGGATCGCGCCATAGACCACGCGTCGTGCCGATGCAGGCCTGCCGCATGACTAGTTCGCCAACCTTTCCAGGGCCGACGCTGCGGCCATCCGCGTCAACGATGTCTGCACCGGTCCCGGGGATTGGACCGGAAAAACTAGCCGGTTTCATCGGAAACAGCACGTTAGTGGCAAGGATGCCGCCGAGTTCGGTGCCGCCAGAGTAGTTCATGAGTGGACCGCGGCGCCGCAGTGCGTTTTCAAAGATCCACATCCAAGAATCCGGATCCCAAGGTTCACCTGTGGAAGCTGCGACGCGAAGCGAGGACAGATCGTATTTTGTGATGTCTTTATTTCCGTATTGCATCATCATGCGGGCGAGGGTCGGGCCGCAACCGAGGAAGCTGATCTTGTGATCCTTGAGCAGTCGCCATATCCGGTCGGTGGTCGGGTAATCGGGAGTTCCCTCGACCAGCACGCAAGTGGCGCCAGCCAGCAACGTCGCCGT
>Ga0182034_10000195_pt1 | contig 26563 bp, 22 predicted proteins | sample flu12Cox44000172_FD_125972 | JGI IMG/M metagenome (GOLD analysis project Ga0182034, IMG submission 125972) | Lab enrichment of tropical soil microbial communities from Luquillo Experimental Forest, Puerto Rico - flux4day.12C.oxic.44.000.172 | ecosystem: Environmental > Terrestrial > Soil >... | reverse complement strand
TCGGGCCCGATGGCGCCACCGCCACCCAGCCGATTGATCCGGTTGGCTGCGCGTCGAAGATGGGCTTCCACGTGCGCCCCGCGTCGGTGGTCTTCCACACGCCGCCGTTGACCATCCCGATGTAGAACGTGTACGGCTGGGTGGCGTGTCCCGCCGCTGCCTTCGTCCGTCCGCCACGATACGGCCCGATGTTGCGCCACTTCATGTCGGCAAACAGGCTCGGGTCCACCGCCGGCTGTTGTTGAGCCTCGTCCCGGGGTCGCTGCTGGGCGGGAGTCGTGACGGCGAGGGACACGATGAGCGCGAGCGCAGGCGAGACGACAGAGAACACCCGACTCGATGACATGCGCAGATTCTAACCCTGCGCGAAAAATCATCGTCGCCGCGACGTGTGGCTCGGCCGCCCCCTCGTTTCGGCGTAAAATTCCGCGCGTTGCTCGTCAGCGCACGCACCAAAGCGGTGCTCTGCAGCAGCCAGGCCGAAATGAGGCGAGGGAACATGAGGCGCATCGGCCGATTGACCTTGATCACTGTCGGCGCCGTTGCCGTTCTTATCGTCACGGGTGCATCCGCCGACACCCTTCGCTTCGTCACCGTGACTGCTGGCGCGGATCACTCATGCGCGCTGACGGATCGCGGCGACGCGTACTGTTGGGGGGCGAATGAGTTTGGACAGCTCGGAAACGGCGAGGCAGATTCAGTTCCGCACACGAAACCGGTCCGAGTCAGCGGCGGCTTGAAATTCACGACACTCGTAGCCGGTCTCACGTACACGTGTGGGATGACACGCGACGGCGCCGTTTTCTGTTGGGGCGCCAACGACAGCGCTCAACTTGGTGACGGCACGGTCAAAAACAGTGTGACTCCGGTCCGCGTTGCAACCGACATCAAGTTCAAAGCAATCGGACCCGGTGGCTCGCACACGTGCGCCGTCAGCCTGGACAGCGTTGGATATTGCTGGGGGGGCAACTGGCACGGTCAACTCGGCGTGGGCGATCGCGATGGCGACACGGCGGCGCCCTGTTGCTCTCGCATGCCGAAGCCCATTCGCACTGAGCTGCGGTTTCGCACGGTCATCGCAGGGGGCATCGATTCGTGCGGCGTGAGCCTCGACGGGAAAGCCTATTGCTGGGGATCTCCGCAGGAGGGTCGGCTCGGAACCGGTGCGGCGGACGCGGCGAACAAGTCGGCGGACAAGACTGTTCCGACGGCGGTGGTGGGAGACTTGTTATTCGCGACTGTCACGCCGCGATGGAATACGTGTGGGCTGTCGTCGACCGGCACCGCTTTTTGTTGGGGAGCCGCCGGGGTGCACGGTGTCCTTGGATCTGGCAACACGATTGAAGCAGATTTCGTCCCCGTTCCCGTTCGCGTTTCAATGAATGCTGATTTGAAGACCATCACCGTAGGTCCGTTTCACAACTGTGCGCTCACGCGGGACGGTGTCGCGTACTGCTGGGGGGAGAACACTGACGGCGAATTGGGTGACGGAACGACACGGGACGCCCCAGTCCCGAGACAAGTCGCGACGAGTCGGCGCTTCATTGCGATAGCCGCCGGCGGCAATGCGCTCGTGGCAAAGCCGGGCGATGTTAAGACGTGGGGATTTACGTGCGGGGTCACGACCGACGCGGGTGTTCTCTGCTGGGGCGACAACCGTCACGGCGCGCTTGGAAACGGCTCGACGAGCAGAGCGCTGACGCCTGTGCCCATCTCGGATCCGACCGAGATCCTTCGCTAACAGCTTTCGCGACAGGCCGCCAGGTGCGCCGACAGCTCAGTACACCCAGCTCTTCGTATCGGCGCCGGCTGGCGCCGTCTTGATCATCCAGCGCGCCATCGCAGGCATGTATCGCTGATGAACCGTGCGGCTGCCGACGTTGTTGGGATGTTCGGTATCTCCGGTGAAGCAATGTTCGCGGCGCTCGCCGTAGACGATCTCGACGTCGGCCGCGGGGTCCTTCGCGTTCTTGAAGAACTCCTCTGTTTCGTACACGGCGTTGTTCAAGTAGCCGTTGTCCATCGTTCCGCTGGTGATATGGATCTTGCCGCGAAGCATCGGCCCGAGCCGTGGCCAGTCGCGCTCCATGATGTACCGAAGGTCGTAGTGATCGCGCCAATATTGTGCGACGGTGGGATCGATGGCGCCGGTCAGCTTGTCGTACAGCGGCTTGTAGTAGCCATCGTCCCCGAGCGGGCTGAAGACGGAAGCCCACGCGTCGTGCTGCCCTGCAGACCGCCCGTGGGTGCCGAGGACGAGCTCGACGAGATTGCGTTCCTCGAAGGTCGAATACAAATGATCGCGATAGTCGCGATACCCCGGCTTCGGCGTGCCCGTAAACTTCAGCGACTTTGATTTCCAGGGATTGTCCTCGTAGTAATACGCGTTGTGCTCGTCGTAGATGTTGACCGACCGGTACGACCGGAAATCGATGGGGTCCGGACAGAGCGCCCACGCGCCGTTGTACTGATCGGGATAGAAGACCTGCACGCCGAACGCCTCCCAGCCGCCCGTCGATCCGCCAATCAGGACCCGCGCCCATGGTTGTCCGATGCCGCGGAACTGCTTTTCGATGAAGGGCAGGAGGTCGTATGTGATGGCATCCCCATAGGGACCGTTGTTGGCCGAATTCACGGCGTAGGAATCGTCGAAGTACGGGGTTGGATGTTGTACGAGCACGTGGATCATCCGGGGGAAGCTCGGACCGTTCCAATCCTTGTAGAACTGATACGCGGCCTCCTCGGCCTCCCGCTGAGTACCCGACGCCGTGGCATCCGCCGGGGTGTCGCGCCAGCCATCGTTGGTCATGCTGGCCGGAAAGTGGCCATGGTGAATGATGACGGGATAGCGCGCGCTTGGATGCGTGTCCCACCCTAGTGGCAGCAGCACGATTGCACCGAGCGACATCGGATGCCCCCAGAACTTCGTCAGTCGATCGTTCGGCAGTTGGAGGTACTTCACTTGCGGAGTGTCTTTCGGCGGCTCGATCGGCGGAATCTCTTGATCCATCGAGATGCTGATTTCCCCACCGTTGACAGGGTCCACGTGGAGTTTTGCCGGCCGGCTGTAGAAGTTGCCCGGTTTCGTCTCCCAATGCTGCCCTTCGCCGTGGTCCATCGGCATCTTGATGGTGTGCTGGTCGGCGCGGTGAAACGTCTCGTAGCGGTTGATGAGCGCCTGCACCCAGTAGTCGCCGGGCGGTATGTCTCTCAGGCTGCGCGCCGGCCAGCCAAAGGTCTTGTCGTCGACGATGACCGTCTGGCCCGGCGCCAGATGATCCACGTCGACGCCAAAAATCGGCCGCGTGCTGTTCGCCCGATATTGGTCGCTCTGCCTGCGGGGCTCCGACCGGCCGTCGTCGGAGATGAACAACAGAACGCGCCCGTCGACCGGCGTTGCGCTCCGAGCGGCCGGGAAGGAAATGGCAAAGCGCAGCGCTCCCGCGCCGTTCTGCCGGCGAGCTGCGAAACCAAGGGTTGCCGCGACGACGACCGACAGCGAAAGCGCGAAAGCCATCCTGGAATGCGAGCGCATACTTAAGTCTTCCTCATGATGAGAAGAGCTCCTTGAGCGTGTGTAGCTCCACAAGAATCTCATCCACCAGTCGCTGTGGCTGGTCGCCGGCGGTCTTGGACCCGTCGCTTGTGGCCAGGTGAGCGAGCTGCATCACCAGATTCGTCACGTGGTCAAGGTGCTTGAAGATTTTTGTGACGTCCATTTCCGGCGATACGCGGATTTGCGGAGCGGCGCCGTCAAGGTGTTCCCGTAGCAGTTCGGCGATTTGCTCGCGCACATCGCCCAGCCGGAACCCGCGCGCCGCCAGCAACGAAGCTGCCAAAGACCCGTCTTCGCGCAGGATCCCGAGGAGCAGGTGCTCGACTCCTATATAGCTGGTCTTCATCCGATCAGCTTCGTCGGCGGTGAACTCAAGAATGCGTTTCGTCTCAACACTGAATGGGATTTCGACGGACGTGGGAAGCTTTTTTCCGGGCGCCGTCAGGCCCTCGATGTCTCTTCGAAGACCTTCCAGTAATTGATCAGACGTTCCAAGAATCCGGCCGGCGATTCCATTCCGCACTCGAACCACGCCGAGCAGGAGGTGCTCGGGCTCGATCGACGCGGCACCCAGCTCGCTGGTCTCGTACCGGGCGAAGAAAAGAGCCCGGCGCGCTTGCTCGGTGTATCGCTCAAACATGACGGCCGTCAGATCATGCGGATCGCTTTACCAACAGCATGAACGTGCCGACATCCGGCCTTGGATAGGTCGGCTCGATGCGCCGTGGGTGTGCGTCCAACAGCATGAACGCAGGAAAGAGCGCCTCGTACTGAGGCACGGGGCGGCCGATTGTGCACGTGTCGTCTGGATCGTCGACCGCTCCGCCCCGGTGATTCGGATCGGTTTCCTCGCACAAAAGAAGATGGCCGCCGGGCTTCACGATGCGGGATATCTCGCGCGCCGCTTGGGTGAGGACGCGGTCGGTCAGATGCTGAAGGACCGTGAAGGTGAGCACGCAGTCGAACGTGTTATCGGGGGCGGGCAGCTCAGTGAGCGACGCGACCTCCTCAAACCGTATCGCCGGAAGCAGTCGTCTGGCCTCCTCGACGAAGTGCGCCTCCCGTTCGAAGCCTACGACTTCGTCGAAGAACTCGGTCAGCACGACGGTCATGCGCCCGTAACCCGAGCCGACCTCACACGCCGCGTGCTCCCATCCCCCAGCGTGTCTCATTCGTGCCGCCTGCTGCAAAAGCGCCCGAACGTCACGCTGCTCGAGATACGTCCGGATCGAAAACGCGGCATCGCGCACGTCCACGACGTGCTCCTGCCGCCAGACGACGCGCTGGCGCGCCGTCATCGCCTTGCCTTTGGTTTCCGTCGGCTCGCCTTGGTCATGCCCTGCCACGCGAGCGTCATCGCCTCGCCCAGCAGCTCGTCGCCCGCCGACGCGAGTCGCACGATCGTGCACCCCTGGCGTCCCCACGCCCCGCCTGCCGGCGAAAACGTGTCGGGATCCGCCTCCAGAAACTGCTTCTGCTGGTCGGGCGACAGCTTGACCATGCCCGTCTTGTTGCCCGCGTGGAGGGTCGCGAAGATACGACCGTTGGTGCGGAAGTCGGGATGGCCCATGTGCGCGCCCTCGACCGCCCCTTCCATCGCCAGCGCCATGCGCCGAAACCGGGTCGCGTTCACAGTGCGAGGTTCCTCACGAATCCCGAATCAGGTCTTGAGAATCTCGTCTATCAGAAACAGGTCGGTGAGGAGCGCGCGAACGTGAATACTCGCGTTGAGGTTGTCGATGGTCTGGGACCCGATCGAGGGCTGCGCGAGCACCATCTGAACGGCCGCCTGCGCGTCCCGCGCATCGCGGTCGATGACGTCGATAAATGCCGCAAAGGGCCCGGCGTCGACAGGCAACGCGGCCACGTAGTCGGTAAAGAACGGACCAAGACCCGCGACCGCCCGCTCGAACCTGGAGAGATAGTCGCGAATCTGCGACCCGGCCCCTGAATCGGAAGGCAGGCCTTGCGCCGCGTACGCGAGGAAGAACTCGTACGCTTCTTCGATGGCCGTGCTCCTGGCGTCGAGGGCGTGCCTGTCCGCCGAGATCTCGCTCACGCCTGCCGGCTGACGTGCCACCGTGACGGTTCGTGGTGCTCCAGATACTGCCGGCGCGTAATCCACCCCACGATCATGCCCTTCGTGATCCACCACTTATCAGGGCGCACCGCGAAATACACGTGGGCGATGACGAGTCCGACAAGGCCGACGCCCGCGAGCCCGTGCGCAACGTAGGTGAAGCCCCACGCCGCGTCCCCCATGATGTAGGGATCTCGGACGAATAGCGGCGTCCGCACGCGCTTCAGCATGATGAGCCCGCTAATCATGACCATCAGTCCGGTCACGACAATCGCCAGATGATAGAGGCGATTGCCGAGCGGGTATTTACCGGGTTTGGGCCCGGCCACCTCATGCCCGAAGTCGCGCAGGAGCTCCGCCTTGAACTCCGGGAGGTCCTTGGGACCGACCCAGATCGACCAGAAATCGAGGAAGAACGTGGCATGAACCACGTGAAACAGGATCGCTCCGGTCAGCACGAGGCCTGCTATCCAATGCCACTGTACCCACGCGAACTTGATGCCGACTACCGGGAGAAACGCCGTGAACAGCAGCACGAACATCGCGGCTGCCATCACCCAGTGGAACAGCCGCGCCGCGAGGCTGTGTTTCTCGATCTTCGCGGGCAGCTCGGGATGCGCCGCTTCCAGGCGATCGGTTTCAGCCTCCGGCCGCTTCCGGTGCGCAGAGAACAGCATGTACGTGGCGTGCGCAAGGAAGAACAGAATTCCCGCGAACAACGACGCCCAGAAGAGGTTCCACGAGACGTGCGTGAGAATCGTCTCGCCCCATGGGCTCCGTCCGTACCTTAAGAGGTCCATGAACCGCCCTCCGAGCCGCGGACGGCGCGCTTGACCAGATTGCGCATCAGCGGAACCTTGTAGCCGTTGTGCCGCAGCGTCTGCGCCCCCTCCACAGCCATCTGCCCCGCCGCACTCGCCGTCTCCTCATTGCGCGGCTTGCCGGCGATGTACGCCTCGACGTTCTTCAAGCGCTTCGGGGTCGCGGCCACGGCATTCACGACGAGCCGCGCCTCCCCGATGTTGCCCCCATTCGGCTTGATGGCCGCCGCAACGTTGACGAGCGGAAAGTCCCACACCTGACGATCCCGCACTTTCTCGAAATAGAACTGCGCCCCCGCCATCGTTGCGGGAATGCGGATGGCGGTCAGGAGCTCGTTCGGCTGGAGGACGTTCATCCTGGTGATGTCGATCCCCGGGCCGATCCAGTAGTCCTCCGCGTTGACGACCCGTTCGCCCCGCGGTCCACGAATGACCATTTGCGCGTCAAGCGCAACCAGCGCCGGCGCCGTGTCCGATGGGTTCACCGCCACACAGCGATCGGCGTCGAAGATCGCGTGCTCGCGGTTGACCGCCGTAGGCGTGTCGGCGTAGCAGATGTTGCCGCCCGCCCGGTAGCAGGTCCACCCTCCACGGTAATACCAGCAGCGCGTATCCTGCGACACGTTGCCGCCGATCGTCCCTTGGTTGCGAATCTGAGGCGACGCGACGAGCTCCGCGGCCTGCATGAGCAGACTGTACTTGTCGCGCACGACTGGGTGCTTCACGACCTCAGTTAGCGGAGTCGTCGCGCCGATCTCGATCCCGCCGTTGACTTCCCGGATACCCCGAAGCTCTTTAATCTGTCCCAGGTCGACGACGACCTTCGGTCTCTTCAGCCGATCCTTCAGCCAGTCCATGCTGTCGAGCCCGCCGGCCAGGACCAACGCGTCCGCGCCGTACCGCTCCAGCAGCCTCAACGCATCGTCAATAGTCGCCGGCTGGAAGAGCTCGAACGCCGGAATGACATCTCTTATCACAGCCATAAAGGGCCTCTCAAATGTGCGCGGTCAGTGCTTCGTGGGTTCGTTTGCCGCCATTCTCCAGCGCATTCAGGATGATGTCCGGCGACACCGGCGACCGGCGGAAGATCTCGTCGCCGAGGGCATCGGCGATCGCGTTCATGACCGCGCCGTAGGCCGCGCCGACCGGCGGCTCACCGACGCCGCGCGCCCCCACCGGGGTTTCCGGATCGGGCAAGTCGACGGCGTCTCCAACGAACTTGTGCGGCATGTCCAGAATCGTCGGCGGCTTGTTCTGATAGAACCTGCGCGCGAGCGCCACGCCGTAGTGCTGGTCGTACGCCCAGCGCTGGGTTTTCGCGTGGCCGATCCCCAGCATCGATCCGCCGAAGAGCTGCCCTTTCAGGCCCCGCGGATTCATGACAATGCCGACGTCGCCGATCGCGGCGTACTCGAGGATCTCGAAATGACCCGTCTCGGTATCGACTTCCACCTCGGCGAAGCCAACGACATACGACTGCGTCGCGGTCCCATCTCGAGGATAGGTGTCCTTCGCCGCAGCGATGAGGCCTTGGCCGGCCAGCGCTTTGACCGAGTTCTTGGTGAAGGCGTTGATGTCGTCTGCTGTCTCGTGGCCGTCGTACTTCCCGCCGAGCTCGATGGCCTTCTGTGCAGCCTGAGCGAAGGTCATGCTCCCGCCCGGCCCGGACACCTTGCCTCCCGCGACTCTGTACGACTCGGGACTCCCGCCGTGCGTCTTCGCAGCGATCTCCCGCAGCTTGTGGATGCCGTCGGTGGCCACGGCATGCGCCGCGCGCGTCATGGCATGCGTTGTCTGGCTGCCCGCAGAAATGCAGGTCCAGGGGAGATTCTTCGACGTGTTGCCGAAGACGATGTCACACTGCTCCCACGGCACATCCAGCATGTCGGCAACCACGCGGTGGACGTCGAACAACGAGTGGGTGCCGAGATTGCCGATGCCCGACTGAATCTGAACCCGGCCGTCGGGCTTGATGATGAACAGACCGTCGAAGCCGATCGACCCGCCGGAAAACGGACTGACGGCGACACCGAGGCCACGCGCCTTGTTCCCCTTCTTGTGGCCGCCGTCGAGCGACGCCTTCTTCGCATCCCATTGGAAGGCTTCGCGCCCTTTGTCGAGCGCCTCCTTGACGAACGCGCTGGTGACATACGCCTGCTTCCCGGTCGGCAGCGCGGGACCGAAGGGCGCCTTGCCGGCCGGCGCGTTGATTTTGCGGACTTCGACCTGATCGAGTCCGAGCTGTCTCGCGGCCTTCGAGATGACCGGCTCCATGATGCCGACCCCCTGCATCCCTCCAGGCGCCCGCTGGGAGGTCTTGGGCGGCGTATTCGTCAGGACAGTCAAGCCGCGCCACCGCATCGTTTCGGGTTGATAGGCCAGCGACACCGTCGTGCCCGCGGATCGCGCGTCGCCTTGCGCGTCGTACGGCCCGTTGTCGCAGATCGTGTACATGTCGAGCGCGACGAGTCGGCCGTCTTTCCTGAAGCCGGCCTTGACGCGCGCGAGAATGCCCGGACGGGCGCGCCCGATGAAGTGCTCGTCTTCGCGCGTGATGCGCATCATGACCGGCGCATTGGCCTTCTTCGAGAGCAGCGCGGGAATGCACATCGAGATGGCGCCAGGAATCTTGCTGCCGAATCCGCCGCCCGTGTACTCGCTGATCATCACGACCTGGCTCGCCGGGATGCCGACCCAGCGCGCCACCGAGGCGACAGTCTGCACGGTCGATTGCGTCGATCCGTGAAGATACAGCTTGCCGTTCTGCCAGTAGGCCATCGCCGTTCGTGTCTCGAGCGGCTGGTGTCCGGTCGATTGCGTCATGAACGTTTCGTCGAGCACGAGGTCGGCGCCCTTCATCGCTTCGTCGACTTTTCCGAACGTCCACTCGTCAGTCGCCTTGCCGGTCGGCATCTGACCTTCGCCGGCGTTTCTGAAGTCCTCGTCGGTCCACTTCCAGACCGCGATTTGCGGCGGCGGTGGGGCTCCGGCACCGCCTCGACCGCGACCACCTGGCGCGCCGGGCGCCGCCGCACTCTGCGCTCCCGCGCCCGGAGCTCCAGCACGGCTTGCGCCCTGTGCCCCGGCGGCGGCCGCTGCGGCAGGCGGAGGCGCCGCCGGACGCATCCAGACGTTGCCCTGCAGCCTCGCATTCGCACCATCCGGTCGAAGGCTTTCGATCGGGTCGACGACGAACGGCAGCGGCTCGAACTCGATGTCGATCGCCTCGATCGCCTCGGCTGCGGTTTTCTCGTCGACGGCAGCCACGGCAAGGATCGGCTCACCCTGATAGAGCGGCTCCATCGTGAGGCCGCGCTCGCCTTGCGCGGTCGCCTGCACGTTTTCCCCAAGCGTCGCGCCGGCAGCCGCTTTCGGGAGGTCATCGTCGGTGATAATCGCCTTGACGCCCGGAATCGCCAGCGCCTTGCTCGTGTCAAGCCTTTTGACCTTCGCATGAGGCATCGGGCTCACGAGGAGCTTCGCGAACAGCATGCCCTCGACGCGGAAATCCTCCGCGTAGCGCGCCTTGCCGGTGACCTTCGCCACGAGATCCGGCGTTGTGTAGTTCTGGCCGAACAGCTTTTTCTGGAAGACTTTCGTGTCAGCCATCACGCATTCCTCATGTGCTCAGCGCCGCGCATCAGCGACGTCAGAATCTTGTCGTAGTCCTGGCACCGGCAGAGATTGCCGGAAACGCCGTGCGCGAGCTCCTGGCGCGTCGGATTTGGATTGGTCTTCAGATAGCCGGTCGCGGCCATGATGAAGCCCGACATGCAGAATGCGCACTGAAACCCCTGCTCGTCGACAACCCCCTGCTGGACCGGAGAGAGCTTGCCCGTCGCCGGATCCGCAAGCCCTTCAATGGTCACAATCTTCTTGCCGCGAACGGTGTGCGCGAGCACCGAACACGAATAGCGTGGGACGTCGTCTATCAGCACAGTGCATGCGCCGCACTCGGCGCGATCGCACCCAAGCTTCGTGCCCGTAAGCCCGAGCTTGTACCGCAGAGTCATCGCAAGCGTGTCCTGCGGCATCACGTCGAGCCGCCGATCTTGGCCGTTCACGTTGAGCGTGATGAGACGCTCGACCGCGCCGGCGGCCGAGGATCGCTGGCCGCTGACGGTCGCCGTCCTGAACAGGTAGGCGGATCCCGATGCTGCGGCGCCGGCGGCAATGACGCCTTTGATGAACGTGCGCCTGGAAGCTGATTGCGGAACGTCTTCTGTAATCTTCTTGTCGTCCATTGCTGGATCACCTCGTCGGGCCGGAGCTCCGACCGTAGGGAGAGGGCTTGGTCGCGTAAAAGATAGTCCCGGAGGCCTATGACATTCAACGATCTTTCGTGCCGGCAGGCGGAGGGCCGGAGTCAACGAGCCACGAACCCGTGGCCGAGATGGCCGTCGAATTGTCACCGTTTGTCCACGGCGGCTTCGACGCGGCTTCGCTGAGCCCTCATTTCCGCTGAGATACGATGTGTCAAAAATGAATCGAGCCGCGAGGAACGGGCGACGAGTGGTGCCGATACGGCTTGGTGTCCTTCTCGTCTGGTCCGTCTGTGGCCTCTGCGCTCAGTCACAGTCCGCCCTCGCGCAGACGCAGCTCGCCGTCCTGCAAGCCGGCCAGGGGGAAGGGCCTCCCGAACAGCACGACACGCGCCGCGGGCCGACCGGAGCCGACTTGGCGACCATCCGATCCGGGACGCGCAGCCGCGATGTGGATGTCGCTCGCATCGCCGTTCGCGCGCTCGGTCGTTTCGAAAGGCCGGCGCTGATTTCCGACATCGCTCCGTCATTGCACCACGCGAACCCGGCGGTTCGCGCGGAGGCCGCCAACGCGATCGGACAGGCAGCCCAGGGTTGGCAACACCAGGAATCAGCCGCCGCAACCTCTCTCGAGAACGCTCTTGGCATCCTCGTCACTCGTCTGCAAGTCGAAGACGATTTCGAGGTGCGCGCGACCATCGCTGAAACAATCGGCCGCCTGCCGTACAAAGATCGCCCGCAAGTGCAAAAGGCCGCGCGTGCGCTGGTCGAATTCGCCGTGCACGCAGAGACCGACCAGGCGGGAGGTGCGTCCGGAGTGATCTCCGACCGCCTTGGTGTTGCCAAAGGGTTCGAGGCGCTCGTCCGCCTGAACCGGGGCTCGTGGGAGTCATCCGAAGCAGTCGAGACGCTCAAGGGGTACGTCATGTCCGGCGCCGAATCCACGAGCGGCGCGCGTGTCCGCCGCCTGGCGCTCCAGGCGCTGATCACGGCCGGCGCAGCCGATGAGGCGGTCGCCACCAAGGCATCAAACGACTCCGACCCACAGGTGCGCCGTCTGGCCATGCGTGCGGCGCCCGTGGGCGTTCTCGTCACTTCGGCGCGGGATATGTCGCCAAGCGTGCGGATGGAGGCGATCGGTCAACTGAAGGCGAAGAGCGCAGCAGAATCCTGCGCGATCTCTCTCGCTGCCGTGGGCGATCCAGAGACGCAGGTCGCGCTCGTGGCGCTCGATCAGCTGTCTGCTTGCGCAGCCTCGGAAGATGCAGTCGCCGCGCTGGAGCGCGCGCTCAAAGACGCCGGTGAGTCCGGGGGAACCATTCACGCGCCACGGGCCTGGCACCGAGCGGCTCACGCCCTCGTGGCGCTCGCGGCTGCCTCACCTGCCCGCGCCCGCCAGCTGCTGGGAGACTTCACCAGCTCGCGCACCTGGCAGCTGCGAATGTACGCCGCTCGCGCGGCTCGGATCCTGGCGGATCGAAGCGCCCTGGAAAAGCTCGCGGCCGACGAAGACGACAACGTTCGCGAGGTGGCGATTGACGGGTTGCGAGAGCGGTTCGCGCACGACGCTGACGGCGTGTTCGTTGGCGAGCTGTCGCGCCCTGGCTATCAGGTCCTTCGCGCCGCCGCCATCGCCCTCGGCGCTACACCGAATCGGGAAGCGGCAATCCCTGCGCTTACCGCAGCCCTGGATCGTCTCGTCGCCGAAGGCCGTGACAATTCTCGGGATGCGCGAATAGCGATCCAAAAGACCTTGGACGGTCTCGACGCGAAGACGTCGACCACCGCCGGAAACGGTGTCAAGAACGCCGCCCAGCGCTCCAAGAACGTCCCGGTTCACACAACCGGCGACCGGACAGCGTCCGATCTGAACGCCGCCGATCTCCAGCGTCTGGCGGCCGCGCGCGCCCGCGTGACCATCGGCGGCGTCGGGGGGTTCGACCTCCTGCTCCTCACGTCCCACGCGCAGGCGACGGTTCTCCGGTTCGCCAGGCTCGCCGAGTCCGGCTACTACAATGGGCTGACGTTTCACAGAGTGGTCCCGAACTTCGTGATCCAGGGCGGCAGTCCCGGCGCGAACGAGTACATCGGCGACTCCCCCTTCATGCTCGACGAGCTCGGCCGCTGGCCGCACGTTCGCGGCGCTGTCGGCATTTCCACGCGCGGCCGCGATACCGGCGACGCGCAATTCTTCGTCGACCTCGTGGACAACCCGCGTCTGGATCATGAATACACCGTATTCGCTCAGGTTCTGAACGGCCTCGAAGTCATCGATCAGATTCTCGAGGGCGACGTCATTGAGCGAATCGACATCATTCCGGGCTCGTAGGACCAAAGACCAAGGATGAACCAAGCACCAAGGACCAGTTGATGTTCTCCCCCCGCCTCCCCACCCATCTGGCCCCGAACCGCCTTGCGCAGGCGATTGACGACATGCGGCGCGCCGGTCGCTCGTACATTGATCTGACCGAATCGAATCCGACCCGTGCAGGGTTCGCCTATCCCGTCGACCTTCTCGCCCCGCTGTCGGATCCACGAGGCCTCGAGTACGACCCCGCTCCACTTGGCGCCCTCGACGCACGACGCTCGGTCGCCGCCGGCTACCGGCGCTTCAACGTCGACATCGCTCCCGAACGGGTCGTCCTGACCGCGAGCACGAGCGAGGCCTACTCGCTGCTCTTCAAGCTCTTGACCAATGCCGGCGATGAAGTCATCGTCCCGCGCCCGAGCTACCCGCTCTTCGACCATCTGACGCGGATGGATCTGGTGACGGCCAGGCCGTACTCGCTCGAGTACCACGGCCGGTGGTCCATTGATTTCGAGAGCGTAGAGCGTGCTCTGAGTCGACGGACACGCGCAGTCCTGCTCGTGAGCCCGAACAATCCGACGGGGTCGTTCATCCGTCGTGACGAGCTTCAACGCCTCGAGACGTTGTGCGAAGAGCGCCAGATAGCGATCATCGCCGACGAGGTCTTCCGAGACTACGAGCTCGAACCAGGCGCCGCCGACGAGGCCGCGCGTCCCGCCACACTCGAACGTGCGCTGTCCTTCACGCTCGGCGGCCTGTCGAAGTCAGCGGGCCTTCCGCAGCTCAAGCTCGGCTGGCTCGTCGCCGCAGGCCCTGACCCGCTCGTCGACGACGCACTCCAGAAGCTCGAACTCATCTGCGACACCTACCTGTCCGTCTCCACCCCCGTTCAGATAGCTGCAGCCGAACTCGTTCGCCGGTCGGCCGCCGTTCGCGCACAGATCGCGGATCGCGCGCGCGCGAACTATGCTGCGCTGACGGAAACTGTGGCGTCAGCGCCGTCATGCGCGGTCCTTCGCGCCGAGGGCGGATGGTACGCCGTGGTGCAAGTCCCGACGCTCGAATCGGAAGAGGATCTGGTGCTGCGGCTCCTGAGGACCCACGCCGTGCTCACGCACCCCGGATATTTCTTCGATTTCTCCCGGGAGTCATTCCTCGTCGGCAGCCTGTTCGCGCGGGAAGCGGCCTTTCGGGAAGGCATTGCCCGTGTGCTTCACCATTTCAATGGCTATGGTGCCGACGGTCCGAGCCCGAAGTTCGAAGCCATGAGGTCCAGTAGCGGGAGCGCTGATGAGTGAGCGCCGCGCCGGACTCATCGTCCCGCTGTTTGCCTGCCCGTCGTCCAGCAGCTGGGGGATCGGGGAGCTTCCCGATCTGGCGCCGATGGCGGCGTGGCTTCGTGAAGGCGGGATGCGCGCCTGGCAGTTGCTGCCGATGAACGAGATGGCGCCTGGCCAGCAGTCCCCCTATTCGGCAATCAGCGCCATGGCCATCGATCCACTCTTCATTCATCTGCCTGCCGTTCCGGAATTTGTCGCACTGGGCGGCGAGGCCGCGCTCTCGCCGGACGAGCGCCTCGCGCTCGAGACCGTCAGGCACGGCCGTGTGATCGATCACGCGCTTGCACGCCGGCTCAAACGCCCCTGGCTGCGCGCGTCCTTCAAGCGTTTCATCGACGCGGAATGGCGCCATGAGACCGAACGCTGCGCCGAATTGCAGGCCTTCGTGCGCGCACAAGCGTGGTGGGTCGAAGATTACAGTCTGTTTCGCGCTTTGCACATCCGCCAGGAGAAGCCGTGGACCTCCTGGTCAGTTGACCTGCAACGGCGCGAGCCGTCGGCCATCCGTCACGTTCGCCGCGAGCTCGAGCGCGAAATCCTGTTCTTTCACTACCTTCAGTGGATCGCCGACGGACAGTGGCGGGCGGCTCGATCCAAGGCAGCGGCCGTGAAGGCGATCGGCGACCTGCCGTTCATGGTCGATGGCGACAGCGCCGATGTCTGGGCGCGATCGCACCAATTCCAACTGGACGTTTCGGTAGGCGCGGCGCCCGACGCCTTCAGCAGCGACGGACAGGACTGGGGTATGCCGCTCTATCGATGGGACGTCGTTGCTCGCGAGGGCTTCGAGTGGCTGGAGAAGCGTGCCCGCCGGTGCGCAGACCTCTTCGATGCATTTCGCATCGATCACCTCGTCGGCTTTTACCGGACCTACGCTCGTCCCAAGAACGGCGCGAAGCCGTATTTCACCCCGGCCGATGAGCGCGATCAGCTCACGCTCGGCGAGGCGCTGTTGAAGGTGTTCCGAGAGCCAGGTGCCGAAATCATTGCGGAGGATCTCGGAAGCGTCCCCGACTTCGTACGCGCGTCGCTCGTGCGGCAGGGTGTGCCCGGCTTCAGGGTCTTCCGGTGGGAACGGCACTGGCACAGCGTGGGCCAGCCGTTCCGCGATCCGAGGGAGTACCCGCGAGTGTCGGTCGCGCTCTCAGGAACCCACGATACCGAGCCGATGATGAGCTGGTGGGAAGAAGCGTCGGCCGACGAGAAGCACAGGGTCGGTGCTGTTCTCTCGGCCGATCTCGCGCACGCGCCGTATCTCGAGGTTCGGGACCGGCTGCTCGAGGCGCTGTTCGCGTCGGGCTCCGATCTGGTCTTACTGCCGATTCAGGATGTGTTCGGCTGGCGCGATCGCATCAACGACCCCTCCGTCGTCGCCGACAGCAACTGGGTATTCCGGCTCCCGTGGCCAAGCGACCATCTGGACGAGATCGCTGAGGCGCGCGAACGCCAACAACAGCTCCGCGCATGGGCCGAACAGTACAATCGTTGATCAGCGCCGGAGCGTCATTGTGTACTCCGCCCCGTCGTTCTCGGCTTCGGCAATGGTTTCCGCGGCAGCTTTTCATCCCGGGTTGCCGCCTGGTAGGCAAAAGTCGCGACGATGACTGAGTTGCGCATCATGTCCTGCGGCTGAATCCGCTCGTACACATCCATGTTGGAGTGGTGGGTCCGTGAGTCATATTCAATCTCGTCTTGAACGAACTGGAAACCTGGAAGACCCACGTCGTCGTATGAAAGATGATCGGTTCCGCCGGTATTGCGAATCGTCAGCGTCTCCATGCCGAGATTCTTGAAGGGCGCCATCCACGCCTGAAAAACGGGCGCGACCGCCTCGTTGCCTTGCAGGTAGAGACCGCGAATCACGCCGGTCCCATTGTCGACGTTGAAGTAAGCCGCGAGTTTTGCATGCTCCGGCTTCAACTGCATCGTTTCCGGATCGCCGAAATGTTCTTTGACGTAGGCTTTCGATCCGAGCAGCCCCTGCTCCTCCCCGCCCCAGAGACCGACGCGCACCGTGCGCCGAAGCTTCGCGCCGCTCGTCTTCAGAATCCGCATGGCCTCCAGCATGACAGCCGATCCGGCCGCGTTGTCGGTTGCGCCGGTGCCGCTGTGCCACGAGTCGAAGTGCGCGCCCAGCATCACGAGCTCGTCCGCCTTGTCGCTCCCCGGCAGCTCGCCGACGATATTGAACGCGTTCAGGTCCTGTTCGTAGAACCTGTTGTCGATGTCCATCATCAGGGTGACCGGCACTTTTTTCTCCACCATCCGCCAGATGCGACCGTAGTGCTCGACCGCAAGCGTCACCTGCGTCGGTTGAGCCGGGCCTTTGGGCTCGCGTGACACGCCCAGCGGCGCTTGCACGAAGACCGTGCCGCCGTCGCCGCGGCTGACGTCGAGGACCGCCGCGACCCCTTCGTCGATCCAGAACTGCGTCCGTCGGCGATTGAAATCCTGATTGACGTTGCCTCGCCCACGTCCGCTCCCTGAGGACGGCTGCATCGAGAGCTCCGTCAGCTCGGAGTCCGTGTACCGATGCCCAGGGGCGTCGAAATGCGCCGGCACGTCGCGCATCTGCGCCGCGAGCACGAACTTTCCACGCAGCTTTCCCCTGAACGTTTCGAGGTCCTTGTCGCTCTCGATGATGGCGATGACGGCCTCGCCCGAGACGGGCCCGTTGGTCCCGGGGGTCCACGCCTTGGGGTACGCAATGAGAGGGAACGCGCGAGGTGCGGTCGCCATCGCGATCATCTTCTGGTTCTGCCACCCGCGGCCGAACAGCCACGTTTCGAGGTGAACGTTCACCAGCCCCCACTCCTTCATCGACCGCTCGGCCCACTCCGCGGCTTCTTTGATGTTCGGCGAGCCGGTCAGCCGCGGACCGTACACGTCGGTCAAATAGCTCTCGATGTCCATCACCTTGGACCGCTGCAAGCCTTCGTCTTTGATTCGATAGATCGCATCGAGATCGACTTTCTCGCTGGGCGGCCACTGCGCAGCGAGCGGCAGCACGACGAGCATGGCCAGGATGACGATGATTGCAGACCGGCGCGGCACGTTCATTGACGTTCCTCCGAACTGAAAATTCAGAAATCAAAACTGACTGTATCAAAGTAGCCGGTGGTCACATCGCCGTTTTCACGCAGCAGGTTTCATCCGGTCTTGAAGGAGTATCGCGCGCACCTTGGGGTCGATTATCGGGCGCCGGAGGGCGCCCCGGTGTTGGCGGTGGCCGATGGTGTGGTGGTGGAGGCCGGCCCGGCCGGAGACGCCGGGCGCCGCGTCCATCTGCGCCACCCGAATGGATTCGAGACTGAGTACTTGCACTTGTCTTCCATATCTGTCCCTTCCGGCGCGCGCGTGCGGCAGGGCGAGCTCATTGGGCGTGTGGGATCGAGCGGCCTCGCCACAGGTCCCCATCTCGATTACCGGCTTGCGAGGAATGGCGTCTTCATGAATCCGGTCACTGCCTATCACGCCATGCCGACTGCCGATCCCGTGGCGCCGGAAGACATGGCCGCGTTTCTGGCGGTTCGCGATCGGGCCTTTCCTGCTGAGGTTCGGGGGGACAGATTCGCTGCAGCCCCCCACTCGAGGCGTCGTTAAACACGACAGCTCGTGGCTCTGACCCCCGACCAACGAGTCACAAGCCCCGAGCAATGGGCTCGGACAGTTGGCGCGAGATTGGCACACACAGAACACGTGCGCCGCCGGATCTCATTGGCCGAGTTGCTGCGGGCTGACGTGGTATTGCGTCCCGAGGAAGCCCTCGCCATAGCACAACAGTTGATCCACCGGAGCTCCGCGTCATACCCCCCGCCGAGGAGGCCCAACGAGCTCCCGCCTGGGCCGCCAACGCCAGCCAACGTCTTCCTGGACGGGGACGGATCCGTGTCGTGTCCGGGCTGCGAGGCGACGCTGGCTGTTTCGGAGGTGGCCATCTTCCTCCAGGGCATCCTCCCGTCCATGCCCTCGCACATAGTGGGGAGCGTTCGGTATCTGGTCGCCCGCGCGCTGCTCGAGGTCGACGCCCCGCCCTTCGACTCCCTCAAGGACTTCTCACACGCGCTGGCCCGGCATGAACGGGGCGACCGCGAGGAAGTCGTCCGCCGCTTGCTCGATCGTGCACGCTCCGACATCCTCGCGCGCACCGGAGAGGCCGCATTGGTCGATCGACGGCGCACGGTGCCGGGAATCGCCGAGTTGCGTCGCGAGTTGCGCGAGAGGGACGAGCGCGTCTACGACCAGCACCTTGCCCTCAACGCGCTCCAGGCAATGGCTGCGGGTACGCAGCCCGCGACGTCGCGCGGAATGGCTCTCATCGCAGGGCTGGCGATCGGCGTCACGATGGTCGGCACGGGAGAGGCGCTGTACGTGTGGCATCGGGCACCCTCGCGAGCGCCCGATCAATTGAACGTGTTGCCCGCTCTGGAATTGCAATCGCGCGGGTTGCCCGCCGTGGACGAGACGCGCGACGCGCGCAGGCTGGAGTGGCAAGCGTCCGATCCCATCGGGCCTTCTCCCGACCTTTCCGTCGCGCCCTCCCGTCCGCCTGCGTTCGTCAATATTGCGAGCAGCCGTCCGGTCGCTGCTTCATCGCATCGAGGAGGGACCAGTTCGTCGCGGCCGCCAAGCAGACCAGGTTCGTCGCCCGCGTCGGCAAAACGCACCGCTCACGAGGGTGTCGAGCCTCCTGTGCCAGCTCAACGGAAGCACTCTCTTTTCACCTGGCTCCGCTCAAAAATCGTGCTCAAAGTCGATCCGCTGTAGTTCTTTCCTTCCTGCCCTGCCGCCGCTCGCGCTCTCGCTCACCGCCCTTCCTGTCCATCCCGGCGTGACATAATTTCACCCCGGTGGCGATCCTCCTCCCATTCCGGGCATTGCGGCCGACGCCGGATGTGGCCCCCCGGATCGCGGCCGTGCCCTACGACGTCGTGAGCGCGGACGAGGCGCGAGCGCTCGCCGAGGGGAACCCATTGAGCTTTTTGCGTGTTTCGCGGGCGGAGATCGAACTGCCTCCGGGCACGGACCCATACGCGGCCGAGGTCTACGATCGTGCCCTCGAGAATTTCCGAACGCTTCGCGCGACCTCGATGGTGGTCGAGGACGAGCCCAGCGTCTACTTCTACCGCTTGCGGATGGGCAAGCACACACAAACCGGTCTGGCGGCCTGTTTTTCAATCGACGAGTACGACCGGAACATCATCAAGAAGCACGAGCGGACACGACCCGACAAGGAGGACGATCGGACGCGACACATGAAAGCCCTTCGTGCGCAGACCGGTCCGGTCTTTCTCACCTACCGTGCCGATCCAGCCTCTGGCGGAGTCGCTGAGATTCTCGAGATCGCGAAGCGCGTGAGCCAGACGGCGCCGCTCTTCGACTTCGACGCGCCCGATGCCGTTCGTCACACAATCTGGCGCGTCGGAGGAGCCGATCGAGATGCGCTCGTCAAGGGCTTCGCCCGAATTCCCGCGCTGTACATCGCGGATGGTCATCACCGGGCCGCAAGCGCGGCGCGGGCTCGCGTCCCTGCCCCCATCGCTGCCAATGATCCTGCGGCACGCCGTGATCCAGGGTTTCTCGCTGTGGCGTTTCCCAGCGATCAAGTCCAAATCCTTCCGTACAACCGCGTGGTGAAAGACCTCAACGGTCTGACGCCGGACAGCTTCCTGCGCGCCGTCGCCGGAACCTTCGAAGTGCAGCCGGACGCTCAGAGAAGCTCTGCCTCGCCTCGACATCCCGGCGAGATTGCGATGTACGTTGGCGGCACGTGGCACACGCTCACCTCTCGAGTCCAGGGGAGCCGGGGCGGTGGGGCGCCCGGGACGCCGCCAGGCGTTGGCAGCGGAGCGGGCACGCCAGATCCGTCGATGCTGATCGCGTCGCTCGATGTCAGCGTGCTGCAGGAGTGCTTGATCGCGCCGATCTTGGGAATCGGCGACGTGCGTACGGACAAGCGAATCGATTTCGTTGGCGGCGGTCGGGGGACGCGTGAGCTGGAAGCCCTCGTCGAATCGGGGAAGGCAGCCGTCGCGTTTTCGCTTTTTCCCGTCAGCGTGGTGGACCTCATGGCCGTCGCCGACGCAGGCGCGATCATGCCGCCGAAGTCGACGTGGTTCGAGCCAAAACTGCGAGACGGGCTGCTCATTCACGAGATCTGACGCTCGATGCGAGTGCTGATTGCAGACCGGTTCGAAGACAGCGGCATCCTCGCCTTGAAGGCATCGGGCTGCGACGTCGTGTACCGTCCCGACCTCAAAGACGATGCCCTGACGGCGGCACTTCGAGAGACGGCCGCCGACATCCTGGTCGTGCGCAGCACGGTAGTCACGGCGCCCATGCTCGAGGCTGGGCCTCTCGCGCTCGTGGTCCGTGCGGGTGCCGGCTACAACACGATCGATGTCGCCACCGCCTCCAGACGCGGCATCTATGTTTCGAACTGCCCTGGTAAGAATGCGATTGCGGTGGCCGAGTTGGCATTTGCCTTGATGCTCGCGCTCGACCGGCGTGTGCCAGACAACGTCGCAGATTTGCGCGCCGGGGTCTGGAACAAGAAGGAATACTCGAACGCTCGCGGTCTGTTTGGTCGCACGCTCGGTCTTCTCGGTTACGGGAACATCGGCCAGGAGACCGCCAGACGAGCGCACGCATTCGGGATGCCGGTCGTCGTGTGGAGCCGGCGCTTCCTGAGCACCGGGGGGATGCGGTCCCTGAGCGGTGAAGCCGGCAGCGCCGGCAACGCCAAGGTTGCACAGTCCGGCGACATCGCTCCCGTGTCGGGACTCCCGATCGAGGTCGCCCGGACGCCGCAGGAAGTGGCCGGGCGATGCGACGTGCTGAGCATTCATCTTGCTTTGACGGCAGACACAAAAGGCCTGGTTGGCGCATCGGTCTTCGACAAGCTGAGAACGGGCGCTTACGTGATCAACACCGCGCGCGCAGAGGTCGTCGACTATGCCGCGCTGGCAAAGGCCGCGCGAGAGAAACATCTACGCGTCGGCCTCGACGTTTTTGCCACTGAGCCTTCAGGCGCGGCCGGTGAGTTCAAGGACGCCATCACGGCGATTCCGAACGTGTACGGCACGCATCATATCGGCGCGTCGACGGATCAAGCGCAGGAAGCCATCGCGGCCGAAACGGTTCGGATCATTACCTGTTACAAGGACACCGGGAAGGTTCCGAACGTTGTCAACCTGGCAAGAAAAACTCCCGCGACGCATATGCTCGTCGTCCGACACCGCGATCGACCCGGAGTGCTCGCGCATGTTTTCGATCGGCTGCGCAGCGGCAACATCAACGTGCAGGAAACGGAGAACGTCATCTTCGACGGCGCCGAGGCGGCTGTGGCGCGCATCAACCTCGACGGCTCGCCGTCGCAGGCGTTGCTCGACCAGATACAGGACGGGAACAAGGACGTTCTCGATCTGCACCTCGTGCCTTTGTGACTGGAGTGCCGCACATGACCACCGTTCACCGCGTCTACAACTTTTCCGCTGGGCCTGCGGTGCTGCCCGTATCGGTGCTCGAGGAGATCCAGCGCGACCTGGTCGCTCTTCCGGGCGTCGGCATGTCTATCCTCGAGATCAGCCATCGTTCGGCGCCGTTCGAGGCGATCCTCGCCCGCGCCGAGGCCGATCTCCGCTCCCTCGCCGGCGTGCCCCCCAACTACAAGGTCCTGTTCCTGCAGGGCGGCGCGAGCCTGCAATTCTCCATGGTGCCGATGAACCTGCTCGGTGCCGGCACAACCGCCGACTACATCGACAGCGGTTCGTGGGCCGAGAAGGCCATCAAGGAAGCCAGGAAGGTCGGCCCCGTCAACATCGCGGCAACGACGAAGGAAGAGAACTACTCACGCGTCCCGCGGCAGGATGAGCTTCATTTGACGCCGGGTGCGGCCTACGTCCACATGACCTCGAACAACACGATCGAGGGCACCGAAGCCAAGCAGCTGCCCGACGTCGGCACCGCCCCCCTGGTCAGCGACACCTCGTCTGACATGTTCAGCCGGCCCATCGACATCAGCCGCCACGCTCTGGTCTACGCCGGCGCTCAGAAGAACATGGGCCCGGCTGGCGTGACCGTCGTGATCATCCGCGACGACCTGCTCACACGCTCGCAAAAGACGTTGCCCACCATGCTCAACTACGCAGTGCACGCCGAAAACGGATCGCTCTACAACACGCCGCCGGCGTTTGCCGTGTACGCCCTGGGCCTGGTGATGAAATGGCTGATCGCGCAGGGCGGTCTGGTCGCGATCGAGCGCGTCAACGTCCGTAAAGCGGCGAAGCTGTACGCGGAAATCGATCGAACGGGTTTTTACCGTGGCACCGCGCACAGGGATTGTCGATCGCTCATGAACGCGACGTTTCGTCTCGGATCCGAGACGCTCGAAGCGGCCTTCATCAAGGAATCGACGATCGCCGGCTTCGACGGCTTGAAGGGCCATCGATCGGTCGGCGGTATGCGCGCGTCGATTTACAACGCCTTCCCCGAAGAAGGCGTCGACGCCCTCGTGAGCTTCATGCGTGAATTCGAGCGCAAGCGCGGCTGACCGGATGTGCTAGTATCGTGTCTTCCCCCGCAGTTTTTCGGAGGTGCAAGTGTTGGCGTCGCTCTTCATCATGCTCGTAGTGTCTGCGATCGTCACGCAGGTCGCTGTATTCTCGACCACGATCTATTTGCATCGGACCGCTACGCACAAGGCCCTGTCGGTCCACCCCGCGGTCGAGTGGATGTTCAAGTTTGCGCTCTGGCTGACGACGGGCATCGTGACCAAGGAATGGGTGGCGGTGCACCGGAAGCATCATGCATTCACAGACGAAGAGGGCGATCCGCACAGTCCCGCGCTCGAGGGCTTCTGGAAAGTGCAGCTCGGCAACGTGTTCTACTACATCCGCGAGGTCCGCAAGAGCGACGTGGTTGAGCGCTACGCGCGCGACATTAAAGACGGCTGGTTTGACCGCCACCTGTTCAGTCAAGGCATGCTCGGCCTCGTCGTCGGAACGTTCGCGCTCTGTGCCGTTCTTGGCGTGGGTTGGGGCCTCCTCGCAGCGGCGATCCACGCGGTTGTGTACGTGTTCGTCCTGTCGTCATCGATCAACGGTCTCTGCCATCACGTGGGCTACAAGAATTTCGACAACACGGCGACCAACATCCGTTTTATCGCCCTTCTTACGGGCGGTGAGGGACTGCACAACAACCATCACGGCTACCCGCGCAGCCCGAAATTCAGCCTTCGCGCCACTGAGATCGATCCGGCCTGGCCGGTCATCAAGCTGCTCGTCGCCCTTCGCCTCGCTCGGCCCTACAAGACCATCGAAGAAATCGCGGCCTGATCAGCGAAGCCCCAGCCGCCGGCGCCTTCTCCTTCGACGCCTCCGCCCGAACGGCTGGGCGACGCTCTCCTCGGCCGGCTGGCCAGCCTGGGTCCCCGCGCCCGACTCAGGAACCTCGGCCGCGAGCGCCCTCCAGTGTTCGACGAGGGCTGGCGCGTGGCCGTGAATCTCGAGCCACGTCATCGCCTCTCGGAAGATGTGCCGATGCACGAGTGCCCGCTGTGCGCGGACGCTGGCGGAGGAGTCGCGCAATCGGCGTTGCAATCCAAGAATCTGACGAAGCCGTTCGATGTCCTTCCTGGCCAGCGGCAGGCTGCCAAGTCGCGGCGTGGCGCCAACGTCCCCTCTGGCGTCCTGCTCTCCGAGCGGGACGCCGATGGGAACGAGGAGCGTCCCGAGCAGGATCGTGTTCGTCAGCGTCTCAGGTGTGGATTCGAACCGGCGGCGATACGCGTCGAGCGCCGCTAGCGAGCGCCAGAGCCCTTCCACTGCAGCGCCGTTGACGTTGTAGAGCTTGTCCAGCTCAGGCGCCGTCGGCTCGAGGATCCCGACCGCCGCCAGCGATCGGAATGCCCGCTCTGCGGAGCCGGCGCGCAGGATCTTGTAAAGCTCCTCGAGTACTCGTGGTGCGGCGCTCTTCGCGATCTCGTGCCGGTGCGTCCGGATGGCGGCGAGGAGTGTTGGCTCGATCGTGAAGTCGAGCCGCGCGGCCAGTGCGATGGCCCTCAGCATGCGCACAGGATCCTCACGCAGCCGCACGTCGGGGTTGCCAATCGATCGCACGATCCGGGCCCGAAGGTCGTCGAGTCCGTTCACGTAATCGATGACCGAGAAGGTCGCGATGTCGTAAAACAGCGCGTTGATCGTGAAGTCACGCCGAAAGGCGTCCTCTTCCGGTGTGCCGAACGTGTTGTCGCGATGAATCAGATGCTGGCCTTCGTCCGTTGACGGATCGGGCGCCGGCACGCCGTCCTGCACGACCTCTTCGCCTGGGGCGACCTGCCGGCGAAACGTCGCAACCTCGATGACCTTCGCGCCGAACCTGACATGCGCGAGCCGAAACCTCCGGCCAATGATCCAGCAATTGCGAAAGAGCTTCTTGACCTGGTAGGGGTGGGCGGACGTGCCCACGTCGAAATCCTTGGGTTTTCGCGCCAGCAGCAGGTCGCGGACGCTTCCGCCAACCAGATAGGCCTTGTGGCTGGCCTCGCGCAACCGGTAGAGGACCTTGAGCGCGTCGGGATCGATGTCGCGCCGCGAGATCACGTGCTGATCGCGCGGAACGATCCTCGGGTCGGCCATCGCCCGGCATTGTAACCCCCGTGCTACGATCGCCGGGTATGGGCCGGCGGTTCGCCTGCGTTGTGGTGGGAGGTCTGCTGTCGGCTTCGCCGGCCTCGGCCGCCGACGATGCTCTTGCCAGAGCGCGCCAACTGTACAATCAACGCCAGTTCGAGGCCGCAATCCAAGCCGCTGAGGCAGCGCGTGCGCTGCCGGCGTACACAGATGCCGCGGATCTCATCGCCGCCCGCGCGTACCTCGAGCGCTTCCGTGACACCGCGGTTCCGGGCGATCTGGTGAGCGCGCGCGATCGCTTGCGCCGGTTGAGCCCCGAGCGCTTCGGCCCCCGCGAACGCACGGAATTCCTTGTCGGGCTCGGCGAGACGCTGTACTTCGATAACGCATTCGGGGCCGCTGCGGCGGTCTTCGATTCGCTCTTGCGCACGAACGATCTGCTGGGCGGGCCAGCGCGTGAGCAGGTTGTAGATTGGTGGGCCACCTCGGTCGATCACGACATGCGGCCCCGTCCGGAGATCGATCGACAGATGGCCTATCAGAAGATGCGCGCGCGTCTCGAGGACGAGCTGGCCCTGCATCCCGGAAGCGCCGCCGCGGCGTATTGGCTGGCAGCCGCCGCGCGCGGCCAAGGGGACCTTCAGGCGGCGTGGGACGCCGCGGAAGCCGGATGGGCACGTGCGACGCTTGCCGAGGATCGGGGCGCGCGATTGCGCGGCGACCTCGATCGCCTCGTGACTGAGGCGATCGTCCCCGAGCGCGCCAGAGTCCTTGCGCAGCCGGCCGACAATCTCCGCGACGAGTGGGAGCGCTTCAAGGCCCGCTGGAGCAGGTAGCGCGCCTTCCGTTCACGGCTTGGCGTCTCTCCAGTTTTCGCCAACACCGACGTCGACCGTCAACGGCACGTTGAGGGTCGCCGCCGATTGCATGCGATCGCGAACGATCGCCGCGTACTCGTCGGCCTTCCCCTCCGGCACTTCAAATAACATCTCGTCATGGACCGTGAGGATCATGCGCGCGTCGGGGTAAGGGACCAGCGCGGCGTGGACGTCAATCATCGCACGCTTCATGATGTCGGCCGCCGTCCCCTGGATCGGAAGGTTGACGGCGACTCGTTCCGCGGCCCCTCGCACCTGGCCGTTGCGACTGTTCAGCTCGGGCACCAGCCGTCTCCGACCGTACAACGTCTTCACGACGCTCGTGGCCCGCGCCTCTTCGAGCGTCCGGTCGATGAACGCGCGCACGCGGGGAAAGCCCGCGAAATACGCGTCGATGAATTCCTGCGCCGCCCGCTGCGTGACGCCGATGTCCTTGGACAGGGTGAACGCCCCCTTTCCGTACAGGAGCGCGTAGTTGACCATTTTCGCGATGGCGCGCAGCTCGTGCGCATCGCGGCCGCTGTTCTGGCCGAAGATCTTCACGGCCGTCCGCTCGTGGAAGTCAGCCCCTTCGCGAAACGCCTCGACCAGCACCGGCTCGCATGACAGATGCGCGAGGACCCGAAACTCGATCTGGGAGTAGTCGGCCGAGATCAGCACATGGCCCGGCTCGGCGATGAACGCGCG
>Ga0182034_10000189_pt1 | contig 27078 bp, 19 predicted proteins | sample flu12Cox44000172_FD_125972 | JGI IMG/M metagenome (GOLD analysis project Ga0182034, IMG submission 125972) | Lab enrichment of tropical soil microbial communities from Luquillo Experimental Forest, Puerto Rico - flux4day.12C.oxic.44.000.172 | ecosystem: Environmental > Terrestrial > Soil >... | reverse complement strand
GGCGCATTCCGTGCGCCGCGTGCTTCACGCCGGAGACGCGACAGGGCGGGAGATCGGACGCGTGCTGTGGGAGAAGGTCCGGACGCTGGCGTCCGTCACGACGATCGAGCACGCGCTCGTGACAGAGCTCGCGGTCGAGCGATTCGCGCGAGAGGGCGATGGCGGCTGCGTGCGCGGCGCCGTGTACTGCGATGTGGACGGCAGGCGGCAGAAAGTGCGCGCCGAGGCCACCTTGCTGGCGACGGGTGGCGCCGGACAGGTGTTTCGGGAGACGACCAATCCGGCAGTTGCCACCGGGGACGGCGTGGCGCTGGCATATCAGGCCGGCGCCCGCGTGGCCGATCTGGAGTTCGTTCAGTTCCATCCGACCGCGCTCAACCTGAGCGGCGCGCCACGCTTTCTGATGTCGGAAGCGCTCAGGGGCGAAGGCGCCCGTCTCGTCAACGTTCACGGCCAGCCGTTCATGCGCGACGTCCACCCTGACGGCGATCTCGCGCCGAGGGATGTCGTGGCGCGCGGCATCGCGCGCGAGTCCGAGCGGACCGGCGGGCCCGTGTTCCTGACGCTGGCGCACCTCGATCCGGCCTTCGTCCGGCGCCGTTTTCCCACGATTGCGGAAATGTGCCGACAAGTCGGGCTGGATCTTGCGAGCGATCCCGTCCCTGTGGGCCCCGCCGCGCATTACATCATGGGGGGCGTCGACACCGACGAATGGGGACGAACCTCGCTCCCGGGCCTCTACGCGGCGGGCGAGGTGGCGTGCACAGGGGTCCACGGCGCGAACCGGCTCGCGAGCAACTCACTGCTCGAGGGGCTCGTGTTCGGGGCGCGGGCTGCGCGAGCCATGACGGAACCGCCGCGAGCAGCGCCTCTGAAGAAAGACAGGGTCATGGCAGATAGCGCATGGCTTGTGGCTCACCGTCAGCCGCCTGCCATCAGCCATCTGCCATCAGCGTTGACGAGCAACGAGGTTCGCGATTTGATGTGGCGATCTGTCGGCCTGTTCCGGATCCGGGCCGATCTTGAACAAGCGGTCGCGCGCCTCGACGTCGCGGCGGCGGCCGCCGCCGCCGCGCCCCCAGCCGACGGCTGGCGACACCGGAATCTGGTGACGGTCGCGCGGCTCATCGCACGCTCGGCGCTTCGGCGCGAGGAGAGCCGCGGCGGACATTGCCGGGCAGACTTTCCGGAACGCGACGATATACACTGGAGGGTCCACGTCGTCGACCAGGCGACCTGGGAACACACCCACAAACATGGCGCAACACGACAGATCCTCTGACACGGTCAAGGCCGCGAAGACCACATTCGTCACCGAGATCACGCCGCGCTCGCACGACTTCTCACAGTGGTATCTCGACGTCGTGCGGCGTGCGGAGCTTGCGGATTATTCGCCGGTCAAAGGGTGCATGGTCATCCGCCCCTATGGTTACGCGATCTGGGAGCAGATCCAGCAGGCCTTCGATAGCGAATTCAAGCGCGCGGGGCACGTCAACGCCTACTTTCCGCTGTTCATTCCGGAGAGCTTTCTGCACAAAGAGGCGGAGCACGTCGAGGGGTTCGCGCCGCAAGTGGCGTACGTGACCCGTGCCGGCGGCGAAGAGCTCGAAGAACCGCTCGTCGTGCGTCCGACGTCGGAAGCGATCATCGGCTCCATGTATTCGAAGTGGATCCAGTCGTGGCGCGATCTGCCCGTCTTGATCAACCAGTGGGCCAATGTCGTGCGGTGGGAGAAGGTCACGCGCCCCTTCCTGAGGACGACCGAGTTCCTCTGGCAGGAAGGCCACACGGCCCACGAAACCCACGATGAAGCCGAGGCCGAGGCGCTCATGATTCTGGACATCTATGCCCGCGTGGCCGAGGACGTCCTTGGCATGCCCGTCGTGAAGGGGCAGAAGAGCGAGAGCGAGAAGTTCGCGGGCGCGCTGCGAACCTATTCGATTGAGGCGCTGATGGGCGACGGCCGCGCGCTGCAGGCGGGCACGTCGCATAACCTCGGTCAGAATTTTGCCAAAGCGTTCGACATCACGTTCCAGGGACGGGACAAGAGCGTCCAGCACGTGTGGGGCACGTCCTGGGGCGTGTCGACGCGGCTGGTGGGAGGCGTCATCATGACCCACGGCGACGACAGCGGCCTGGTGCTGCCGCCTCGCGTCGCTCCCTACCAGGTCGTCATCGTTCCGATCGGCCGGGACGATTGGCGCGAGACGGTGCTGCCCAAGGCACGGGAGATTCGGCAGCAGCTCGCGGGTGCCGGCATCCGCGTGACGCTGGATGAGCGTGACGAGCGGCCGGGCTGGAAATTCGCCGAATGGGAGTTGCGCGGCGTACCGCTTCGTCTCGAGATCGGTCCGAAGGACATCGAGAAATCGACCGTCCGGGTCGCGCGGCGCGATACAGGTGCCAAGCAGGACCTGTCCATGAACGGTCTACCCACGCCGATCACGGAGCTTCTAGACAGAATACAGCGGGACCTGTTTGAGCGCGCCCGCGCGTATCGCGATGAGCGCACGCAGCGGGTTGCCTCCTACGACGCGTTCAAGGCGGCAATGGAAGGGCGGCCGGGATTCGTGATCGCGGCGTGGTGCGGGTCCGCCGAGTGCGAGGCGCAGATCAAGGCCGACACGCAGGCGACGCTTCGCAATATGCCCCAGGAGGGCATAACGGGCAAGACCGCGCCGACAGGGAACTGTGTGCGATGCGACAACCCCGCCAGGTACGAGGCGTGGTTCGCGAAGGCATATTGAAAACGGGCCGGAAGGGCAGGAAGGGCGGGACGGGCGAAGCGCTCAACGCGCCTTCCCGATGCCGTGCCTCGTTTCGCCAGCCCAAAGCGCGCCAAGCGCCGGCTTCCACCTCTTTTCAATTCGCTTGATCTTCGCGTGCCGTTTCGTCAGGCGTTCACGCTCAACGATCGCCCGGAACACGTCGGTGAGGTGATCCTTCCACCACGCGTCGGTCGATCGCGCATAAGACGATGCGATCGGCTCGAGGCAGGAGGAGTCGCCGATAAGCGACAGCGCCGCCAGCGCGTCGACTGGCAAAGGGTCGCTCGCCCGTTCGAGCGATTCGCGGAGGTCGTAAAGGGCGACGCGGCTGCCGCGGCGGGCCAGCACCAGGTGCGCCAAGGCGCGCGCGGCGGTCCACGCGGCGCGTTGGTTCGGCGCCTCGGCCGACTCGCGCTCCCTGATCCGGTCAACCAGGCGGACGAGGACAGGCAAGGCAGTACTTTTACCGCTACCCACGAGCATCTGCCGCACCGACTGGGCATCGTCAGGAAGCCCTTCGTCGACGACACGAGTCAATTCCGTGCCTGGCGAGACACTCCGCCAGTGGGAGGGGGCGGCATCCGGCTCGAGGGTCGGCGCGCCGTTCTTCGAGTCACGAACGGGCCGGCGCCTCGAGCGCGAGAGCCGCGCCGGGGGAGAAGGATGCGCCTCAGCGCGGACCACTGCGCTCGCGTCGCCCGCGAGCGACTTCAGCAGGGGCGCGATCGTCGACGGCTCGAGGTCTTTCAGCGCACGCACGGCCGCTGCGCGGATTTCTTCAGCCCGCTTGCCGTCCAACGCAAGGGCGGTCAGCCCGTCGATGGCTGCCGCGCCCTGGCCGTGGCGCATGAAGACGCCGGCCAGCGACACCGCAGCAGCCGCCACCGCAGCGAGAGGATCGTCTGTGAGTCTCAGGGCGGTGGCGAGCGCGCGCGTATCGCCTATCCCCTCGAGCGCCCGGAGCGCCGCGACGCGGGCACCCGCCTCGGTGCCGGACTCCGCTAGTTGCATCAGCCGCTCGACGGCGCGGGGGCCGATAACGGTGAGCCGGGCGACCGCAGCATCGCGAGCAACGGAGTTCGAGCCGGTGAGGTCCGCAATAAGGGCTTCGATCTCCCTGGCCGCGGATGCCTTGATTGTCACTTAGGCGTCTTCGTCGAGCATGCCCTTCGCGCGCTTCGGTCCAATGACCCAGGCGACGACGATGCTCAGGACATACAGCCCGACCATCGGCGCCGCGAAGATCGTTTGGGTCATCATATCGCCCGTCGGCGTGATGACGGCGGCCACGATGAAGATGATGAGGAACGCATACTTGAAGTGCCGCGCGAGGAAGCGCGCGGACACCAGGTTCAGTTTGGCGAGGAAGAATACGACGGTCGGCATCTGAAACACGACGCCCATCCCGAGCAGCATCTTCGTGTAGAGGCCAAACGTGTCCTCCAGGCGAGGCATGAATGCGAGGTCGACGCCGTTGAAGCTGGCGAAGAACGCCATCATGAACGGAAACGCGACGTAGTGGTTGAAGGCGGCGCCCAGGAGAAACCCCAAGGTCGTAAACAACACGAACGGGATCGCCATGCGCTTCTCGTTCGAGTAGAGGCCCGGCGCGATGAACAGCCAGACTTGATACATGATGTACGGTGCCGCGACGACAACGCCTGCGATAAGGGCGACCGTGACATACAGCGAAAAGGCTTCGCCCGGCTGCGTGTAAATCATCTTCACGCCGGGAGGCAGCGCCTTCCGGGTCGGCGCGAGAATGAAGTTGAAGATCTTCTCGATGAAGGCAAAAGTCAGGACGACGCCGACGGCAATCGCGATGCACGAATTCACGATGCGCTTCCGGAGCTCGTCGAGATGCTCCAGAAACGACATTTTTCCGCTGAGTGCATCGTCTTCGTCGTCCGGCGGGAGCGCTTTGTAAGCGCCCGTCTGGTTGCCTGGAAATGGAACGAGAGCCATCAGCCTCTACGCACTGTGATCCTGGCGCACGGACTCGTCCGCGTGGGTGACAGCCGCGGGCGCGGAAACGGTCTGCTTGGCTGCCGCTTCCTTCTGACCTTCCTTCTGTTCTTCGACCCGGATTTCTTCTTCGAGGGTGCTCCGCAGCTCGTTCGAGGCTTTCTTGAACTCAGCCAGACTTCTCCCCAGCGACCGTCCCAGCTCGGGTAGCTTTCGGGGGCCGAAGACGATCAGAGCGATCACAAAAATGATGATCAGCTCTGGCATGCCGATGGAGCCAAACATGGTGTCCTCGTTTCCTCAAACAATCCGTAAGGCCGAAGGCGGGCCGGCTCAGTCATTATAGGAATCGGGCGAAGGTCCGGTCAAGAAACCTCAGGAACCAGCCGTTCGGGTCGATGCTCAGAAGTCGTTGTTTGTAAGGCAGTTATCTGCTAGTCTAAATCGAAGTAGCCAAATATGCGACCCTACCGCTCCCTGCCCGCTGTCGTGTTTGCCATTCTCGTCTCGGCCCTCGTTGGCGGGCTTTTCGGGCGAAGCGCACTCGCCACCGACGACAAGATTCCCGATCACTATCGCGCGTTCTCGGCGGCGCTGAATGCCATCGAATCGAGCTACGTCGACAAAGTCGACTCCGAGACGCTGGTGACGAGCTCCATCCGGGGGATGCTCGCTACGCTCGATCCGCACTCGAGCTATTTCACGCCACGCGAGTACGCGCAGATGCGCGAGCGGCAGGAAGGGCGTTACTACGGCATCGGCGTGTCCATCGTGTCCAACGATGGCGACATCACGGCGCAGAATGTGTTCGAAGGGTCTCCGGCCTACAAAAAAGGGATTCGCCGCGGCGATGTCTTTGCGCGCGTCGAGGGCGAAGACGCCAAGGGCTGGACCATCGACCAGACGCAGCGGCGTTTGCGGGGGCCAAAAGGGACGCTCGTGCACGTCGAGGTGCGGCGCCGCGGGTACGAGCAGCTCATACCGTTCGATCTGGTTCGCGACGAAGTCTACATTCCGACCGTGCCCGCGTATTTCATGGTCGATGGAACGACCGGCTACATTCGGATGCAGGAGTTCGGCGAGAACACCGATCGCGACGTCAAGCACGCGCTGCACGATCTGGCCGGGAAGGGGATGAAACGGTTGCTCTTCGACGTGCGGGGCAATCCGGGGGGACCGCTGGACCAGGCGATCAAAGTTGCCAACGAATTTCTGCCCAAAGGGAAGATGATCGTCTACACACGGGGGCGGATCGCGAACTCGGATCAGGACTATCGCGCGACCGAAGAGAGCGAATTCACGGAGATGCCGATCGTCCTGCTCGCGAACCGGAACAGCGCAAGCGCCTCGGAGATCGTGACGGGCGCGCTCCAGGACCACGACCGCGCGTACGTCGTCGGCGAGACGACGTTCGGCAAGGCGCTCGTGCAGTCGGTTTACCGGATCACGGCGGGCGCCGGGCTGGCGTTGACGACCGCTCATTACTACACGCCGAGCAAGCGGCTCATCCAGCGCCCGTGGGACGCGAGCTTCGACGAGTATCTCAGCTACTCGCTGCGCGACCAGGACGCGAACAAGGCGCACAGCCCTGCGGACCTGAGATACACCGACGCCGGGCGGCCCGTTTACAGCGGCGGAGGCATCGAGCCCGACAAGCGTGTGGCCGGCCCGGTCGAGGGCTTCAATCCCGGGCGCTTCGGTCGCGGTCTGTATGCGCGAGGGGCGTTCACCAACTACGCGCAGAAATACGCGGCCGAAGGCGACACGCGCATTACGCAGCAGTCGACGGGGCGCCGGCTCGTCAAACCGAACTTCGTGGTCGACGATGCGATGATGGCGGACTTCCGCGAGCAGCTGAAGTCCGATCACGTTCGCATCGTTGAGGACGGTTTCGCCAAGGATCTCGAGTTCATCAAGGCGATGATTCGATTCGAGATCGACAACGCGGTATTCGGCATCGCGGACGGGCGGCGTCACCTCATTCAAGTGGACCCGCAGGCGGTGGCCGCGCTGGGCGCGTTCGGCGAGGCCGTGAAGCTGACGGAGCTCAACAGAGGCACGCGGACCAAAGCCAATTAGACGGACGGAGGACCACGGACGGACCGGTCCTAAGAACCAGGGACTAAAGACCAGCGTTGGGGGCGCTGCCCAACATATGGGGCGTAGTTTGAACTTGCCGCTATAACTAGGCCTTGTTAGACTGACGACCGTTTTGGGCCCGGGGCCGCTGTCCACATTTCGGACAGTGAAAGGGCACATACTCGGTCGTATCCCGTTGCTTTCCCAGCCAACTCACTCAGATTGCGGATCGTGGATTAAGGATTGCGGATTGATTGCCGGAGTCAATCTGCATTCTGCAATCCGCAATCCCCATTGGATTGATTGATGCGTTTGCAGCGTCTCGAAATCAACGGCTTCAAGTCATTTTCCGATCGCTCGGAGCTTGCCTTCGATCAGGGGGTCACGGCGATTGTCGGTCCCAACGGGTGCGGCAAGAGCAACGTAGCCGACGCGATCACCTGGGTGATGGGCGAGCAGAGCGCGAAGAGCCTCCGGGGCGAGCGCATGGAGGACGTGCTGTTCAGCGGCAGCGATGCGCGCAAGCCGACGGCATCGGCCGAAGTACGCCTGCGCTTCAGCGGGTTCCTGAAAACCCTATCCGGTCCTGCGCTCGAGCCGCCGGCCCAAGCCCGAGCGGATTCTGCTACGGCCGCCGAGGCGCCTGCGCCGGTCGCCGAGGACCAAGGACCGGGGTCGGACCAAGGACCAGGGTCGGATCAAGAACCAAGGACGGACCAAGAACCAAGGCCCACGGCCCAAGGACCAACTGTGCCCAAGGCCCAAGGACTAGCAGTGGTAGGGGGCAACGGGCACGGGCCCGCGCCGGGGAGCGACGGGAACGGCCATGCCCGCGTTCTGTCACCCGTCGAAGAGATCTTTCAGTCGGTCGCCCGAGAGATCGAAGTCACGCGACGGCTCTACCGATCGGGTGAGAGCGAATACCTGATCGACGGCCGGGTCTGCCGCTTGAAGGATATTCACGACCTGCTCATGGACACCGGCCTCGGCGCCAAGGCCTACGCGATCATCGAGCAGGGCAAGATCGGGATGATTCTCAGCACACGCCCGACCGATCGCCGTCAGCTCATCGAGGAAGCGGCGGGTGTGACCAAATACAAGGTCCGCCGACGGGCGGCGGAGCTGAAGCTCGAAGCCGCGCAGCAGAACCTCACGCGCATCGAGGACATCGTGTTCGAGGTCCAGAAGCAGCGCGGCGCGCTCAAACGGCAAGCCGCCAAGGCGCAGCGCTATCAACGTCTGCGCGAGGAGCTAAGGCGGTGGGAGAAAGTCCTGTTCGCACGCAAGTACCGCCAGCTCTCGGAAACGATCGCGTCCGCCAAGTCGCGCCTGAACGAGGCGCGTGAGCGCGAGTCGGCGGCGGCGGCCAGAGTCGCGGAGATCGACAACGACCTGGGTCGGGCGCGGATGGAGCTCGTCGAGTCGGAGTCACGCGCGACGCGCGCCCGCGAGGCGGCGCACGCGCGAGAGCTCGCCATCAACCGACAGCAGCAGCAGATCACGTTCAGTCGAGAGCAGATCCAGAGCCTCCAGGAGCGCGTCACGGTCATGGCCGGCGAGCGGGACGCCCTCGAGGCGCGCCGCGAGCCCGCGCGGTCGGCGATTGCCGCCCGGCGAGAAGCAGCGGCCGAAGCCAACGCCGAGCGCGATCGCGCGGCGGCCTCGCTCGCGTCCGAGTCCGACGCGTACGAGGGGGCGCATCGGGAAATCGAGGGGCTCGAGGCGGACGTCGAAGCGGCGCGGAGCGAGGTCTTCTCGGCCATCAATTCGGCGACCGCACTCCGGCACGCGCTCGAGCACGCCGCCCTTGCGCGTGACAAGGTCCTGGACGCGATCTCCAAGCTCGATGTCGAGGAGGCCGACATGCGCATCGAGGCCGAGCGCGCCTCGGCGGACCATCGGGCGGCGGCGGACGGATTGCGACGAGCACACGAGGCCATCAAGGCGGCGAAGATCGCGCGCATGGCGCGTGAGTCCGAGCTCGCCAGCGCGCGCATCGAGCACGAGTGGCGCGCGCGGGCCGTACGGTCCCGCGAGCACGCGCTTGCCGGCGTCGAGGCGCGTTTGAAATCGCTCGAGGAGCTCGACGCTGCGCGCGCCGGCTACGGCGATGCGGCCCGAGCAGTGCTGGCCCAAGCCAACGGTGCGGTCAACCAACAGGGGGCGATCGCCGATTATCTCGAGGTGGAAAAAGGGTACGAGCGCGCCGTCGAGGCCTGCCTCGGCGACCTTCTCCAGCACATCGTCGTGGAACACCCGGGGCACGCGGAAGCCGGCTTCCAAGTGGTGCGCGACGCGGCGGTAGGGCGTTGCGGGTTTCTCGTCACGTCGGCGGTGCGGCCGGACCGCGGCGCGCTCGGGGCGAAGGGGCCCCGGGGTGAAAGCAGTGCCGAAGAGGGTCTCCGCCTGCTGTCGTCGGTGGTCCGCGTCAATGGCCCGTTCGCGGACGCCATTCGGGCCGCCATCGGCGATGCGTGGATCGTCCCGAGCTACGCCGGCGCGGCCAGGTCGAGCGGCCTGACGCCGCTGGCGGTTGCGACGCTATCCGGCGACGTCTTCCGCGGCCCATCGCTGGTCTCAGGTGGTGCGCAAGCGCACGCTCACGGCATCCTCGAGACCAAGCGCGAGATCAAGGAGCTCGGCGACCGCGTTCGCTCGGATCGCGAGGCTCTCGCTCGTTTGGCCCAAGAGGCTGCGGAGCTGGACAGCACTGTTGCACACGCGACCAGCGCCATCGCCGCCTTGAACGCCGACCACCACAAACACGAGAAAACCGTCGTGGCCTGCGAGGCCCAGCTGCAGCACGCGACGGAGGAGCAGGCACGGCTCGGTCAGAAAGGTGAACAGCTGGCGCGCGAGCGCCGGCAGGCCGAAGATGAACGCGACGCGCTCGATCGACGGCAGGAAGAGGCGCGGGCCTCGATTGCACAGCTCGATCAGGCGCAGCGTGTGGCCGACGACCGTCTGACCGTCGCGCAGCGCCGCCTGTTCGAGGCGCGCGAGGCGACCGAAGAGTTGAGCCGGCGGGCTGCCGAAGCGCGGGCGGCGCACGCTGGACTGGTCGAGCGCGCGAGCGCGCTGGCGTCCGAGATCCTGCGCCTGGAAGAAGCCGCCGCGGAGATGGAACAGCGGACGGACGTCCTCGCCGCGGATATCGACGAGTCGCGTCGACGGATCGACGGACTCCGGGCGGCGATCGTCGAGGGCGAGGCCGCGCTCGATGGCGACGTCCAGGCGCTCGAGGAGTTGCGCCGGGATGTGGCTTCCGCCGACGATGCGGTTTCGACGCTGAGAGCCATGTCCGATGATCTCGAAGCGTCGATCAAGCAAGCCCGCGCCGCACACGACGCGCTTCGCTCTGACGTCTCGGCGTTGGATGTCGCCCGGGCGACGGCTGAGGGTGACCTGTCGCATCTCGCGCACACGTGCGAAGATGCCGTCAATATGGCGCTCGCTGAAGTGGTTGCGGAGGTCGAGCAGCTGGAGGCGGAAGGTCAGACGACGCCGGACGCAGCCGTGATCTCCGCTGCTGGAGAAGACGAAGCAAGCGGTGACGACGAGGCGGGCCTCGCGGGGGCGGAGTCGATGCCGCCGGTCGACGCCGTGTTCGCCGCCGAACGGCGCACGCTCAGCGCCGAAGAAGCCATCACCGCGCTGCGCGGCAAGATCGATCGGCTCGGCCCGGTCAACATGATGGCGATCGAGCAGTTCGACGAGCTCGAGGCGCGCCACACGTTTCTCTCGACCGAGCGAAAGGACCTCATCGAATCGATTGCGCTCACGACGGAGACGATCAAGCGGATCGACGAGACCACGCGCCAGCGCTTCAGTGAGGCCCTGGCCGCGATCAATCAGAACTTCCAGCACATGTTCAGCACGCTCTTCGGCGGCGGGCGCGCGGGGCTCGCGCTCCTCGACGAAAACGACCCGCTCGAGAGCGGGATCGAAATCATCGCGCAGCCCCCCGGCAAGCGCCTTCAAAGCGTGCAGCTGCTGTCCGGCGGAGAGAAGGCGCTGACCGCCATCGCTTTGATGTTCGGCATGTTCAAGTACAAGCCGAGCCCGTTCTGCCTGCTGGACGAAATCGACGCGCCACTTGACGATGCGAACATCGGCCGGTTCGTGGAGATGTTGCGCGGCATGCAAGAGCACACGCAGTTCATCGTCATCACGCACAACCGGAAAACGATGGAGATCGCCGATCGGCTGTACGGGGTCACCATGGAAGAGCCGGGTGTTTCCAAGCTTGTGTCGGTCCGGTTGAACTGAGGTATCCTCCGCGGCGTATATACGTACTGCCGAGGAGGGTAGTGGCCATGAAGACGGTTTCTCTCGCCCGGGTGACGGTGGCGCTCGTCCTGGCAGCGGTCGCCGCCGGCGCTTGCGACATGTCGCTCGGCCATCTGACTGGCCGGGCAAGTGACGAGTGGGTCCGCAGCTACCCCCTGGCGCCGGGCGGCGAGATTCGAATCGGCAACACCAACGGGCGGATCGAAGTACAAGCCGCCGAAGGGTCCACGGTCGAGGTGCGCGCCGAACGCATCGCGAGAGCCGCCACCGACGAGGGCGCACGCGAACTGCTCCCGCGGATCGTCATCAAGGAAGACATCACGCCGGACCGCGTCTCGATTGAAACCGAGCGCATGAGCGGCATCATGCTCGGCGCCGGTTTCGAGGTGCGATATCACGTGCGCGCGCCGCGAAACGCGGTCGTGAACGTGACGAACACGAATGGAGCGGTCATGGTGAGCGGTCTTGCCGGCCGGGTCGCCGCGCAGACCACGAACGGCAGCGTGACGACCAAGAATCTGACTGGCGCCGTGGAGGCGCGAACCACGAATGGCAGCGTGAACGTGGATCTCGCGTCGATGGGATCCGAGAAGGTCTTCCTGCGCACGACCAATGGCAGCGTGACCCTCAACGTGCCGGACACCGCGAGAGCGGACATCCTGGCGACGTGGACCAACGGCGGCATTAGAGTGGCGGACGACGTGAAGATCGAGGTGTCCGAGCGAGGACGGCGGCGCTTCGAGGGGAGGCTGAACGGCGGCGGCCCGCCAATCGAGCTCCACACGACCAACGGGGGCATTCGCATTCGCAGCCACAGCGACGCCGCCGAGTCGAACGCAGACAGTGAACGAAGCTAAGGCCGCCCGATATCATCGATTGAAGCGCCGCGCGAGCATCGCCTCGGTGCTCTGGAGCCTTTTCCTTCTGGCCGGTCTCGTCGGTGCCGGGCAGCACGTGCGGTTACGCGACGTCGCGGAGCGATTCGTGCCGGTCGCGCCCGTGCTTGGCTACGTGCTGATTCTGTCCGTGCTTCACGAGGCAGGCGGCCTGCCGTTGGCGTTTTATAGCGGCGTCTTGCTCGAGCGGCGATTCGGGTTGTCGACCGAGCGCTTGGCGTCGTGGCTTGGCGACCAGGCAAAGTCGCTCGCGATCGGACTGGTGCTCGGCGGAGGCGGCGCGAGCATCGTGTACTGGTTCATCCACTGGTCCCCGGAGCGTTGGTGGCTTCCGGCCGGGCTGGTTTTCGCGGCGATCATCGTCGGTCTGACCAACCTCGTGCCGGTGCTCCTCCTGCCGCTTTTCTACTCGGTGAAACCGTTGGATCACGACAGGCTGCGCGCGCGACTGGTCGCGCTCGCCGAACGCGCCGGGGCGCGCGTTCTTGGCGTATACGAGTGGGGCTTGTCCCAGAAGACGAAAAAGGCAAACGCCGCGCTGGCCGGGTGGGGCGCCACCCGACGGATTCTCGTGTCCGACACGATGCTGACCGAGTACGCGGATGACGAGATCGAAGTCGTGCTCGCGCACGAGCTCGCGCATCACGTCCACGGCGACATCTGGAAGGGGATCGCGTTCGAAAGCGGGCTGGTGATCGCCGGCTTCTATCTGGCGTCGCAGGTGCTGCAACGCCTGGCGGGGCCGCTCGGTCTGCGCGGCGTCGGCGACGTTGCCGGGCTGCCCCTCCTGCTGCTGGCGGCGGGTCTCGTATCGCTCGGAACGGTGCCCTTTGCGCACGCGATGTCTCGAGGCTTCGAGCGCAGTGCCGACCGGTTCGCGCTCGACCTCACGCACAATCCGTCTGCCTTCATATCCGCCATGCGCCGGCTTGGCGCTCAGAATCTGGCGGAGGAACAGCCCTCGAAGCTCGTCCAATGGCTGTTCTACAGTCACCCACCGATCCAGGAGCGGATCGCGGCTGCCGAGGCCTTCGAGACGTAATCAGCGTGAACCCGGTGCGACCTGGTACAACATCACGCCCGCGTCTTCGGCGATGAGGCGGACAGGCAGCCGACTGACATAGGCCCGAAGCTCCGAGCCGGCGTTCGGATGCACGACGAAAAAGTCGCACGGGGAGCGGGAAAGGGCGGGATCCGTTGCCGTCCGGACTGCCGGGTCTTCGGCGTTGCCGGTGGACAGTCGCAGCAGATCACCAACCACGGGGAGACGCGCGTACCGTTCGGCCGCGTCGCGCGGCATTCTTCCGATGTACCCGCCGACCAACGGATGTTCATGCACTGTCGCGTCGTAGAGGGCGCGGCGCTCCTGCGAACCGATCCCGCCGCTGAGGCCATCGCCGATGCCAAACGGGACCTCGCAGACGGCGCCCGGAGCCACTGCCCCAAGGATTCGGTAGATCAGGGGGCGATCGAGCGGTGTCAGCGGGATGGGGGCGTCGTAGTACTCCATGATGACGAGCGCGATGATGAGCGCTTGCACGGAAGGCCGTCCAAGGAACCCGCGCGCCGATCTGATGCGCGTCGCGAGCAGCACGGCCAGCGCCAGATAGACGCCGACCATCCCCCGGCCCGGCATTCTGGCATTGGCCACGAATGGCACGTAGCGAAGCAGAATCGCGGGCAGTCGCAGGCCGGTATCGAAGCCCGCCACCGTGAGTATCGGCCCGAGCGCGAGGACCGCGAACGCAACCCCGACACACTGCCAGAGCCGAACATCCGCCGGGGCCCGGGTCTGGGGCCGCCTCGAGGCAAGCGGGCCGGACAGCAGAAGCAACGACGGCACAATGCCTATCCATCCAACGGCCTCAATGTCGTTCAGGCCCCACTTCGAGTAGGCCGCCCTGGTCGCTGTCCCGGTGATCGGGTGGTGAGGATGGCCCAAAAATGGTGAGAGCAGATCGACGCCGAGCGGAACGTTGCGCCAGACGTAGGCTTGAGTGACGTATTCGCCGCCGGCGACCAGTTGCACGGCTCGCATGAGGAGCGGTGACGCGCCAACCAGGAACACCGCGGTCACGACGGCGGTCACCCCGCTGGCGCGCCTGATCTTCCAGCGCGTGAGCCGGCGGCGCGCGATAGTCGGCCGCCACCCGATCACGGCCCATACAATGAGGAGCGCCCAGATCGCGGCCAGGGGGTTCTGGGGTCTGTGCATCGAGACGGCGGCAGGGCCGATTTGGAATGTGAGGCCGCCTGTCGCGACGATGGCGATGGCCACGGCGGCGAGCGCGCCAATCGCAATCAGCAGGGCACGTCGAGCTCTCGCAAGGCGCCCAGAGCGGCGGCCCCACCGCACCACCTGCGCTGGGGTCCCGTGCCGGGGCCAGGCGACAGACAGCGGGTGAAGCCAGGCGATTAGGTACGCCAGTGCCAACAGGCCGAGATACACGACGTAGTAATACGTCGTGTACGCCGTCACGACTGTGACGATCCCGGCACCGATTGCCGGCCAAAGTGACGGCGTGCGAAGCGCGCGTCGCAGCAGGAGCGCGAAGAGCGGGAGCACCCATGCCGCCATCAGCTCGAAATGCCCGAGCAGGTGGGCAGCGAGATACGGGGACGTACCGAACACGATGGCCGCGAGGATGGCCGCGCGAACGTGGTGAGTCAGATCCCAGGCCAGGGCATACATGCACGCGATGTTCGCGAAGACGAACGTGAGCAGGATCAGGTTGTGCGCCGTGACGACCGGGAGCCTTCCGAGCAGCGTGGCGCCGGCCAGAGCCGGCAAAGCGGTATGCGAGTGATCGACGAGCGACGTGCCGAACGGATAAAAGAGGTAGGTCGTCCGAAAGAACTCGAGTCCGGGGACCGTCCTGACCTGACGCATCCACCAGAAGTTCCAGACGAAGCTGTAGTTGTCGCCGGGCGCCCCTTCGATTGCTTCGGTCAGGTGCGCCGAGAGCGGCCAGGTCCAGGCGACGGCGAGGGCGGCGAAGAGCGCGATTGCCAGCGCATGCCGCGACACGCTCCCGCCGCTGGCCTCGGGCATGACTTCACTGCCGTGACTTGGCGGCGGCCTCTTCCTGGAGCAGCGCTTTGCGGCTGAGACGAATCTTGCCGGTCGGGTCGATATTGATCACCTTGACCAGCACCTGCTCGCCTTCCTTCAATTCGTCTCTGACGTCCTTCACGCGGTGATTCGCGATTTCAGAAACGTGCAGCAGGCCGTCGGTGCCGGGCATGATCTCCACGAAGGCGCCGAAGTCGGTGATGCGCTGGACCTTGCCGAGATACGTCTTGTTCAGCTCTGGCGTCGCCGTCAGCTCCTGGATGATCGAGACAGCCTTCTGGGCCGATGTTTCATCGGTCGAAGCCACGTTCACGCGGCCGTCATCCTCGACGTCGATCTTGACGCCCGTGCGCTCGATGATGCTGCGGATCATCTTGCCTCCGGGTCCGATGACGTCGCGGATCTTGTCCACAGGTATTCGAATAGTCACGATGCGGGGCGCGTGCGCGGAGATGGTCTGGCGCGGCGCGTCGAGCGCTTCCCGCATCTTGCCGAGAATGTGCAGCCGGCCCACGCGCGCCTGCTCGAGGGCTTTCCTCATCACCTCGGTCGTGATGCCGGTGACCTTGATGTCCATCTGCAGCGCGGTGATGCCGTCGGCCGTGCCGGCGACCTTGAAGTCCATGTCACCGTAGTGATCCTCGGCCCCGGCGATGTCGGAGAGGACGGCATATTTGCCGGTCGATTCTTCCATCACGAGTCCCATGGCGATGCCGGCGACCGGCGTTCTGAGCGGCACGCCGGCGTCCATCATCGCGAGCGACCCGCCGCATACGGACGCCATGGATGACGAGCCGTTCGATTCGAGAATGTCCGAGACCACGCGAACGGTGTAAGGGAACTTGTCTTCGCCCGGGATGAGCGGGACAAGGGCGCGCTCGGCGAGCGCCCCGTGACCGACCTCGCGGCGACCGGGGCCCCGCAGGAAGGCGACCTCGCCGACCGAGAAGGGCGGGAAGTTGTAGTGGAGCATGAAGCTCTTCCACTGCTCGCCCTCGAAGCCCTCGATCTTCTGCGCGTCTTCGGCCGTGCCGAGGGTACAGGTGACAAGCGCCTGCGTTTCTCCGCGGGTGAACACGGCAGAGCCGTGCGTGCGCGGCAGGACGCCGGTCTCTATCCAGATGGGCCGGATCTCATCGAACTTGCGTCCGTCGAGACGGAGGCCCCGTTCGAGAACCTCGTCACGCAAGACCTTCTCCTTGAGATCCTTGAAGATCTGCTTCGCCTCGAGCTGGCGCTCGACCTCGTCCTCGGGAATGGCGGCCACCAGCTCGCCGAGCACCTGGTCGACGCGGTCGTAATTCTCGAGCTTGCCGCGGATCCGCATCGCCTCGGTGAGCGGGACGAGCACCTTTTCCTCGACCTCGCGGTAGAAGTCGTGACCGATCTCCTTCTTCTGGATCTTCACCTTGCTCTTGCCCGCCTCACGCGCAAGGTCGTCAATGGCCGCGGCGATCTTCCTGATCGCCGCGTGGGCGGTCTCGAGCGCTTCGACGACCTGGGCCTCCGTGACCTCCCTCGCGCCGGCCTCGACCATCACGATCCCGTCCCGGGTCCCGGCGACGACGAGGTCAAGCTTGCTCTGCTTGCGCTGCTCGAAGGTGGGGTTGACGATAAACGCGCCGTCGACCAGACCGATGCGCACGCTGGCAATCGTCTTCTCGAACGGAATGTCTGAGAGTGCGAGCGCGGCCGACGCGCCGGTGATCGCCAGGATGTCCGTGTCGTTCTCCTGGTCCGCGGAGAGGACGAGCGCGATGATCTGCGATTCGTATCGCCAGCCCGATGGGAACAGTGGGCGAATCGGCCGATCGATCACCCGGCTCGTCAGGACTTCCTTCTCGGCCGGCTTGCCTTCACGCTTGAAGAAGCCGCCGGGGATCCGACCGGACGCGTACGTGTATTCCCGGTAGTCGACCGTAAGAGGGAGGAAATCGATCCCTTCCCGCGGTGACGTCGAGCGGCACGCGGTCACAAGGACCACCGAGTCGCCATAGCGAACGATCACGGAACCGCCTGCCTGCTTGGCCAGTTTGCCGGTTTCGAAACGGAGAGGTGTGTGCCCGATCGTGACTTCGCGCGTGGTCATAAATGCAAAACTCCTCCGGGAGGGACGCCGATGAATCAGAATCTGGACCTCTGAGGTCGGACCGGGAGAAGCGTCTTACCGGCCTTCGAGCGGACAGAGTCTTCAGAGTTTGACAATTGGTGACGTTATTTTCTGATGTTGAGGCGCTTGATGAGATCCGAGTAGCGCTGGACGTCTTTGCCCTTGAGGTAGTCGAGCAACCGGCGGCGCTTCCCGACGAGCATCAACAGGCCGCGGCGCGAGTGGTGGTCTTTCGCGTGCGACTTGAAGTGCTCGGTCAAGTAATTGATGCGTTCGCTCAGGAGTGCGACTTGAACTTCGGGGGAGCCGGTGTCGGCATCGTGGGTGCGGTAGCTGCCGATCAGCTCGGTCTTGCGGTCTTTGGTTAGGGCCACTTGGTCATGTCCTCCACGAACGCCTCAGACGCGTCCTGGGGGCAAGTGCCCCTCGGATGAGATCCCGGGGGCAGAGCCCCCTGGATTGAGCCTGATGAAGATGATGCATCCAGGATTGCACCGGGGCGCCGTATGTCTCGAATCAACCTTAGTCGAGCAAGAGCAACATGTTACACCAGAACTACTGCGGCGCGCAAAGAACCGGGAGCCTCGCCCGGCGCCGCGATCCCCACGAGTTCGCCGGTCGGGCCGAACAGCCTGACGAACCCGCTGTCACTCCGGCCCGGATGCTGCGCTGGGGACCCCGAGTTTTCACCCCAGCGCAGGTGCTGCGCTGGGGCCCCCGAGTTTTCACCCCAGCGCAGGTGCTGCGCTGGGGACCCCGGGTTGGGGCCCCCGGGGCTCGACGGAGCGAGGCCGGACGTGTACAGCATGCGGCCATGGACCGTGTCGTTGACACCGTCTTCCGTCAGCACCACGGACGGCAGGTGGGGGAGGAGCCGCCGGAGCGGAATCATCGTCGCTGCCGCACGCGCCGGGTCGCGTTCGGCCTCGTCGAGGCCAATCGCCTGCTCCAGCCCAGCATCGCCGCTTCGGGTCCGGCGCAGCGCCGACAGATGAGCCCCGGTCCCCAGTTGCTCGCCGAGGTCGCGTGCGAGCGATCGGACGTAGAAGCCGGACGAGCATCGCACCTCGAGCGCCAGGGTATCGCCGTCGATCGCGATCAAGTTCAAAGCGCTGGCGTTGACCGTCACCGGCGCCGGCAATGTCAGGCCGTCGGTGGCGTGGCCGGACTTCCCTCCATCGCGGCGCGCGGCAGCCCGCGCCAGCGCGTAGCTCCGAGTCCCGCCGATGCGCTTGGCCGAAAACGCCGGCGGCTGCTGAACGAAGTAGCCGCGAAAGGCGTCGAGAGCGGCGTCGATGGCGCCCAGGGACGGCATCGGTCCCGCGTACCGCTCGCCGATCGGCTGTCCTGTCGCATCGGCCGTGTCGGTCCGCACGCCAAGCCGGATCGTGGCCAGATAGGACTTGTCGCCGGCGCTTAGGAAACGCGCGAGCCGCGTGGCGCGGCCGATCACAAGCGGCAGCACGCCGGTCGCTGCGGGATCGAGGGTGCCCGTATGGCCGATGCGCCGTTCCCCGAGCGCTCGCCGCATCCGCGCGACGACGTCGTGAGAGGTGGGCCCTGCAGGCTTATCGATGACCAACAGGCCGTCCATCGATCTCGGCTTCGATGCTGGCTTCAATCTTGGCTTCGATTTTCTCGATGAACATCTTCTTCAACGCATCGATGGCGCCGGTCACCGTGCAGCCCGCGGCGTTCCTGTGCCCGCCGCCCCCGAACTCTTTGGCGATGCCGCCGATGTCGATAGTCCCCTTGGATCGCATGCTGACGCGGTACTCGTCGCCCTCGATCTGCTTGAAGAACACGATTGCCAGGATTTCCTTGACCGTCAGTGGCAGGTTGATGAGCCCTTCCGTGTCCTCGTAGGTGCCGCCTGCGGCGCGCGCCATCTCGTGATCGAGATAAACGATGGCCACGCGTCCGCTCGCGTCGATCTGCATCGCGCTCAACACGGCCCCGAACAGCTTCAAACGGCCCATGTTGTTGCTGTCGTAGACGTTTCGCGCGACCGCCACCGGGTCGACGCCCGCTTCGAGCGCCTCCTTGCAGATCTCGAATGTTCTCGGCGAGATGTTCGCGTAATGGAACGAGCCGGTGTCGGTGAGGATCGCGAGGTACACGTGTATGGCGACTTCGGGCGTCAAGGGCGCCCCAAGCGCCTTCACGAGATCGAAGACCATTTCCCCGCACGCGGCCGCATCCGGGTTGAACCAATTCAGGCGGCCGTACCCGACGTTGCCGGGGTGATGGTCGATGTTGATGAGAAAGAACCGATCGAGCCCTGCGACGCCCGTACGTCCGAGGTCTCCGCACTCCATGACGATTGCCGCGTCATAGTGGTTGCCCACCTGTGGCATGACTTGGATGTCGCGCACGCCGGGGAACTGCATCAGAGGCCCCGGCGCGGGGTCGCTGTGCACGACGTCGGCCTCTTTGCCCATGGCGCGGAGCGCGAAGGCCATGGCGAGCGACGATCCGATGGAGTCGCCATCGGGGCGCGTGTGCGACGAGATCACGAAGCGCTGCCGCGCTCGGATGGCTTCAACGATCTCGGTCAGTTCTGCGTTCTTCATCGTCCGCGGCATGGATCTCATTCAACAATCGCTCGATGCGGTCCTGGCCTGCAATCGATTCATCGTACATGAACTTGAGCTCCGGCACCCGTTTCAGCCTGAGTCGTGATCCGAGTTGACGACGAAGAAACGGGAGGGCCCGCGCCAGCGCGCGCTCGGTGTTGCGGCGGGTCTGGTCGTGGCGGCTCGCGGCGCTCCCCGAGCCTTCCGAATCCGCCGACTCAGTGAGGCTCGCGGGACTCGCCGGACCGAGCGCGGTGTAGAACACCCGCGCCTGCTGGATGTCCGGGCTGACCTGAACGCGAGTGATGGTCACGAAGCCGATGCCGGGATCGTGGACCTCACGCGCAAGGAGCTGGCCGAGCTCGCTGCGGATCTGATCGGCAACCCGGTCGGGTCTGGAACCTTGCGACATCAGGAGCTAAGTGAGGAATTCGGTCTCGGTCCGGGCGATCAGACCCGGCTCGAGCCGCTCGATTTCTCCCGCGACCGCCGCCAGCTCGCGGTCGGCGTGCTGCTGGTCCGAGCTGACGGTGACGACGGCCAGCCCCGCGCGCTGCCACAAATCCTGGTGATCGACCTCCGAAACAGCGACATTGAATTTCTTGAGCCGATCCTTGATCCGCCGGACGACCATACGCTTCTCTTTGAGCGACCGGGCGCCGGGGACATGGAGCTCGACGGTAAGAAGGCCGACGACCACGTCCCTGTCAGGCTGTGACGGCCGCCACGCGCTCCATGGCGAAAACCTCGATCGCGTCCCCGACCTTGATGTCGTTGTATTTCTCGAACCCGATGCCGCACTCGAAGCCGGCCTTGACCTCGCTCACATCGTCCTTGAAGCGCCTGAGCGATCCGATCTTGCCCTCGTAGATCACAACGTTGTCGCGCAGGAGGCGCGCCTGCGTGTCGCCCGCTCGTGTGATACGCCCCTCGGTCACCATGCAACCGGCGATGGTGCCGTACTTCGGGACCTTGAAGGTCTCTCGAACGGCCGCGACGCCGATGCGCGTTTCCTTGAACGTCGGCTCGAGGAGGCCGACCATCGCTTTCTTCATCTCGTCGGTGACGTTGTAAATCACCGAGTGCTGCCGGATGTCGACACGCTCGCGCGCCGCGATTTCCTCGGCGTTCCGGTCGGGCCTGACCGCGAACGCGATGATGACGGCATTCGACGCCGACGCCAGAAGCACGTCGGACTCGTTCACCGCGCCGACGCCTGCGTGGATAATCCGAATCTTGACCTTGTCGTCCGACAGCTTCGCGAGGGTGTCCGCAAGCACCTCGGCCGAACCCTGAACGTCGGCCTTGATGATGATCGGGAGCTCCTTGATGCCGCCCTCGGAAATCTGCGCCTGGAGCGACTCGAGCGTCAGGCGGCCGCCCTTGGCGCCGAGCACGCGCGTCTTCGCCTGTTCCTCCCTGAACGTCGCGATCTGCCGCGCCTTGGCGGCATCGGCCACCTGAAAGACATCGCCGGGCTGCGAGAGCCCTCCGAGACCCAACACTTCGACAGGCGTGGACGGGCCGGCGGATTTGGCGGGACGTCCCCGGTCGTCGATGAGCGCCCGCACGCGCCCGACAATCGGACCCGCGATGAACGTGTCGCCCACGTGCAGCGTCCCGTCCTGCACGAGGACCGTGGCCACGGCGCCGCGCCCTTTGTCCAGCTTGGCCTCGAGCACGGTGCCCGTCGCGCTGCGCTTCGGGTTCGCCTTCAGCTCGCCGATCTCCGACACGAGCAGGATCATCTCGAGCAACAGATCGAGGTTCGTCTTCTTCTTTGCCGAGACCTCGACGGTGACCGTCTTTCCGCCCCATTCTTCCGGCATCAGATCGAGCTCGGTCAGCTCGCGCTTGACGCGCTCGGGATTCGCGTTGGGCTTGTCGATTTTGTTGATCGCCACGATGATCGGCACGTTCGCCGCCTTCGCGTGATCAATCGCCTCCCGGGTTTGCGGCATGACGCCATCGTCGGCTGCGACCACGAGGACGACGATGTCAGTGACTTTGGCTCCGCGGGCGCGCATGAGGGTGAACGCTTCATGGCCCGGCGTGTCGAGGAACACGATGTTCTTGCCATTGATGGTCACGTGGTACGCGCCGATGTGCTGGGTGATGCCGCCGGCCTCGCGCTCGGCCACGCGCGCTTCGCGAATTGCATCGAGCAAGCTGGTCTTGCCGTGGTCGACATGGCCCATCACGGTGACCACGGGCGCGCGCGTGACGACGTCCTCGGGGTGCGCTTCGCTGTCCACGTGCAGCAGCTCTTCCTCGAAGCTCCGCATCTGCACGTCGGCCCCGAACTCACGCGCGATCATGGTTGCGGTCTCGGTGTCGAGGGTGCTGTTGATCGTCAGCATGAGCCGCTTCATGAGCAGCTTCGCGAGAACGTCCTTCACGCGAATGTCGAGCTTGTCCGCGAGATCTTTGACGGTCATGCCCTCGGCCAGCGTAATCGTGCGGCTCACAGGGGGCGGCGTCGCCGGCGGCGGCGGCGCAACGGGTCGCGGCGGCTGCTCGCGGCGCGGTGCCGGGGAAGGGCGCTGACCCTGTGACCCGCCGGGGCGCTGACCCGTATACGGGAGACGACTCGGCATTGCGGGCCGCGCGGGATATGCCTGTCCTGGACGAGCCGTGCTGCTCGGCTGCTGGCTGCGAATGGGCTGCGACGGCAGCGGGCGCGGGCCGCCAACAGGCGCTTGGGGGCGCGGCACGTACGACGGTCGCGGCACCGGTGCAGCAGGGCGTGCAGTCGGCTGCGCACCCGGCCGAGCCGGAGGGGCGTGCACTCCCGCTGCGCTTGCGGCAGCTGCGCTGGGTCCGCCGGGCGCGCTTGCTGCGGGCCGCGCAACGGACGCGGGCGCAGGGCGCTCAACTTTGGGCGCCTGTTTCGGAACGATCCGGGGTGTCGGAGCGGTCGGCAGCGGAGGCGTGGGCGTTGTCGGACGCTGCTCTTCGATCCGCAGCCGCAGGGTTGGCGGCACCACGCGGCCAGGCTTTGCCGGCGGCAGCGGCTCCGCTGTTGTCGCTGCCGAGGCGGCAATCGTCGCGGACTCGGCACGGGGCAGGGGTTCAATTGGTGCCGTTGGAACGCCGGCCTCGGCCCGCGCTCTCGCCGACGGCTGGACGACCTCGCGCGGCGGCGCCGACGCGGGAGCCATCCCCGCGCTGGCACCTCCAGCGCCTGCAAGGCTCCCCGCGACAGCCGCCGCCCCCGCGCTCCCCGGTCGCGCGGCCACCACCGTGCCGGATGGCGCGGGCTCAGCGTGGGCTGGTTCCCCAATTCCAACGCGACTGCCGGCTTGTGGAGCTTGTTCGGGCTCCCAGGCGGGTTCCGGTTCGGCCGCGACGACGGGAGGGGCGGCCGGTTTCACCGTCTTCACGAGGCGGGGCGGAGGCAGCACGTGCGCGACAGGCTTCGGCGGCTCGAGTGCCTTCTTACCGGGCGCGGCGCTCTTCCGGCCCTTGGCGGCCGGCACCTCAGCGAAGATGTCGCCGGTCGGCAGCTGGATGTTGCGCTGCTTCGCCAGGCGATCGACGAACTGGCGCGCGACGACCTCCTCGATGGTGCTCGAGGCGCTCTTTACCTCAATGCCGTGATCGCGCTTGAGCAGCGCCGTCACTTCCTGGCTCGTCGTCCCGAGCAGCTCCGCGACCTTGTAAATCCGGACTGTTGACAAGCTATGCCCTCAAATCGAATGCGGACGCGCTATTCTGCCGACTCTTCGGCGGGGGCGTCCCCGCGCACGGCCGACAGGATTTTCTCCGCTGTTTTCTCGCCGATACCGGGAATTTCCGAGAGCTGGCCAGTCGTCGCGGCCGCCAGCGCGTCCTGGGTCGCGAAGCCCGCCTCGACCAGCTTTCGAACGGTCTTCTCGCCGACACCGGCCAGCGTGTACGGGAGCGGCGAATCGGACGGAGCGGCTTCCGCCGGGCTCGGATCCTCGGACTCGGCAGCGCCGGCCGGCTCGGCGCCCCCGGCTTCGAGCTCTCCGAACTGTGCCTCCACCTCCCGCCGCTTCTCCTCTTCACTCTTGATGTCTATTCGCCAACCCGTCAGCTTCGCCGCCAGCCTGACGTTCTGGCCTTTCTTGCCGATGGCGAGAGACAGCTGCTTGTCCTCGACGATGACTTCCATCACGCGCTCTTTATCATCGACGATCGACACGCGCTGCACCTTCGCCGGCGAGAGCGCGTTGGTGACAAAGGCGATCGGGTCCTCGGACCACTCGACGATGTCGATCTTCTCGCCGCGCAGCTCGCGGATGATGGACTGAACCCGCGTGCCCTTCATGCCGACGCAGGCGCCAACCGGATCCACGTCGCGCTCCCGCGAGAAGACCGCGACCTTCGCGCGATCACCCGCTTCTCGGACCGCGCCCCTGATCATCACGGTGCCATCGTAGATTTCGGGCACCTCCTGCTCGAACAGCTTGATGAGCAGCGCGGGGTCGGTGCGCGAAAGCATGATCTGCGGCCCCTTCGCCCCGCGGTTCACGCCCTTGATGACGGCGCGGACGCGGTCACCGGGATTGTAGCTCTCCGCGCGCGACTGCTCCTTGCGAGGGATCACCGCTTCGTTCCGGCCGATCTCGACGACGATGTCGCCGTTCTCGAAGCGCTTGATCGTGGCGTTTTGAACCTCGCCCACGCGCTGGCTGAACTCGGCGTACACGTTCTCGCGCTCGGCCTCACGAACCTTCTGGAAGATCACCTGCTTGGCCGTCTGTGCGGCGATTCGGCCCAGGACTTCGGTCGGCTTCGGGAACTCCATCTCGTCGCCCAGCTCGATGCTGTTGGCGACATCGTCCCCGTAGAGCGGCCGGTACATCTCGCGCGCCTCGTTCAGCGAGATCTCGGTTGCCGAGTTGGTGACGTCCTCGACGACGGTCTTGAGCGCGAAGAGGTCGACCTGGCCCGTCTCGGTGTTGAAGCGCGTCTTGAGGTTCTCGCCGGTCTTGTAAAACTTGCGCGACGCGGTCGCGACCGCCTCCTCGATGGCGCTGATGACGACATCCGGCTCGATGCCTTTTTCTTTTGCCAGCGCTTCAATCGTCTGCTGCAGTGGATTGGCCATGGCTCACTAGAACTCCACCTCTAAATTCGCTCGCGTGATGACCGCCAGCGGCACGCGGTGCCGCCTGTGATCCTCGCCGTCCAAGAACACCCCGTCGCCGTCGACACCGGCGAGCCGGCCCCGCAGAAACGTCTGCCCGTCGATCTTCTCCCGCATCACGATCTTCGCCAGCCGGCCTGTGAACCGTCCGTAGTCCTGCGCGTGGCGCAGCGGCCGGTCCAGCCCAGGCGACGAGACTTCCAATATGTACGCCGTCGGAACGATGTCCTCGACGTCGAGGGCGGCGCTCAAATCGCGGCTGACGCTCGCGCAATCATCCACGCTGACGCTGTCCTCGGCCGTCGCAGACGGTCCAGGCCGATCGATCTGCACGCGGAGCACCATTCCGTGGGCCTCGCGCCGGAACTGAACGTCGAACAACTCGAGCCCGTAGCCTGCGGCCACGCGGCTCGAAACGGTCCGAATCTGGTCGAGGATGCCCTCCCGCAATCGCAGACCTTCCCAAACAAAAAAAGTGGGCACAAGCCCACTTCGGTCCTCCCTCGGTCCCACGTTCGGCCCTACATTCAGGCTCCGAATCAGTAATTATAGCACGGGCGCGCGATCAGGTCATACCCCCGGGCGCCGACGATTTCGACGTCCGTGAAGTCCCCGGACCGAAGGCTGGACGGGTCGCACTCGGTGAGGTAAACCACAGGGTCGATGTCCGGCGCCTGCGTCATCAGGCGGCCTCTCAGCACAAGCTCGTGATGAGACGCGGGGCCGTCCACGATGATCCGCGCCCGATCGCCGACCCTTGCCCGTTGCCGGGCCGCCACCAGCCGCTTCTGGAGCCCCATGACCCGCGACCGGCGTGCGCGCTTGGTCCGGGCGGGCACGTCGTCGGATAGCCTGAACGCGGACGTCCCCTCTTCGTGAGAGTAAGTGAAGACGCCGACGTGGTCGAATCGATGGTCTCTGATAAAGGCGCACAGCGTGTCGACGTCGACGTCGGTCTCGCCGGGAAACCCGACGATAAAGGTTGTCCGCAGCGCCACGCTCGGGACGCGCTCGCGGATGCGGGCCAGCAGCTTGTCGTAAGCCTGCCTCGTCCCCGGCCGCTTCATCCGCTCGAGCACGGGATTCGCTGCGTGCTGGAGCGGCAGATCGATGTACTTGCAGACCTTCTCGCACTCCGCCATCGCCGCCAGCGTCGCCTCGTCGATTGTCGTCGGATACAGATACAAGAGGCGAATCCACTCAAGCCCGTCGACGGCATTCAGCCGGCGCAGGAGCCGGGCGAGCGCGCCGCGCTCCTTCCGATCGATGCCGTAGAACGTCGTGTCTTGGGAGACGAGCAGGAGCTCCTTGACGCCCTGGCCGACGAGGTCGCGGGCTTCGCGGACGATGGAATCCGCAGAACGGCTTCGGTAAGCGCCGCGAAGTGTGGGGATAATGCAGAACGCGCACCTGTAGTCGCATCCCTCGGCGATCTTGACGTACGCGTAGTGCCTGGGCGTCGCCAGGAGCCGCGGAGTGTCAGCGCCGTAGAGGTACGTCGGTCGGGACTCGGAATTCCGCGGCTCGCCGCTGTAAAACGTCAAGGGCGCGACGGTACCGCCCCGGGGGTTGCCTCCCCCCGGGCACGAACCGATCGCGCCGACGATCTCCGGGACCTCGCCCGTGCCGAGCACCGCGTCGATTTCCGGGATCTCCTTTTTGAGTTCCTCGCGATAGCGTTCCGCCAGGCAACCGGTGACGATCAGCCGCCGGCATGCGCCGCCCGTCTTATGCTCGGCCATTTCGAGAATCGTCTCGATCGATTCCTGCTTCGCGGACTCGATGAACGCGCACGTGTTGACGACCAGCACTTCCGCCTGAGTCGCGTCACGCGTGAGCTCATGGCCCGCCTGCTGCGCGAGGCCGAGCATCACTTCGGAATCGACGAGATTCTTCGGACAGCCGAGGGAAACGAGGCCAATTTTCATTCGGTACTCGGTACTCGCAGCTCGTTACTCGTGGCTCGTAGACTCGTGGTTCCTACGGGTACAGTCTATACAACATGCGCGGGTACGGAATGGTCTCGCGCACGTGCTCCAGCTTGCAGATCCAGGCGACGACGCGCTCGATGCCCATGCCGAAGCCACCGTGCGGGACGGTACCGTAGCGCCGCAGATCCAGATACCACTCGAAGGCTTCCCGGGGCAGCTTGTGCTCCTCGATGCGATGCAGGAGAAGATCGAGATCGGCGAGACGTTCGCCGGC
>Ga0182034_10000177_pt1 | contig 27737 bp, 25 predicted proteins | sample flu12Cox44000172_FD_125972 | JGI IMG/M metagenome (GOLD analysis project Ga0182034, IMG submission 125972) | Lab enrichment of tropical soil microbial communities from Luquillo Experimental Forest, Puerto Rico - flux4day.12C.oxic.44.000.172 | ecosystem: Environmental > Terrestrial > Soil >... | reverse complement strand
TGATCGAGAGCCTTTTGGAGAAGGAAGGCTACTGGCCGGTGGGGCTGAACGACCCCACGCGCGTAGAAGAAGCCATCAGTCAGGAGCGGCCGAGCGTGATCCTGCTTGACATCGTGATGCCAGAGCGCAACGGATACCAGGTCTGCCGTGACCTGAAGGGAAACGCGGAATTCCATGCCATTCCCGTGATTATGGTGACTTCCAAGGCTTCGGTAAGCGACAGGTTTTGGGGCGAGCAGCAGGGCGCTGACGGCTACGTGACCAAGCCGTTCACGCGGGATGAATTGCTTCGCGCCGTGCGGCGGTTCGCATAAGGATTTCGGAGACAGAAAGGCCATGAGCGACGATTTTCATCTCGAGCCCCTTCCGGCGGACGCTGATACTGGCGAACTGCTGGAAGCCCTTGGACCGATCGAAGACCGCGCTCCGGAATCGCAGTTCTGCGTATTCCGCAGCGGCCGCGAACGGTTCTGCTTGCCGGTGCTGGACGTCGAAGAAGTGCTCGAATGGCCTCTGGTGACCAAGCTCCCGCTAGCCCCTGCGTATCTGCTGGGAATCTTCAATTTGCGCGGAGTGATTGTGCCGCTCGTCGACATCGCCATTACCGAGGGGCGGCGGCCGGGGCTGCTCCCGAAACACGTCGTGGTGGCTTCGCTAGCCGGCGAGAACCATCAGGAAGACGTGCGTATCGGGATCGCCTCGGACGAGGTGATTGGAACGTATTCGGTGAAGAACGAAGATTTTCTGGAGCAGGCGCCGGAGAACGTGCCGCATTGCGTCGGAATGTTGCGGCACGAAGACCGGCTGGCGCTGGTCATCGATTTGCGCCGGCTGCTTGAGGTATTTCCCGGGCCGAGCATTTGAAGCGACGGGAGAGGGCGCCGCGGATGGCGCGGACTCCGCTGAAAGGATCTGGAGGGTGGCATGAAATCGCGACTGAGTTCGACAATCTGGACGCTGGTCCTGTGCAACGGCCTGGCTTATCTCGCCGTTCTGTGGCTGGCATTCAGCGCTGGGAAGAAGGCGGGCGAAGCCTCCGGGCTCGATTTTGGCTCTCCCGGCATCGTCGGCGCGCTGCTGCTGTCACTCCTCATGTCCGTCATCCTGGCATGGCGCTTTGCAGCACTGCTCCGGCCGGTCGAGGCTCTCGCGGAGTTTTCCGAGCGGCTGGCCGCAGGTGATCCTCGGGCGCGCGCCGAGGTCGATGCCACAAACGAGCTGGGCTATATCGCCGACAACCTGAATCGCGCGGTGGCCAAAGTCTCGAAGGCCACGAGCAACCAGGACGCCAACGATTCGCTGCAAAAGAACATCACCGACTTGCTGACGGTCATCAACCAGGTGGCGCGCGGCGACTTGACCTTGCGCGGCAAGGTGACCAACGACGCGCTCGGCAACGTCACCGACTCCATCAATTACATGCTTGACAACTTCACCAAGGTTCTCGAGCGCGTGCGCAAGGCGGCCATGGAAGTCACCGCCTGCTCGAACAACATTCTCGTTGCGGCTGACGAAATGCAGGCCGGCGCGACTCAGCAGGACCAAGAAATCACAAACACGTCGAGCGCCGTCGAAGAGCTGACGGTTTCGATGAAACAGGTGTCAAACAACGCAGAAGCGAGCGCCGAGGCGGCGCGCCGCGCTCTGGATGCGGCCGAACAGGGCAACCGCGCGGTGCGCGACACGCTCGAAGGCATGCAGCGCATTCGCGCTTCGGTGCAGGCCACCGCAAAGAAAATCAAGTCGCTCGGCGACCGCTCCCTGGAAATTTCGGAAATCATCAACGTAATTAACGATATTACCGAACAGACCAATCTGCTCGCGCTGAACGCCGCCATCGAAGCGGCCCGCGCCGGAGAGGCCGGACGCGGATTCGCGGTCGTCGCCGACGAAGTCCGCAAACTGGCCGAACACAGCCGTAGTGCGACGAAAGACATTGGCGCGCTCATCAAGGCGATTCAAGCCGAAACGAACGAGGCGGTGGTCGTCATGGAGGAAGGCACGAAGGAAGTGGAAGGCGGAGCGTCGTTGGCGGATCAGGCGGGTCGCGCGCTCGACGCCATTTCCAACGTCGTTCGCCAGTCCGCGGAACTTGTCCAGGAAATCTCGCTGGCCTCGAAGCAGCAGGTGCGCGGCACAGAAGGTGTGGCGCACGCGATGCAAATCATTTCCAACATCACGCGGCAGACTTCGCAAGGAACGCGCGGAACGGTGGCGACCGTGAGCCAGCTCGTCAAACTCTCGGATCATCTGAACGAAGCGCTGGCCCAGTTCCGCGCTGGTTCGAAGGTCGGCGCGTCGCCGGCTTCGGCAGAGTCCGATCGGCCACTGCCGCTGGGAGTCGCTCGTTAAATCGTCTACTTTTCGCCGGTTTGCGGGGCCGGTGCGAGGGGTAGCCCAGAGGAAACGGGAGAACGATGAGCGAGCGCCAGAGACCAGGCCACGGTCTGAGCGAACATGAATTGAGTGAGATCCGCATGCTAATCGAAGAGCGGACGGGGATTTGCTTTGATGAATCGCGGGAGCGCTTCTTCTCGACGCGTGTGCGGGAACATCTCGGCGCCAAGGGACTCGCGGCCGGCACGGACTTACTGCGTAGTGTGCGCAAGTCCAACGTCGAATACGAGGCGCTGGTCGAGAGGTTGCTGACCCAGGAAACCAGTTTTTTCCGGTACGCCGGTGTCTACGAAGCCTTTGAAAAACGCGTTCTGCCTGAGTTGCATACCAAGAAATTCTGGAAGAATCCGCGCACGCTGCGCATCTGGAGCGCAGGATGCGCGACCGGAGAAGAACCGTATTCGATCGCCATTACCATTGCGGACTCGTTGTCCTTTGCGGACGCCTGGAACGTGGAAATTCTAGCTACCGACGTCGGCCGTCAAGCGTTGAAGCATGCCGAGCGGGGCGTCTACTCTGGCCGCAGCATCGGGAGCGTGACGGAAAAGCAGCTTGCCAATCATTTTGCCGTCGTGGACGGCGGACAGCAGGTCAAGCCAAGACTGCGAAAGATGGTTTCGTTCGCGCAAATGAACCTTGCTTGCCCCGTTTACCTGGGACGTATGGACGCGATTTTCTGCATGAACGTGCTGATTTACTTCTCTGAACAGCGCCGGCGCGCACTGGTCCAGCGTTTCTACGAAACGCTGGAACCCGGCGGATATCTTTTCCTCGGGCACTCGGAATCGATTTCGAAAATGCCGGTGAAGTTCCAGGCGATTGTGCTGAACGATTGCATTTTGTACCGCAAGCCCACCGCCGGCGAATTGTTGAAGCCGGAACTCGTAACGGAGGGACGCGCGTGAGCACCCCGGACCGCGAAGCCGTCGAGGTCTTCCTCCAAGAATCCGCCGAGCACCTGCAGTATCTGCGGGAATACGTCAGCGTGCTCCAGGACATCGAGCCGAACCACGAGGACCTCGAGCGGCTTTACATTGCCGCGCACACGCTAGGCGGGACTTCGGCAAGCTACGGCTTTCCACGCTTCTCGGAAATCGCCGGAAAGCTTGCTCACGTGTTTCAGTATGCGCTCAACGCGCCTTTGGGCGAAGACCTCCACGGGCCGCTGACCGAGTTTCTTTCCGACGGCATCTCGCTGCTGGAAACCGACCTGCTGGAAATCAGCGACACCGGCCACGAAAATATCGAGGATATTGCCGCCTTTAAAGACCGCTATCGCTTCGCCTTTCCGACCGAGCCTCCTCCGCTCAATCTGACGAACCCCGAAACATCGTCGCAGATTCCCGCAGAGGATTTCGCGGAGACTGCTCCGGCCGCTCCAACCGGGTCGTATTTTGACGCGCTGCCATCCGACGATGAAGTGCCCGACGAGATTTTGGAGTTTTTCCAGCCCGAGGCCGAGGAGCATCTGCAGGTCGTCAGCGATTGCCTTCTTTCCCTCGAGGCCAATAACCATCCGGAGGAAATTAACAAGCTGTTCCGCGCGATTCACACGATCAAGGGCTCCGCGGCGCAGGTCGGGCTGAAACGGTTGGGCGCCATCGCCCACCGGGTCGAAGACTTGATTGGACGGATGCGTGACGGCGAAATCGAGCCGTCGCCGGCGGTTGTGGATTTGTGCCTCGAATCGGTGGACGTCTTGAAGAAAACGCTCCATCGCCACTGGGTGGATGAAGCCGAAATGCGCGCGGGAGTCGATTCCCTACTCGGGCGCGTTGCGGAGTTTTCCCCGCTGGAACCCGAAGAGGAAGAAACTCGAGCCGCAGCTCGGGAAGGGGCGGAACAGCACGCCCAGGCAGCCGAGAAGGCCGCCGCATCGCAGGCTGCAGTGTCTGGGAAAAAGCTGGTGAACCAGATTGTCGCGGCGTCCGCGGCAAAGTCCGTGCGCATCGGGCTTGCCCGCCTTGACCGCATGATGAACACCGTCGGCGAACTGGTCATCAACCGCACTCGCATGGTGGGCCGCGTCGGCGAGCTCGAGAAACTCGTCGACACGCTGAGTTTTTCGAAAGAACGGCTGCAGGGCAAAGTCGCCGAGTTTCAGGAAAAGTACGAATTCAACCGCATCAGCCCCAGCCGGAATCGAACGCCTTGGAGTCCCGAATTGCCGCCAAAGCTGCTTTCGAGCGCGGCATCGGGCGAAAACTCGTTCTGGTCCGAGTTTAGCGAACTCGAAATGGACCGCTACGACGACGTCAACATTTTGTCGCGCTCGATGGCGGAAATCTCAGCAGACGTAAGCGAAGTGCTCTCGCAGCTCGAAGGATTCATCGGGCGCGTCGAGGGTGACATCGACGAGTTCACCAAACTTGCGCATCACCTGCAAGATGAGATCACCGCCGCACGCATGGTGCCCATCGGGACGCTGTATTCCCGTTTGTCTCGCGCGGTGCGGGACGCTGCAAAATCGACCAACAAGGAAGTTGAACTCGAATTCGCGGGAAGCGAAACGGAACTCGACAACAACATCATTCAGCAGATTTCGGATCCGCTGGTTCATCTCGTCCGTAACGCCGTCGCGCACGGTATCGAGCACGACAACGCCCGTGCTGCCGCCGGAAAGCCGGCCACGGGAAAAATCATGCTGCGCGCGTATCACCGCGGCAACCACATCTACATCGAAGTCGAGGACGATGGCCGCGGGATCGACTACCAGCGCGTGAAGCAGAGCGCCATCGAGCGCGGCCTGGTTTCGGTGGAAACCGCCGATCGCCTGACCGAACGCGACATGCGCGAGATGCTCTTCCATCCGGGATTCTCGACCGCGCCCGTCAAGACCGAACTGGCCGGCCGCGGCGTCGGTCTCGACGTCGTGCGCGCCAATTTGAATACCCTGAATGGCGAAATCGAGATCCAAAGCGTCACCGGCCACGGCTCAAAGTTCACCCTGAAAGTTCCTCTGACCCTGATCATTTCGCCGGCGCTCTTTGTCCGCTGCGGCTCGACCAATTTTGCCGTGCCTCTGGCAGTGGTCGAGGAAATCCGTCGGCTGCGCGCCGACGAAATCGATGATGTCGGCGGCAAACTGCTGACCAAGGTGCGCGACGTCGTCACCGAAGTCATCCGGCTGGATACCTATCTTGGCCTGACGCCACTCGAGCCGATCAACGGATTTTTCCGTATGGTCGTGGCCAACGCCGGAAACCGCCGGATCGGTTTGGTGGTCGAGGAAGTACTCGGCAAAGACGAAATCGTGATCAAAAATCTCGGTGAATACCTTCGCCGCGTGAAGCTTTTCCCGGGCACGACCATCGCGCCGGACGGCAGCCTGATTCTGCTGATCGACCTGAACCGCATGGTCGCTGCCGAGCCCAACGAGCGCCGGCCGCTCCAGGCCAGCGCCAGCGCGGCGCGCATTTTTGCGCCGGGCTCGGCGGCCGTGGCGCGCGGCACCATTCCTTCCGAAGCCATCGACCGCGTCGAGCAGGAGCGCGTCATCGTCGTGGCCGACGATTCCATCAGCGTGCGCAAATTCGTCGGGCGCATGCTTGAGAAGAACGGCTATCGCGTGAAGCTGGCGGCCGACGGACTTGAAGCCGCGGAGCTCGTGTCACAGCACGGCTGCCATCTGGTCATCACCGACTTGGAGATGCCTCGCATGACCGGTTACGAGTTGATGGTGCAGTTACGCCAGAGCCCATCCAGGCGCCGCATACCGGTGATGGTCGTAACCTCGCGCGCTGGGGCCAAGCATCGCGACCGGGCCTTAAAGGAAGGCGCTTCTGCCTTCCTGACCAAGCCGGTACAGGAAGATCAATTGATTGCGGCCGTCGAACAACTTATTGGAACGGAGGCGCCGCGCCCGGCCGCGCCCGTGGCGTAACAGCACCATGTCAACCCCTTGGAAAAAAATCCGCGTCCTCGTCGTAGATGACTCAACCTTCATGCGCAAGGTGTTGGAGAACATTTATAACGCTGACGAGCAGATGCAAGTCGTCGGGAGCGCCAAGGACGGTCGCGAAGCAGTCTCGATGGCGGAATCCCTGAAGCCCGACGTGATATCGATGGACATCAACATGCCGCACGTGGATGGTCTCCAGGCCACCGCGGAGATCATGACTACAAATCCGAAACCCATCGTCATCGTCAGCTCCGAATCGAGGGAGGGAGCAGCCAGCACTCTCCGGGCGCTCGAACTGGGCGCCATTGAATTCGTCGCCAAACCTTCCGGCGGCATCGATCTCGACATGCAAAGCGTAAAGGAAGAACTGCTGCGCAAAGTGCGCATGGCTGCCAAGGTTCGCGTGGTGCGCACGGCCACCCGCTTGGCTTCCTCGATTCAAAGCGCGGGCGCGGGTGCAAAGCCGGCGGCAGCCGCAAAGCCCAGCCCTCGCCCGTCGGCGGGCACCAGTGACCAGCGCTTTCCCGTGGTCGTTTTGGCGGCTTCCACGGGCGGACCGGCAACGGTCATGCGCCTCGCTCCCGGTTTCACACGCGACTTCCCTGCCGCCGTCATTTTGGTGCAGCACATGCCCGCTACGTTCACTTCGCAATACGCCGCGCAACTCGCTGAGTTCACCGAAATCCGCGTGAAAGAGGCAGAATCGAACGAATCGATCGTGCCGGGCACCCTCTACATTTGTCCGGGCGGACAACATCTGCGCGTGACATCAAGCGGAAGAATGCAGCTAGACGACGCATCCGGGCGCATCAATGGATACCTGCCCAACATGGATGTGACCATGGAATCGGTGGCCGCTTATGCGGGGCCCTTGAGCATCGCTGCAGTGCTCACAGGCATGGGCAATGACGGAACCAACGGCGCACGAGCCATCCAATCTGCCGGTGGTCTGGTGCTGGCGCAAGACGAAGCGACCTGTGTGATTTTTGGCATGCCTGCGGAAGTCATCAAAGCCGGCGTCGTCGATCAGGTGCTCGGCATCGATGACATTTACCAGGCGATTGAAAAGCGAGTGTTGGGCCTTGCGAAGCCAACCCCCGCTGGAGTTCGCTGATGCCATCTCCAGCTCCTGAGAAGCCCGGCACTTTGCGCGCGGAGCAGATTATACTTTTCCGCATCGGCGAACAGCTCTTCGCACTGTCCTCCTCCTCGGTTCAGGAAGTACGCGGGGCGGACAGCCTCTCGGGAGGCGCCAGCGAAATCACCGCGCCGGGAATTGACAAAGTTCGCCAGTTTGTAAGGCGCGGCCCAAACACTTTATTCCTTGTCAACGGCGCTGGGCATTTTGGGCTGCCGGCACGCCAAGGAATTCTTGCGTTCGTGCTGCGCAACACCCGCACCGCTTTGCTGGTTGACGGCATCGAGCGAATGACCACGATGACGCGGCTGCAAGCGCTGCCCCTTTCGTTCTGTCATGAAGAGCGGCAATGGTACCGCGGACTAACGGCCCTGGATCAGACGGTGGTTCCGGTGGTGCGTCCCGAAGGTTTTTTGTCGGACAAGGAATTGATGATGCTCGACGCCGCGCTACCTCCCCCGGAGGCATCGCGCGAAGAGACCGACATAGAGCTTGAGGCCGAAGCACCGACCGACACTTACTTAGGCAGGGAGTTGAACTAAAGCGTTGCGCCAAAAGAATGACCGTCTCGACTGAACTCGAACTGAAGTCGTTCGTCCTGTTGCGTCTGGGCGAACGGAGGTTTGCGGTCGCCGCCGACGACACTGCCGAGTTGGTCTCGCCGAGCCGCGTTTTCAGTTTCCCGCATCGGACTCTCGGGATTGAAGGAGTGATTTTGCGGCGCGGAAGAATCGTTCCGGTCTGCGACGTTGCCGAAAAGCTGATCGGAACCCGGCTGAGGACACGGCGTTTTTATCTCATCGCGCTGCGCCGGTATGGACAAAGGACGGAGTGGGTGGCGATCCCCGTTACAGGCGAGTGCGAATTGATCAACGCGGAGTTGACCGCCGCGAGCGCATCCGACGAGCCGCACGTCGCCGCATGGCTCTCGCACGGCGGGGACGTCATTGAAGTGCTGAATCTGGATGCCTTGACGCCGGGCCTTGAGAACTTGAGGGTAGGCTATGTCGCACGGAGCCAACCTGGCTCCCGGACTGACTGTGGCCGCGAAGCGGAGGCACGGCCGTGATTCCCGCACCGCGTCCCATCAAGGTTCTGTTGATTGACAGCAACGTGTATTTTGCCAAGCGCCTCAGCGATGCGTTGAAGCGCGAAGGTTTTGAAGTAACCACAAGCACGCAAGCGGCCTACGCGCTGACCGCTCTCGAATATGACGCTCCCGGAGCGATTCTGTGCGCTACCAATATGCGCGAGATGGGTGCGCTCGAGATCGCACGCATCATCCGCGCGGACGCCAAAAACGCCAACCTTCCTATCGTTGCCCTGGGCGACGGCAGCGGGCGCGCGTTGATCGAAGCCTTCCAGGCCGGATGCGACGACTACATCGACCGCAGCCGTCAGCCCGGCGGCATCGCCTCCCATATCAAGCAGATTGTCGTCAGCAAAATGGAAGGTTTCCGGCCCACGCAGCTGCTTACGCAATCCGATACGAGCTTGAGCGGCAACCTGACGCACCATGACCTGACGGGCGTGATGCAAATGCTCGGCCACGCCCACCAGACCGGCGCGCTGTACATCAATGCCGGAGAAACTGACGCGGTTCTCTTTTACGAAGGCGGGGAGATTTCGCACGCGGAGTGCGGCACGCTGTTCGGCGACGAAGCGGTCATTTACATCCTAAAGAATTGCGTCAACGGCAACAGCGGCGTCTACAAATTTGTTTACGGCACCATCTCGCCGCAGCGCACCGTGCTGCGCTCGGCCACCGATTTAATGCTCGATGCCATGCGTGAGGTCGATGAAGGTTCGCGCGACATGGCGGATAAGGAAGCACCATGAGCGAAGCAATGACCATTCCTCCTCTCGCAGGAGCGCCGGCGAAGCGTGTGCCGACGGTTTACTTCATCGATGACAGCGCCACCATGCGCGAAGTCATCAAGATCGCGTTTCGCCGCGAAAACATTCAGGTGATTACCTGCGCCGACGCGGCCTCCGCTCTCGAGCAGTTCGAACAAACTCGTCCGGACGTAGTCATCACCGACGTGATCATGCCGGATCAGGACGGCTACTCCGTTTGCAGCCAGATCAAGGAAAATCCCGATCTCAGCGCTACCCCCGTTCTGCTCATGTCCGGCGTCGTTAACAAGAGCGTCGCCGACAAAGCCGTCTCGGTCAAAGCCGACGAACTGATTCGCAAACCCTTTCAGCCGCAGGAGTTGATTAACCGCGTGAAAGCTCTCCTCGAGCCGAAAACCGTTGCGGCGCCTTCTCTAGACCGCAGTGCGGGCACGAGCGCGCTGAACGGTCTTTTTGCGTCTGCGCCGGCCACTGCTCGAGCGATCACGCCAGCTCCTCGACCGCCCGCGGCAAAGGAACCCGCCTGGCCCCGCGCGCTCGCCGAAGCATTCACTCCGCGTCCACCGGCACCCGCGCAAGCCGATGCACAACCACCCCTGGCCACGCCTTTCCGGCCAGCGCCTTCTGCGTCGGATCTGCAGAAACTGCGCGTGGAGATCGCCAGGCTGGAGATGCTCGTCAAGAAGCTGCAGACCGAACTCCAAATCGAACGCCAGTACAACCAGGCGCTGGAAGCTCAGATCCAGACTCTCGCGCAAATGGAATAGTCTTGATCACCGCATGCGTCGTCTGGCTCCTCGCAAACTTCGCGGCAATAATACACATGCGGTCCGACACGTCCCGTTCAGTCGGAGAAGCTTGAATCCAGTCGGTGCAGCCGACCGAGGGGCAGCTGCGGGGCTGGATTTCTCATGGGATTTGCGGGTGCGGATGATTAACAACAAGGATTCTGTTACTTGCCTTCAGCCCTGCCGCGTCGGATGACACGCACACTTGCATCGGGCTCGTGGTGCGATCCCGCGACCTTTCCTGCATCCGCAACTCCGACAAGTCGTCGCGCCCACCGCCACGCTCGTGCTCGACTTCGCCGGCGGCTTCTCTCGGAATTGGCGGAACTCGATCACTTTTCCCATGCGGCATCCTTCTGGCCAAGCGGGAACACATCCGTCTGCGGAACGTCCCCGCCGCATTCACCATATTTTGCTGGGCTTTTGCTACACCCGCAGCGTTGAACCCTGCCGAGGGCGCCGGGCCGGAACATTTCCCAATCCTCCTCAAGCTCCGGCAACAGCGACGCGACGGATTTCGCAGCGCGGGGAAAGCGTAGATTCAGCCAACATCGGTACAGGATCGCCTGCAACATGGATTCCCCGTTTCTGGTTGGGACTGGAAGCAAGGCCGGAATTAAGCCAAGATAAACCCGCGAATCGTTTGCGTCAATCAGACGATTCCTACGCGCCCCGCAATCAGCGGGCATTCCCTGCGAGCGCTGCTACTCGTCCTGTCCCACCGGAAGCTGTAGGTCCTATTTGCTTTCGGCTCGATGTTGCCAAGGCGGCGCAACACCTCCGCCCAGTTCTCGCGCAACTCATCGATCTCACGCTTAAGATAGGAAACTTCATATTCTGGGTCATCAAGATCGAACGCCACCCGCAACTCCCATACGAGCAGTCGTTATGACAGACAGTCTTGCTATCCCGAAACGCCCGGCTGGATAGGCGAATTCTCGAATGGTGCGGCCCTGTCTTTCTTGCGAGCATCAGTCTGTTTTGGCCCCGTTTGCCGCCTGCTTGCCCTTTTTGCCAGCCGTGCCTGCTGGCTCAATAGTTCCAAACGATCCTTTGCGGTAAGTTGCTGGTTCGCTCGCAGCAACTTAGCGATTCCGCAATATTTCTGGCTTGGTTCATTCATCTGGGCGTTTGAACCTCGGGTGTTAATAATTTGCGCAAAGTACGCCTGCCTAAAAACCACGATCCGGTTGTTTCTCTCTATGCTGGTCATAGGGGACGCGAAGATGAGGAAACTCGGGTACGCACTGATAGTCATGGGCGTTTTGTGCGGTTACGTCGTTCAGCCCGGTATGCTCGGAGTCGGGGTTATTCCTCTGTTCATGGGCGTACTACTGGTCGCGCAAGGGAGAATGAAGCAAAACTGAACAAATACGTTGGGCACCACTACTGCCGCAGCGCGTGTGCCCGGTCAGAGCCGCAGGAGCATCCGGCCAAAACAGATCGTGGATTGCTGTATCACCCTCGCCTTTCAGATTGTCGGCAATCCGCCGGGGCAGGCGGGAACGGCTGACACCGCTAATTATGTCCCTGCCAGCCCGCGCAATTTCTCCGTGATGGGAATTCCACTGCTTCGTGGCCGTTTGTTCAATGAATCTGATTTGTCTTCCTCGCCACCGGTAGCGCTCGTCAGCGAGGCGCTCGCCAAACGCTATTTCCCCAACCAGGATCCGCTCGGCAGGCATCTCATTTTCGGTTTCCCGCTAAGGGCATGGTCTCGCGCGAAATCGTCGGCATCGTTGGGGACATACATGATGTGTCACTCGGCAAGGAACCGGGGCCTATGATGGATGTGCCCTTCGCCCAAGCGCCCCTTTATGGAGGCGAAGTGGTCGTCAGGAGCACGCTCGGCACTTCTGCTGTCGTCGGAGCCATCCGCGCGGTAACGAACGGTATGGACAAAAATCTACCGGTAACCGATATCGTGCCGCTCGCCGATGTCCTGAGTGCATCGGTGGCACAGCCCCGCTTTCGCACTTGGCTCCTCGGTTTGTTTGGCGGGATCGCTTTGATCCTCGCAGCCGTGGGGATTCTCGGAGTGATCTCTTACTCTGTTTCTCGCCGGACGCATGAAATGGGGATTCGACTGGCCCTTGGCGCGCAGCCCGGCTCGGTTCTTAGCATGATCTTGTGCGAGACGCTGGCGCTCACGGTAATCGGCATTGCGGTTGGCATACCTTGCGCTATGGTTGCGGCGCGCCTTATCGCACACTTGCTTTTCAACGTGACCCCTTACGATCCGGTCACCCTGGCCCTGGTGCCTCTTGTGCTCCTTGCTGTCGGGGCGTTGGCCAGCTATATCCCAGCGCGGCGCGCGATGAAGGTCGATCCCCTGGTCGCCCTGCGCCACGAAGGACCTCACCGCTCCCTTTCGACACCTGACAATTCAGGCAGGATTCTCCCCGCCCTGGCAGCGACTCGCAGAACGCAAACCTCGTTGTTGCCTGGAACACTGGAACACGGTTACGGGTTGACGCTCAAACCCCGATTCTGTAGCCTCACTTACGACTGTTTTTGGAGAACACTTCTTGTCGGGGGGACAGAATGGGTTCGAAGAATGGCTCTGTGATTTCGCGACGAGAATTTGCCCGCCGTGCCGCTTTTGTTTCCGCTGCGGCTTCCCTTTCGTCCGCCGATCTTCTGGCCTCGCAATCCCCGGTCCGGGCGAACCCGCCTTTCCAAACGCCGGCTGGGCCAAAGCTCTCTCCGGAAAGCCAAACGGAAATGGAGTCGCGCCTACAGGCGGTTTTCGCTCAATACGGCTCGCGGCTCAATGACGACCAAAAAACAGACTTGCACAGGCTTGCCGTCGAGGGCCAAGCCGCACTGGACCGTCTTCGCGCTTATCCCACGGATAATAACGACGGGCCCAGCCTCTATTTAAGACCTTTGATCGAGCGTGAGAAGAAAGCTTCGCGGGTGCCTGCCTCCGCGAAACCAGCCGGTGCGCCGAAACCATCCTGAGGAGCCTCCCCAATGCCCGGCGATGAGATTTTCTTTCTCTCCATCAGCGAACTCGCCAAACGCATCGAATCCAAAAAGCTTTCTCCTGTGGAGTTGACGGAGCTCTACCTCGACCGCAGCCAAAAGTTTGGGCCCCGCTTCAACGCCTACGCGACTCTAACTCCGGAAATCGCGCTCGAGCAGGCCAAAGCCGCCGAAAAGGATATCCAGCGCGGCCACTACCGTGGCCCGCTCCACGGCATTCCCTATGCCGCGAAGGATCTCCTTGCCGTGAAAGGCGTGCCCACGACCTGGGGCGCAAAACCTTTCGCCAATCAGCTTTTCGACTACAACGCAACCATCATCGATCACCTGAAGAACGTCGGCGCGGTGATGATCGGCAAAGCCGCGATGATCGAGCTCGCCGGCGGCATGGGCTACCGCTTCGCTTCCGCGTCTTTGCAAGGGGAAGCCAAAAATCCCTGGGATTCCGCGTGCTGGACTTGCGGCTCTTCCTCCGGTTGCGGAGCTATTGTTGCCGCGGGCCTTGCCGGTTTTGCCGTCGGCACGGAAACCTGGGGCTCGATCATTTGTCCTTCGGCGTTTTGCGGTGTCAGCGGATTGCGCCCGACCTACGGCCGCGTCAGCCGCTACGGCGCGATGGCCCTCGCTCCGTCGATGGACAAGATCGGACCCATGGCTCGCAGCGCCGAAGATTGCGCGCGGATTTTTGCGGCCATTGCCGGGCACGATCCAAAAGACCGCGGTACGATCGCCATCGACAAGGCCGCCTTTACGTACTCGCCTTCGGTCGAAATGCGCAGACTCCGCGTCGCTTGGCTTCACAATGCCTGGAACTCTTTGGATGGCGGAAGCGCAAGGCCAGTTGCGGCAGCAAGATCAGTCTTGAAAAAAATCTTTAGCAGCATCGAGGAAGTTTCCTTGCCGGTCGGGCCGTGGGAAGAGGCTGCCGCCCTGATCGTGCAGGTGGAGTCGGCCGCTTCCTTCCGCCCGCTGATCCGCTCCGGAAAAATCAGCGAACTGACCGACCCGCTCGGGCAGGTCTCCGGCTACTTGAACGAGCAATATTCCGCCGCAGACTATGGACAAGCTCTCAAAGTGCGCGAGATTCTTCAAAAGAAAATGGATAGGATTTTTGAAAGCTTTGACGTGCTGGTGGCTCCCTCGCAGCCGGTTCCCGCCACCCCGCTCACGCTCAATCTGGAAACCGGCCTGGCATTTCCTGATCCGCTGGGCGCCATTGGCAACCTTTGCGGGTTGCCGGCGCTCTCCGTTCCCTGCGGTTTCAACGAAAAGAATCTGCCGATTGGACTTGGGTTCGTCGCCGGCGCGGGCGACGACATCGCCGCGATTCAAGCCGCGCGAACGTTCCAGCAACACACCGATTGGCACCGGCGGCACCCGAAAATCCACTGAGTTCCGTTCTTGTTCAGAAGTTCGTCGACAGCGCAGGAGCAGGGCGGTGCGGCTAAAGGACTTTTCGAGCAAGGGCGCCGGACACTCCGCCGCGCCCGTCTCGCTGTATCCCGGTCATGTACAACATGCCAAGCTTCGCGCGCTGCTGCTTCCTTGGGCAGGGTCATCACTTGAACGACGGACGGCAGAACCAGAACAACATGATGCAGTCGCGCACGGTTGAGGCACCACCTCCGCGGATCGGTTCTGCCGTTCTCGTCTATTACTGGCTATGCGATATTTGGCTTGTGACGTTCTTCAGGAGGCTAACGCGCGATGCATGAAATTTGGAAAGATATGTTTGTCCTGGGTATTCCCCTGCTCGAAAAAATCCTGCGTCCCATCGTAGTCTATGCGTTCCTGGTAGTCGGCTTGCGGCTGGCGGGAAAGCGGGAACTGGTCCAGCTCAATCCTTTTGACCTCGTCGTCCTGCTGACTTTATCCAACACCGTGCAAAACGCCATCATCGGCGACGACAACTCGGTGCTGGGCGGAATTATCGGCGCCACTTCCCTGCTGGCCACCAACTTCTTGGTGGTGCGCTTCCTCTACAGGCACCGCAAGCTCGATCAGTTGGTGGAAGGCCGCGCGGACGTGCTGATCGAAAACGGCAAAGTCCGGACGGAACACCTCAAGACCGAACTCATCACCATGGCGCAACTGGAAGCCGCCGCGCGCAAGCAGGGCTTCAGTTCGCTCTCCGAAGTCAGCCAATGCATTCTTGAGCCCGGCGGAACGCTCACGTTCCTTGGCAAGAAACCGCCCGCAGAGGAAGTGCGACACCGGGAATTGCTCGGCAAGATGGAAAGCCTGGCCCACGAAATCGCCCTGTTGCGCGGGTCGTGGCCTCCGGCGCGCGCGTAATCAGCCGAGCAATAGACCAGTTGCAGCGAGCACAATACCGCCCGCGCCCAAGACCATGCCGGCCAGCCAAAAACCTTTGCGCTTGGTGAGTAGAGTGATGGAGCAGATGACCAGACCGATTTCAAGAAAGGCCTCCCCTGCGTCGAACCGGTCGGCTTTGCGGCTGGCAAAGTCCCGCTCCGCTTCGAGGTCCCTGGCCTCCTTGCTGATATCTTCTTTGTCGCTCTGATAGTGTTCCACTTCCTCGAGATACTTCTCTCGAAGGGCTTCACCTTTTCCCTGATCCATGGCGGCAATCAGGTTGACCACGTCAGAAAAACCTTGTGTTTCGTGAAGGCGCACGCTCTTTGCCTGATATTGCGCCCATTTGTCGGCCGCTTGACTTTGCCGAAGCAGTTCCTCGGTGTGCGCGCGATGCCCCAGCAACGTCACACCGGCAACCAAAACGGCCATGATCGAAATGGTGATCGATACCGGAAGAACCAAGGGGTGGTCCCCGGGTTCGTGATGTCCTTCTGGAAGTTCGATGCCTTCAGGCATTCGTGTTTGCTCCTGTGTTTGAATCGGAATCAGACGGCGGGCTCGCCGGCCATGACCTGTAAGGCTTCGTGAGCCGCGGCCAGGGTGCGGTCAATGTTTTCAGAAGTGTGTGCCGCGGACACGAACGCCGCTTCGAACTGCGAAGGCGCAAAGAAGACTCCTCGCGCGAGCATCTCCCGGAAAAATCGTGCGTAGCGCTTTGTATCCGAGCGCTTCGCGTCGGCGTAATTCCTGACGGGCCCCGTCGCGAAGAAGACCGTCGCGAGCGAACCAATCGCGTTGATCTGAGCAGGGATTTCCGCGCTCTCCAACTCGGCGCGCAAACCGCGCACCAAGCGCTCGGCCAATCTGGTCAGCTCCTCGTACAAACCCGGTTTCATGAGTTCCCCGAGCGCCGCGATCCCCGCCCGCATCGCCAGAGGATTTCCCGCCAGCGTTCCGGCCTGATAGACCGGGCCGAGCGGCGCGATGTGATTCATCAATTCCGCGCGGCCACCATACGCAGCAACCGGAACTCCTCCACCGATGATTTTGCCAAGTGTCGTTAGATCTCCCTCGATGCCAAGAAGCTCTTGCGCGGAACCGTTGCGCAGGCGAAACCCGGTGATGACTTCATCGACGATGAGCAGCGCCGCGTCCCGGTGTGCGATTTCCCGGAGACCTTTCAGGAACCCGGGTTCCGGCGCAACAACTCCCATGTTTGCCGCGATGGGCTCCACAATGACCGCCGCAATTTTTGCCTTGTGCGTCGCAAACACTTTCTCAACAGCTTCGAGATCGTTGTATGGAACATTCAACGTCAAGCCAGCCAGCGCTTGCGGCACGCCAGGACACTCCGCAATGCCCAGCGTCGCCAGCCCCGAACCCGCTTGCGAGAGAAAACTGTCCGCGTGCCCGTGGTAACAGCCTTCGAATTTCACGATGAAATCGCGTTTGGTGACGCCGCGGGCCAGCCGCACCGCGCTCATCGTGGCTTCCGTGCCACTCGAAACAAAGCGAATTTTTTCGAGAAAAGGGATGGCCTGCGTGATGAGCGTGGCGAGCTCCAGTTCGAGTTCCGTGGTCACGCCAAAGCTCGTGCCGCGTCGGGCCTGGTCGGCGATGGCATCGGCAATCGCTCGATTCGAATGCCCGAGAAGGATCGCTCCCCACGAGCAAACGTAGTCGAGCAGCTCGTTACCGTCCGCGTCGTAGAGAAATTGTCCACTGGCGCGGTCGATTACCAGCGGCTCTCCGCCCACGGAGCGAAACGCGCGGACAGGACTGTTCACTCCTCCGACCAAAACCTTTTCGGCGCGCTCGAAGATTTCCCGCGACCGCCGCCGCTCGGTTTTCAGTATGCTTTGCGTTTTGTTCATCTGGCTTAATTTAGACAATTCCTCTGCCCTCGGGCTAGCACGCTTTCATCCAGCGGGCCACGTCCTTGGCATGGTAGGTCAGGATGTGGTCTGCGCCGGCGCGCTGGATGCCCGTCAAGATTTCCAGAACCACCCGCTTCTCGTCGAGCCAGCCGTTTTGCGCCGCGGCTTTGACCATCGCGTATTCGCCGCTGACGTTGTACGCGCCCACGGGAACGTCAAAAGCTTCGCGCACGCGCCAGATTACGTCGAGATACGGCAGCGCGGGCTTGACCATCACCATGTCCGCGCCTTCTTCCAAGTCCAGCCGCACTTCCTTCAGCGCTTCGCGCGCGTTCGCGGGATCCATTTGGTAGCTGCGGCGGTCGCCGAATTGCGGCGCAGACTGCGCGGCTTCGCGAAACGGCCCGTAAAATCCGGAGCAGTATTTTGCCGCGTAAGAAAGAACGGCGATGTTCTCAAATCTGTTTTCATCGAGCATCTTGCGAATCGCGTCCACGCGCCCGTCCATCATGTCCGAAGGCGCGACGATGTCGGCGCCGGCGCGCGCGTGCGAAAGCGCCTGCTGCGCCAGAATTTCCAGTGTCGCGTCATTCGCCACTTCTCCGTGCTCGATGACCCCGCAGTGGCCGTGATCGGTGTATTCGCAGAGGCAGACGTCGGTAATGACCAGCAATTTCAGCTTGGCCTTGCGAATGCCCTCGATGGCCCGCTGCACCACGCCTTGCGAGCCGAGTGAACTCGCGCCGCGCGGATCCTTGGTTTCCGGCAACCCAAAGAGAATCACGGCGGGGATGCCAAGCGACTCCACCTCCCTCGACTCTTCCACGATCTGGTCGGCAGATTGCTGAAAAATGTTCGGCATCGAAGCGACTTCCTGGCGTACGTTCTTCCCGGGACACACAAACATCGGATAGATCAAGCCAGCGGTCGTCAAGCGCGTTTCGCGGACCATGCTGCGCAGTGCTTCGGTCCGGCGTAAGCGCCGGGGCCGATGCGTGGGAAAACTCATGCTCGTTTGACTCCTGTCTTCGCGGCGGCGAAATGCCCTTCTAAAGCTTCTAGCACCGAGACGGCGGTGGTATCTTGAGCAACGACGGCCGAGCGGACGCCCGCTTGACGCAAAACATTCGCGGTAACTGGCCCGACCGCGGCGATTGCCAGCTTACTCTCGATCTCGTTGAGCGCGGTGGCTCCAACGAGTTCCGCAAAATGTTGTACCGCCGATGGGCTAAAAAACAAAACCGCGTCCGCTCGGCCGTCGACCATCTTCTTCAATCCGTCCCCGTCGGTTTCCGCGGGCCGCAGCGTGCGATAGGCAATCACTTCGGTGACCTGGGCGCCAAATCGCTCGAGCGCCGCGGGCAGGTCCGGGTTGGCACGATCGCTGCGCGGTAACAGCACCTTGCCACCCTGGAGCTTGCTGCCCAACTCATTCGCGAGAGCAACACCGTTGTGCGTCAGGGCGACGTACTCCACGGGAAGATCCGCTTTTCGCGCGGCGTCCGCGGTAACCGGACCCACGCACGCAACGCGCACTCGGCTGTCGGTTCGAACCAGCGGCCGCTCGAGATCCGCGGCTCTTTCGACCACGGCGCGAACGGCTTGCGCGCTCGTGAGAATCAGCCAGTCAAACTCCGCGATCTTCCTGATTGCGCGATCGAGCGGCGCGAAATCATCCGGCTCGGCGAAGGACACAAGGGGAAACACTAGGGGTGTTGCTCCGCGGGCGGAAAGCTCTCGAACAAGGTCCTCACACTGCGCCGCCCGGCGCGTAATTACGACGCGCTTCCCCCCGAGCGAACTTTGAAAATTCTCAGGCACGGTGGCGAACCACTTCCTCGAGGATCGACTGCGCGCCCGCGTCAACGAGCAAGCGTGCCATGTGCTCGCCAAGTTGCGCCGCTTGCTCGGGTTCGGCGGCCGCGTGCTGCTTCACGCAATGCGCGCCATCCACGGAACACACACAGGCGTCCATAAGAAGTTCGCCGCGCTCGATGCGCGCCCAGGCGCCCATCGGCACCTGGCATCCGCCGCGCAACGCGCCCAGAAGCGCGCGTTCCGCAATCACTGCGGCGCGAGTTTCGGGGTCATCGAGGGGTGCCAGCAAGTCCTGGGCTTCCCTGTCATGCAAGCGGCATTCCACGGCGATCGCGCCCTGCCCGACTGCGGGCATGCAAACTTCCGGAGAAAGAACCTCGGAAATGCGCTGGCTGAATCCTAACCTGTCCAATCCTGCTTTCGAAACGACCACTGCTTCGTATTCCCCGCTCTGGACTTTGCGCAAGCGGGTGTCCACGTTGCCACGCAAGTCGCGCAAGTCGAGATCCGCGCGAACACGGCGCAGCTGAGCCTGACGCCGCAAACTGCTCGTGCCCACGCGCGCTCCGTCTCGGAGGTTCGCGAGGGTCGAACCCACCAGACAATCGCGCACGTCATCGCGCTTGCAGACGGCGGGAAACGTCACCCGGGAAGGAGTGTCCGTGGGAATGTCTTTGACGCTGTGCACGGCCAGATCGATGGCTTCCTCGAGCAGGGCCTCTTCCAGTTCTTTGATGAAAATGCCCTTAGTGCCGATTTGCGCCACCGGCGCGTGCAGCATTTTTTCGCCCGCCGTTTTGATGATGACGATTTCCGGCTCGATGCCCGTGGCTGCAAAGAGCCGCTTGCGGATAGACTCGGCCTGCCATTTGGCAAGCAGGCTCCCACGGGTTCCGATGCGCAAGGTCTTCAAGGTTTCTCCCGGTTTGAAAGGAATAGGTCGCGCAGAGCCTCGACGTTTTGCACCTTTCGGCGCAGGTCTTTCTCGCCCCGCAAGCGCCGTGCCGGCTCGAGCAGCACGCTTTCGAGGATTTCATCCATTAGTGTTTCCACGAGCGCGCGGTCCGCTTCGGTCAAGTGCTGGATGGATTCTACGCGGGCGCGGATGAACTGATCGCGTTGCTCGCGCATTTTCGCGCCCAGCTCATTGACCAGGCCGACCAGCTCGACGCCCGCCTGCCACGATAGAAACTTCGCTACCTGCTTTTCGACGATGCTATCGGCTTTGGGAATTTCGTTCTCCCGGGCCTGGCGGTTCTGCGCCACGATTTCGGTGAGATCATCCACGTTGTAGACATAGACGTTGTAGAGCTTCCCCACGCTCGAATCGATATTTCGTGGCAAACCCAGATCCATCAGGAACACCGCGCGGTTGCCGCGCCTTTGCATCGCTCGTTCAACGGCTTCGCGGCGCAAAACTGGTTCTTCCGCCGAAACCGACGTCACGATAACATCCGGCATGGGAAGCGCCTTTTCCCACTCGCCCCACGGCAGCACTTCTCCACCATATTGTTTGGCCAGCCCGTCGGCGCGCTCCTGCGAGCGATTCATTACAAAGAGACGCGCAACGCCGCGATCCCGCAGCTGAGCAATCACCTGCTCGCTGATGGTGCCGGCTCCAAGAACAAGCGCACTGCGATCGTGCAACTTTCCGAAAATGCGTTCGGCCAGCTTGACGCCAGCCGAAGCCACCGACATCGGTCGTGCACCCAGCTCCGTCTCCGCGCGCACGCGTTTGCCGACCTCGAGCGCGCTCTGAAACAGGCGATTCAGCACCGGTCCCGTAGCGCCTTGCTCGTGCGCGAGCCGGTAAGCTTCGCGCACCTGGCCGAGAATTTCGGCTTCGCCGAGCATCATGGAATCGAGGCCCGCGGCGACACGGAACAGATGCCGCACCGCTTCGCGGTCATAGTGGTGGTATAACGACGTTCCCAGCACGTCCATGCGCACGGAATGAAATTCGCTCAGGAACGTGGAAAGCCCCGGCGCGCTCTCGCGCGAAGTTTCCGGCGGGACACCATACACCTCGCTGCGATTGCAGGTAGAAAGCACCAGCGTTTCCTCGAGAATGCCCTTCGAGCGGAGTTCCTCGGAGGCGCGGCGTGCCTGGTCGGCGGTAAAAGACACCCGCTCGCGAACCTCGACGGGCGCGGTGCGGTGGTTCAATCCAACGAGAACGATCTCCATGTCGGACCTAGGACGCTCCTAAAAAAACCGGTGATTCGCCGAAAGATACAAGTTCACGACGGTAAAGCTCAGAAAGACAATCAGAAAATTGAAGACACACAGCTTCGATGCACGTGCGCCGCGCCAGGCGGTCTCCCGCGCCAGCCGGAAGTAGACGGCGTACAAAATCAGCACGAGCAGCGTGATCGCATATTTGGGATCGTAGAAAGAATACTTGCTGCTCAACCGGTAGACCCACAGGAAACCGAAGGCCGTCCCAATGGTGATGCAGACTAAGCCAATCAAAACGCTGGATTGGCTCATGCGTTCGAGCAGTTCGAGCGGGGGAAGGCGCCAAACGACGTCACCCAACCTGTGGCTGCGAAGGAAACGCTCCTCAATGAGAAACGTCAAGCTCAACACACAGGAAAGGGTAAACGCGGCGTACGCCAAGATGTTGAGGGCCACGTGAAAAGCGAATGTGGGCCCGTGCGCATCCGGAGGCGAGAGTTTATCGGCGGGCGCAAGATGGGCAGCGACAAAAAATACGAGAATGAAGGGCAGAACCAGTGCTCCAACCGACCGTTGGCGGTGGTAGAGTTCGAGGCCCAGATAAGTCAGCGCCAGCAGCCAGCCAAACAGAGACATGGCTCCGTAGAGATCATGATACGGAACCGTGTGTGCCCCTTGAGATCTCTCGAGCAAGACAAAGTAATGCATCACCAAGCCGGCGGCCAGCAGCAGCGTTCCCAGCCGGCCGGTAAGCGCTTTTCCGGTGTTCAGAAAGATGAGATACAGCGCGAGACTCAACGCGTAAGCAATGACCGTCGAAATGAAAAGGCCGTAGTGCACTCGTCTACCTTGTACGCAGGGGAGCCGCGCCGGACAAACAGCGAGTATCAGCTGCCTCGAACGGCAGGTGCGCCCGAGCGATGGAACGCTTCGAGTATAACTTACACGGCTGGCGACCCGCACGGCGTGATCGAGGTCAGGGTGCTTGGCCCCGCAAGACCTGTTAAGATGAGTGGTTCGCGAGCCGCTCGGAAAGGAAATGACGGTCCAAACATCGGTTAGTCGAAAGGACCTGTTCCTGCGCGCCTGCCGCGGGGAAGCCGTTCCGCGCCTGCCCGTTTGGATGATGCGCCAGGCAGGCCGGTATCTGCCTGAGTATCGGGAAATTCGCGCAAAGCATGGATTCCTGGAGGTTTGCAAGACCCCGGAGTTGGCCACCGAGGTCTCCCTGCAGCCTTTTCGGCGGCTCGGCGTCGATGCCGTGATCGTCTTCTCCGACATCCTCATTCCGGCCGAAGCCATGGGACTGCCGCTCGAGTTGGGCGATCGGGGGCCGAACCTTCCATGTCCGGTTCGTAGCTGCACAGACGTCCAGAAATTGAGGGTTTTCGACCCGGAGCGCGAAACCGGCTTCTTGCCCGAAGCGATCCGCCGCATCGTCAAGGCCGTCGGCCCGGAAGTTCCTGTTTTGGGCTTTGCTGGTGCTCCCTGGACGCTAGCGTGTTATATGGTGGAAGGCCGAGCAAAGGAGGGGTTTGCGACCGCAAAGCAGTTTCTGTATCAGGAACCGGAAACGTTTCGGGAATTGCTCGATCGCATCGCTCAGGCGACGATTCCCTATCTCAAGGCGCAAATTTCAGCAGGCGCGACCGCGGTGCAGTTGTTTGATACCTGGTGCGGCGAGCTGAATTTGAAGGACTACCAGGAATCCGCGCTCCCCGCCGTCAAGCAAGTTCTCTCTGAAATTTCGGGCTCCGTTCCGTCCATTTACTACACGAAGGCCTCGCAACACTTGCTTTCCGCTCTGTCGCGCTCCGGCGCGAACGTGTTGAGCGTAGATTGGCGCGTAGAACTAGGGGAAATTCGCGGCGTCCTCGGCCCCAAGATTGCGTTGCAAGGAAATGTTGATCCCGCGGTGCTGCTAGGTCCTTTAGAGAGGATTCGAGAAGTCACGCTCGACAATGTCCATTCGCTCGCTGGACGCGGGCACATTCTCAATCTTGGTCACGGCATTCTGCCCGACACTCCGGTCGAAAACGCCCAGCTTTTTGTGGAAACCGGCCAACAAGCGCTGCGCGAGGAAATGCGTGCAGTCCCGGTGAGGCCCTTGCGATGACGCCCGCCTATCCGACCCTTCAGCAAATGCGCGATGAACTTCGCGTGGGCGAAGAGTTTCTCGCAAAATACAATCGTCCCGGTCCGCGCTACACCAGTTACCCGACCGCGCCCGTTTGGAACGACTCGTTCGGCCCAAGCGACCTAGAAAGCGTTTTCGAGCAGGCAGAAAGCGCGAAAACACCCGTGTCGTTGTACATGCACATCCCCTTCTGCGAGAGCCTGTGCCTTTTCTGCGCATGCAACGTGGTGATTCAGAAGAATAAGGGTGTCGCGCCGCCGTATTTGAACGTCCTCCAGCGTGAGACCGAACGCGTTAGCCGGAGCATTTCGAAATACCGAAACGTGGTGCAATTCCATTGGGGCGGCGGGACGCCAACCTATCTCTCTCCGGAACAAATCGAGGATCTCTTTGAATTTACTCGCGAACATTTCCAGTTCGCGCCCGACAGTGAAATCGGCATCGAAGTCGATCCCCGGGTGACCTCGCGCGCACATCTCGAAACGATTCGAAAGTTGGGCTTTAACCGCCTGAGCATGGGCATTCAGGATTTTCACCTCGACGTGCAGAAAGCGGTTCATCGGCTCCAGCCGTTCGAAATGACGCGCGATCTGCTTTCGAGCGCGCGCCGGCTCGGCTTCGACAGCATCAACGTAGATTTGATTTACGGCCTTCCGTACCAAACGCCAGAGAGCTTCGCTCACACCGTGGACCAGATCATCGGTCTCAGCCCGGACCGCATCGCACTGTTCAGCTATGCGCACGTTCCGTGGTTGAAGAAGCAGCAGGGTTCCTTTGTCGGGCATCTCCCCGAAGGCATGGTGAAGTTTGAGATTTTTCGCACCGGCCTGCTTAAATTTGTCGAGGCCGGGTACCTGTACATCGGCATGGATCACTTTGCGAAACCCGGCGATGAGCTTTCGCTCTCCCAGCAAAAGCGGACGCTGCACCGCAATTTTCAGGGCTATACGACCAAGGCAGGCGCTGACCTGTACGGCATGGGCATCACGGCCATCAGCGGCATCCAATCGGCGTACGCGCAAAATCATCGCGACATCCCTTCCTGGCAAAAAGCCGTGGAAGAACGCGGTCTGGCCACGATGCGCGGCTATCGCCTTTCCGCAGAAGACCGCCTTCGCCGTGCGGTGATCAGCCGGCTGCTTTGCCACACGGTTGTGCTTAAGGACGAAATTTCACGCGAGTTTGGCATCAACTTTGACGAGCACTTCGCCGAAGAACTACGCCATCTCGAGCCGTTCCGCGACGACGGGCTTGTGCTCCTTGAAAACGGCGAAATTCGTGCCACCTGGCTCGGCCGCATTTTCATTCGCAACCTGGCAATGGTATTCGATCCATACCTGGAAAAACAGCAGCTGGCTGCCAAACCGCTTTTTTCGAAAACTCTCTGAGCCCGAGGATGCGCATTTCGTCGTGACCCGTCACCTTCAAGCTCTGGTGGTTGGCGGCGGCATTTCTGGGTTGGTTTGCGCCTATGCACTCGAGAAAGCGGGCGTCGAAGTTCTTCTTGTCGAAGCATCGGCCCGGCTCGGTGGGGTTCTTCATTCGTTCAGCCGCAACGGCTTTTTGCTGGAACTGGGGCCGCAGAGTTTCACGGGAACCGCGCAATTGCGAAGCTTGTGCGCGAACCTCGGGATTGCGGATCAGCTTGTTGAAGCTCCCGCCAAGGCTCCACGCTACGTTCTGGTTAGCGGCAGGCTCGAAGCCGTGCCGATGAGTCCGCGAGCGTTGCTCACGAGCCCGCTCATCGACGGCTCCACGAAATGGGCGCTGCTGCGCGACATTTTTGGCAAAAGCGTTCCGCCAGTAGGCGATGAATCCGTCGCCGCCTTTGTCCGCAGAAAATTCTCTGAGCGGCTCCTTGATCGCCTGGTCGGGCCTTTCGTTTCAGGTGTCTACGCCGGCGACCCGGAAAAACTCAGCGTCCGCAGCGCATTTCCCCGGCTTCACGAAGCCGAAAGAGCTCGAGGAAGCATCGTTCGTGGCATGCTGCGCCTTGCCAAATCCAAGAAAGGTCCACGCGAGCGGCCCACGCTAAATGCGTTTCGCGAAGGCAATGAAACGCTGGTGCGCGCACTCGGAAACAGGCTCGCTTCGGCCATTGTCCTGCGGGCGCGCGCTACAAACGTCTATCGACAAAATGATGGGTCATACCACGTCTCTCTCGAAGGCAGCAACAACGATGCGGTATCAGCTAAGTCCGTGATTTTCTCGACACCTACGGATGTGACCGGAAGGCTGCTTGGACAACTTGATCCTTCGTTCGAAGCGCTGTTGACTTCCGTCGAGTATGCTGCGGTTGCCGTCGTTTCGCTCGGTTATCCCAAAAAGCACGTCGGCCACTCGCTGGACGGCTTCGGTTTCCTCGTTCCGCGCTCCGCCGGTTTGCGCGTTCTTGGTACGGTCTGGAATTCCTCGCTTTTCCCCGGGCGCGCACCCGACGGGTATGCGCTTCTCACCACTTTCGTTGGCGGAGCGACTGACGCCGCTGCCACAAGGTTGAACCACGAGGAGCTATCGGGCATCGTCCATCGCGAGATCGCCCCGTTGCTTTCCATCCAGTCCCACCCCATGTTCTCGAACGTCACAATTTGGCCGCGTGCGCTTCCGCAATACAATCTCGGGCACGGCGACCGGCTGGCTTCGGTCGGCAAGATTTTGCCACGCTTTCCTGGCCTTTTCTTGGCGGGCAATTACTTGCGAGGCCCGGCAATTGGCGCATGTGTGGAACAGGCACTGGCCATCGCCGAAGAAGTCGCAAGGTTAGCTCGGCGCTGACCTCCGCAGACGAGGCTCTAAAACAAGGCCCCGGTCGGGTCAACTGCGGCTAGGGTGGTTAAACCATATTGGGGAGCGCATCACCTGGACCGGCGTGAATGCCCGGCTACTTCTTCCCATAGCGCAGCGCCAAGCGCACTTCGCGTCGCTTGCCGGCTTCGCGGAACCTCTTCTTTTCCTCGTCGGTATTCACAATCAGGGGCGGCACGGGCTTCGGCAGTCGCGTGTGCTCGTCAATCGCCACGAAGGTCACGTACGCGGTGGTGGTGTGCTTCTTCTCGCCGGTAAGCACATTTTCTGAATAAACTTCCACGCCAACCTCGAGCGAGGTGTGAAAGACGCGGTTCACCTGTGATTTCAAAATGACGATTTCCCCGAGACTTACCGGGTTGCGAAAATCGATGTAGTCGACCGAAGCCGTCACGACATAACTTCCCGAATGCCGGTGCGCCGCCATCGCCGCTGCCATATCCACCAGGTGCATCACGTGCCCGCCGAGCAGCTTGCCCAGCGGATTTGTCTGCGCGGGCAAAACGATTTCGGTCATCTCCGAGCGCGAAGCGCCTACTGGCTTACCCTCGCGGGCGTTCTCGGCATTCTTCCTTTTCATGCGCATCCTCTTCTTTTGCCACGTTTGCAGCCTTTCGGCGCCCCCGTATAATACGGGAGCTTCCCAGAAGGGAACAAACATGGACAAAACCACCGGACTGAAGAAATCGCGCCGCCAAATGCTCGAGGAGGTAGTCGCCCAAAAGCCCGACGACGCCTTCTCTCGCTATGGTTTGGCGCTCGAATGCATGACGAGCGGCGACGCGGCGGCGGCGGACCAGCACTTTCGCACGCTTCTCGAACACAACGCCGCTTATGTTCCCGGCTATCTCATGTACGGTCAGTTCTTGGCTCGCGAAGCGCGCACCGAGGAGGCGCGACGCGTACTCTCGACCGGCATCGAGGCGGCAACCCACGCGGGCAACCAGCATGCGCGCTCCGAGATGGAAGCGCTCCTGAATGATCTTTCCTGACTTTTACTTGACTAATCGTCGAGCGTCGGCAGGGTTTTCAGAACCTCCGCGGCACGCGGCCGGCTGCGCACGGGTTCGTCCTTGCGGATGCTTCCGTCGCGGAACACCAGTACGCGCTTTGCAAATTCCGCGATATCGTGTTCGTGGGTCACCATGACAATGGTCAAGCCCTTGTCGTTCAAGTCCTGAAACACTTCCATGATCTCGACGGAAGTGCGGCTGTCCAGGTTGCCCGTCGGCTCGTCGGCCAGCAGAATCGACGGCCGGTTCACCAACGCTCGCGCCACCGCCACACGTTGTTGTTGTCCGCCCGACATTTGCGAAGGAAAATGTTCGGCGCGGTCGGCCAATCCAACCATCTCGAGCGCTTCCACGGCTCTTCGATGGCGCTCCTCTTTGCTGACCTTGGAATACAGCGTCGGCAGCTCCGTGTTTTCCAAAGCCGTGGTGCGCGCGAGCAGATTGAATCCTTGGAAAACAAATCCGATTTTTTGATTGCGGATGAGCGCTAGCGCCCGTTTATCGTGCTGCGAGACGTCCAC
>Ga0182034_10000176_pt1 | contig 27764 bp, 25 predicted proteins | sample flu12Cox44000172_FD_125972 | JGI IMG/M metagenome (GOLD analysis project Ga0182034, IMG submission 125972) | Lab enrichment of tropical soil microbial communities from Luquillo Experimental Forest, Puerto Rico - flux4day.12C.oxic.44.000.172 | ecosystem: Environmental > Terrestrial > Soil >... | reverse complement strand
CGTCGTCGGAGGCCGCAACCGGTAACACAAGTATCTTGGACCGCAGCGACCTTCGCGGAACTCTATCATGCTGATCGTGCAAATGGTGCCAGGATCGCAGAGGAGCGCTGCGTCAGTTGTCACACGCTCGAAGGCAACACCCCCGATCCGACGATCCCGCGCAATATCGGCCAGTCGGTCTTCGCGCTCTACAAGCAACTGCACGATTTCCGCAGCGGCGCACGCAGCAACGATACGATGTCGCCGCTGGCCAAAGATCTCGACGACAACCAGATCGTCGATCTCGCCGCCTATTACGGCCGTCTGTTCCGCGGCGCGATCGACCCCGCAGAGAGCGGACGGTATGTCGGGATCGACATCGAGAACATCGTCAGCAACGGCGATGTCGCCCGCAGGCTGCCGCCGTGCGCGGCTTGCCACCAGGTGCGCGCCGGTGGGCCGATCGAGACCCCGACCTTGACCGGCCAATATGCCCAATACCTCGAATCCCAGCTGCAGGCGTTCGCGGGCGGCACAAGGCACAATGATATCTACCACCGCATGCGCAGTGTCGCCGCGAAGCTGACGCCCAATGAAATAAGGATGCTGGCGATCCGTTACTCGGGGCAATGATTGCGTCGGTACAGGATTCCGATGACCAACTATTCTGATCCCACCCTTTTTAGCGGTGCCGTCATTGTAACGAACTTTCATCGTCTGCGATGGCGTGACCGGTTCCGCTTTTCAGCAAGAGTGATAACGTGAAGGTTGCAACAGCGGGACGGGCGCGCACCGGCTCCTAACTGAGTGATAGGTGCCGGCGCGAGGATCGCTGCGGGCGCATTATCATTAGACCGACGACCAAGAGAAATCGTCGGGTAAGCTTGTATCAGCGGGACGCGCTGCGAGGATAATTGGGTCCGACTTGGGTCCACGCTCGTGATCCGTTCCCTTGATGTTCGCTCCCAGACCATGCTAACTGATTGTCACCGCTTGCGTGGAGAGGTGCCGGAGCGGTCGAACGGGGCGGTCTCGAAAACCGTTGTCCCTCTTACCGGGGGACCGAGGGTTCGAATCCCTCCCTCTCCGCCATTGGTTTGTGTGCGCAGATGACGGGACAACGGCGACGGCGGTCAGAGCGGCTCGGCGTCGCGGACGGCGATGCCGAGAATCCGGCCGTCCGGGGCTTGCACGATCGCCGCGACGCGGTCGCATTGCGCGGGTAACCGAGCTTCAATCGCACCGGGCCGACCGTCGAACTTCGCCACTTCCTCGATGCTGCGCACGACATCGGCGTGCGTCAGGGTGCGCCCGGCATTTTCGCCGCGCGCTACCGGTGTGACATGGCGACGATCGAAGCCTATCAGGATGACCGCCGCCGATACGCCGTCGCCGCCCGGCCCCAGTGCGATTTTCGCGCTACCGTGATCGAGAATGAGCATGACCCGTACTTGGCGCCGATCGCGCCGTGCGGAGCCCAGCGCCTGCTCGACCTCGACGCGATCCGAGCCGACCGCCTGCCACTTGCCGTCGACGACGATCTGCGGCGTGTAGACAGTGGCGAGGCCCAGGAGGTCGGCGTAGTGCTGCTGGCGCCGCGTTGCCGCGGGACTGGAGAACGGGTCCTTCCAGCCGAGCCGATCCCAGTAATCCACGTGCAACGACAACGCCAACACCTCGGGGCGGGCCGCGAGCTCGGCGAGCAGCGCGTCGGCCGGTGGACATGAGGAGCAGCCTTCGGAGGTGAAAAGCTCGACGAGTATTGGCCGTTCCTCTGCCATCGCGGGCACGGTCACGAGGGCCAGACAGATGGCGGCGAGCAGCAGGCTGATTTTGTACATGTCCCGAGATTACAACGCCTTTCCCGGTTGCCGGATCAACACGGCGTGAAGCGGATAGCCGGTTCGCCATCCGATCCGGAGGGCGGCCGCTCCCCAATCGATCGCCGCACGCTTTTTAGCGATTTTCGAATAGTCGGAGGCATTACAATTCTACGCTTTCCGGATAAGATCGCGGGTCGCGGATATCGCCCGCGCCGGTTGGAGATCAGCTTGAGGCGGCAGACCGTCTCGATACGTTGGAGGAGACATGGCCAGCTATCTTCTCATCGAATCGCGCGACCCTTTCGAATCGGCAGACGTCGCCTTCTGTCACGACCTCGCACGGCGCCTTGCCGTCGCCGGCAACCGGGTGACGGTATTCGTCGTGCAGAATGGTGTCTTGGGGGTGCGGGCAGGCGCCCGATCCTCGGGCTACGCTGAGCTCGCGCGGGCCGGCGTCGAGGTCCTCGCCGACGACTTCTCGCTGCGCGAGCGCGGCATTGCTGCCGATAAACTGCAGCCCGGGGTCACGCCGTCACCGCTCGATCTCGTCATCGACCGCCTCGCCGAGGGCGCAAAGGCGATCTGGCATTAGGAGGACAAGATGGCCGAGAAGAAGACGCTCACCTTTGCGCTGATGGACGCGCCCTATGAGAGCGGTCGGACGACGACGGCGTTGCGGCTGATCGACATCGCAGCCCGGCGGGGCTATGCGGTCAATGTCTTCGCGTATGAAGGTGCGGTGCTGCTGCCCTTCAGCCGGCAGCAGCCGCATCCGAATGCCGTGCACGGGCGCGATGTCGCGGAGGAGAACCATCTGCTGACGAAGGAGGTCGTTGCCGCGCTGATCGTCGAGGCGGCGCGCAACGGCGGCAAACTCGACTGGGTCAATTGCGGCCTCTGCGTCGACGAGCGCGGCGCGGGCGAAGCGATCGACGGCGTCCGGCGCGGCGCGCCCGCCGATTTCTGGAAGATGGCCGAGGCGTCGGACAACACCCTCGTCATCGGCACGCGCTGAGGAGGCGAAGATGAAGGTTCTCAATATTATCGAGAGCGCCTATCGCGCGACGACCGAAGAGCAGGACGACACGATCGTCTGGCTGAGCCACACCCTGAAAGCGGCGGGTGCCGATCTCGGCGTGCTGCTGCGCGGCAACGCCGTCAATTACGCCGTGCGCGGACAGGATGCCGCCGGCCTTGCCTTTGGAGCCTGGCGCCAGACGCAACCGCCGCGACTAGCCAATGATATTGCCGCGCTGCCCACCAAAGGTGTTCCGGTCTATGTGTTGTCCGAAGACCTCGCGGAACGCGGCCTCGAAGCAGGCGATCTCGTCCCCGGGCTCGAGCGCGTCGCGCGCGACGGCCTCCCCGGCCTCTTCGCCGCCCACGACCAGGTTTGGCACTGGTAACCCATTGCCGCTAGCTGGGACAGCGAGCCCAGCCAGCGCCGATTTCCGGGCTTACCGGAGCGCCCTGACGTCGTCGACGGTCTTTTGTGGCTCCGGGCGATAGCGATAATCGGGATCGGCATCCACCGCCCGCACAATGCCGGCCCTGTCGACTACCAGACGGGCCGGCATCGGCAGCGTCCAGCTATCCTCGCCGTTGCGTTTGGCGAGATCATTGCCCAATCCCAGATAGACGGCCTTCAAATCATCCGGCAATTTGAACCTGAGGCCGAGCTTTGCGGCATAGGTGTTGCCGGGATCGGAAAGCAGGTCAAACGCAATTTTCCGTTTCTCGGCGAGATCACGGCTGGCTTCCGCCAGCTGCGGCGTGATCGCGACGATGTTCGCGTTCAGCTGTTTGAGGGTTTCCGTTACCTGCTGCAAAGCATACAGCTCTGCCACGCAGTAGGGTCACCAGCTGCCGCGGAACACCGTTAAAACAAGTGGGCTTCTGGCCAACAGATCTGATAACCTGACCTCGCGTCCATATGCGTTCTGCAGCGCGAAGGCGGGCAGCGGATTTCCAAGCTTGATCATCCTGTCCAGAATGCCCGAGGCCCGCAGATCCTCGTTGGCACGATGCATAATGGCCTGGTTCTCCGGCGAGAGGCGTTTGCTCGACGCCTCGCGGATCGTGGCCAAGCTTTGCTCCAGGGTCATGTGCTTCTCCTATTTGAGCTGTAACGGAAACTCTGGCTTTCGGGCCGATGCCGTCAACCCCGCCGTATCATGTCGCCGCGCTGACGAGCCTTCCGCCAAGCGTGTCGCGGGGTCCCGAGCGCGCGACGATGACCGCATCGAGGCCAAGGCTGCGCCCGTAGCGATGGACCGCAAAGATCACTTGCAGTACCAGCAGGAAGAAATAGGTCCACGGCCATTCTCCCTCGGCGTTGTAGAGGCCGAGCCACAGGTTGAGGATCTGCAGCGCGCCGATGACGCCCCAAAAGCGGACGAAGATCCCCAGCATCAGCGACACCGCCGTCAGCACTTCGAGCGCGTAGACCGCCGGCGCGAACAGGTAAAAATGCGCCAAGACGATATTGTTGACGAAATCGGCCTGCTGCGGAATTGCCGCGGACTTGCCCATCACCCCCATCCAATAGGCAAGACCGGTCGCGCCGAACGGCTGATCCGGGTGGTCGGTGTAATAGGGTGGCAGCTTCCAAAGGGTTTGCTGCCACCACATGCAACCGATCAGCAGGCGGAAACCCCAGTTCCAGATATGGATCGCACGGCGCTGGTCCCAGATCGTTGTAAAGGCGTAAATCGCAATCGCGATGCTGGCGAGCACGAGCACCCAAAACACCGCGGTAGGCCACGTCGGACCGGACACGAAGGCTGGCTGCTGCAGGAAATCGAGGACGTCGGAGATCGGATTGTGTTTCATCGAACGATCCTTTCTGTCTCGGCGTCGCTCGCCAATCCGCGCCACGCGCGCGCCGCGGCCGCGATGACCGTGAGCGAGGCCGAGGCGCCGTCCGCCTCGCCCTTTTCGAAATCGCCCTCGTTGACCGCCATCTGGTTGGTGACGTGCGCGAAGCACAAAACCGGCTGGCGGCGCACGCGCGCGAACGCATAAAGCGCCGCGGCTTCCATCTCGACCGCCAGGATCTCGCGCGCGCGGCAATGCTCGATCGCCGCGACGGTCTCGCGGAACGGCGCGTCGGTCGTCCAGCTGGCCCCGCGGTAAATCGGCAGCGCCACATCGGCAGAGACCTGCATCATCGCCTCGACCAGGCTCTCCTCGGCCGCAGCGAAATCGGCCGGCGGCAGGTAGTGGTAGCTCGTGCCCTCGTCGCGCAAGGCTCGATCGATCAGGACGAAATACGGCGGCGGCCCCTTTTCCAAAATCTGCCCGGCGGATGTCATGCTGACCAGAAAGCGGCAGCCGGACACGAACAACTGTTCGGCCAGGAGCACGGCAAAAGAGGCGCCGACGGCGCAACCGATGATGCCGAAAGTTTCGCCCGCCTGCTCGAACTCGTAAAGGTCGGTGTGATAGCACGCCCACCCGGCGCAGCGGCGCGTGCGCCCCGCTCTGGCGAGTGTCCGCAGGATGTCGCCGTCAGGATCCAGCACACAGATTTCCCGCACCGCGGAAAGCGGCACGTTCTTTTGCCGCCGCGCCTCCCGCAGCAAGTTCTCCGGCTCGAACACCGAGGGCGCGGCAAAGTCTTTCCCGGCCAGGATCGGCGGCAGCTTCGGCATCTCAGATTGCCTTCAACGGACGTCCGGCGGGCATACTGGGACGCATCCGCATAACGCCGATGCACCTCACAGCCGATCCACCACGTACATTAGCGGCTAACGCTCGGTCAACGCCCGGGACAGCTCGGCCACGGCACGGGTCTCGCCTCGTCACGCAATTTACTATATTGACAAATGACACAAATAGTGGTATTTTGGCAACATGCTAATCGCATCCAGAAGAAGCGCTGAGACTTTTCCGGGCCAGAAGTCCCGCATTCGATCCATTTGCTGCGCGATAACAGCGGAAACAGCGAAAAACAGCGGACTGTTTTGCTGTTATTTCGCCCGGCGGTCGGGCGAAAACCCAGGATTTACGCGGCGGACGAGAGATAGTTCGCTGTAAATTTTCGGGAAGAACAGCGAAACGGCCTGGCCCTGAGCCGCGCAATGGAGGCCTATCGGCACCCGCCCTACTGCGAGATCGCGCTGGCTCCGGCCGTCCCCGGCCGCGAGGTCGATTTCTTCGAAGCTGCGATCGCGAAATTTTCAAAGACTAAGGTCCGCCGCGTTTTCGAACTCGGCGCCGGCACAGCACCCTACCTGGAGGAGTGGCACAGGAGAGGCTATGCCTATACCGGGCTCGACTTGAGCCCAGCCATGGTCGATTTCGCCCGCGGCAAGGCAGAGCGGCTCGGCATCGAGGCGAGCTTCATCTTGGGGGACATGCGTGATCTCGGCCGCAATCTCGGCCCCTTCGACCTCGTTTATGTATCGCTGGGCTCGCTCTACGTGCGGTCCAACCGTGAATTTTTTGACCATCTCGACCGCGTCGCCGACCTGCTGGCAAGGGGCGGCCTATACCTGTTGGACAGCTTTGTGTGGTTTCGCATCTTCCACGAGTACCAAAGGAGCTGGACAAGGCGAAAGCGGGGCGTGGTCGTGCGCGCCCGCTACCGGGCCGAACTCGTCGATCCGGTCGCGCAGACCTACCATGAATGCCTTACCTTGCGCGTCAACGACCACGGCAGAGAGCTGCTGATCAGCGGCCGAGTGCCGGCCAAGGTCTTTTTTCCCCAGGAATTCTTGTGTCTCGTCGGGCTGAGCGGCCGGTTCGAATTTATCGGCTGGTACAATGACTTCAACCTGGCCGCAGAATTCAAACCGGAGGGCCGGCACGTAGTGATATTGCGTAAACGGTAGTGCACGCGGCTGCGCAGCTAGCGGACGGAGCGCCAGGACTGCGGCGGGAAGTTGCGTCAAATCGCGGGTGCTCCCTGCAGCACGTTCCCGGAAGATTCGCTTTTTCGGCGTTGGTTAATCGATTACACTCGGCGGTCCGCAGCGGGGTTGCAAACACGGTGATTTCGATGACGGCAAAATATGCCGAAGCCGAACCGGCCGAGCGGGTCGTCGCCCGCTTTCTGCGCGAATATCACAGGGTCTGGCAAAGCTGCTTTCCGGGCCTCATCAGACGGACCCACTGGCATGTCATCTTCTCGGCCCGATCGAGCTTCCCAGAGGGGGTTTCTTGCCGATCGATCCACCGCACGCTTTACGGTCTATACGGGACCGACATCCGTACTTGTATCGAGCGGATCAAGGACTGCGAAAGGGACGGCTTGATCGGAGTCACCGATGCGACGGGCCAGCCCTGCTCCGCTTCGCCCGGGTGCCTCGTCATTGCAACCGATCTCCTGCGCGACAGTTTCGACCGTCACTGCCGTGACACGCTCGCGGAGGTCAGTGCAGTATTTGACGGCTCCCGGCGACGCTGGCCGATCGCGGAAAATTGTGACGACGGCGCGATCTCGGCGATCTTTAATTTTTTCAATGCGTCCGACCAGAAATGGCGCGAGACCTGCGAGCGGGTCATCAGGCAAAAGGGGCTTACCCCGGCATATGCCAATGATGCCATGGATCATCTGGTAACCTATCAATACTGGGCCATCGTCATGTTGCTATGGACGGCGAGCCCACTTGGCAGCGATCACGCTGATGCCCCGGCGCTCGTAATCGACGAGATCAACAGCAGAATGTGGGACGTGTTGAAGCTGGGGCATTTGGCGATCAAGGAGCGCGTCGATAATCTGATCCGGTGGGGGTTTTTTACCGAGCAGACGATAAGGAAGCACAAGGCGGTGGCGCTGACGTCCGGCGCGGGCATGGCGATCAGCAAGGGACTGGCGGAGACCAGACCGCTGCTCGCCGAACTCCACGCGAAGCTCGCCCCCTACCATGCGGGACTGGCTTCAGCCTAATCCGCTTGGGGGCTTCGTCAGTAGAGCCGGGTTTTGTAGCTTTCTACCGTCTGCCGCTCTGCCTCTTCGACCGAGATGCCGCCGATCTGATCGGCGAGAATGCGCCCGAGAGACGGAAACTCCGAGCGCCGCAGATGCTTCTTCGGGTTCCACAAATCGGAGCGGATCAACGCCTTGCCGCAATGGAAGTAGATTTCCTCGGCGGCGACCAGGATGCCGCTGCGCGGCACCTTGCCGTTCACCGCGAGCGGCTCGAGCACCGCGGGATCGGTGGTGACGCGCGCGCGGCCGTTGACCCGCAGCGTCTCGTTGATGCCGGGGACGAAGAAGATCAGTCCGACACCCGGGCGTACCAGCAGGTTGCCGATCGTGTCGACCCGATTGTTGCCGAGCCTGTCGGGGATCAGCAGGGTTTCGTCGTCGAGCACCTGCACAAAGCCGGGGGCATCACCCTTTGGCGAGGCGTCGCAGCGGCCCGACGGATCCGACGAGGCGATGACGAGAAACGGTGAGCGTGCGATGAATGCACGGCAGTGTTTGTCGAATTTCGTGAGCTGCTTCTTCAGCGAGCGCCCGCTCGGCGCGCCGTAAAGCTCGCGCAGCCGTTCCGGATTCTCGATCAGGTCCAACGTCGTTCTCCGTCAATGCCTCGTCACTATGCCTGCTGCCCGGCAAAAGCTCCAGGGCAAAGACGCGCTTTTGTTTTGGCTCCGGCTGCTACTCCGGGTATCACTCTTGCGATGAGCGTCGCGGTTCGGCGCGAGGAGCGGCCCGAGGGCGGCCACCTTGTGCACTTCGTGATCAACAATGCCCGCAAGCTGAACAGCCTCAACCGGGCGCTGATGGCCGAGATCGTCGAGGCTGCCGCAAGCCTCATCGCGGACCCGCAGTTGCGGCTGGTAGTGCTGACCGGCAGCGGCGAGCGCGCCTTTGTCGGCGGTGCCGATATCCGTGAGATCGCGGCGCTCGATCGCGACAGCGCGCGCGGCTTCATCACCGCAGTCCACCGCTGCTGCGACGCTTTCCGCCGCCTGCCGGTTCCGGTCATCGCGCGCATCGACGGCTACGCGCTCGGCGCCGGGCTCGAGCTCGCCTGTGCTTGTGATCTTCGCGTCGCCAGCGAGCGCTCGACTTTCGGGATGCCGGAGGTCCGGATCGGCATCCCCTCGGTCGTCGAAGCGGCGCTGTTGCCCAAGCTGATCGGACAGGGCCGCGCCCGCCGGCTGCTCTTTACCGGTGAGACAATCGGTGCCCATGAGGCGCTCGCCTGGGGTCTCGTGGATATTGTGGTCCCGTCCGCTGGCCTCGACGCGGCGGTCGAGACGCTCCTACGGCCGATCCTCGCCGCCGGCCCCCATGCTATCCGGTTGCAGAAGTCGCTGATCCTCGAGTGGGAGGAGTTGCCGACCACGGCGGCAGTAGAGCGCGGCATCGAGTGCCTTGTCAGCGCGTTCGAGACCGATGAGCCGGCACGCATGGCCGGCGCGATGCTCGCCAAACTGCGGGCGCGACGCGAGCCGCGGGGCTGACCCGTCCGATGAACGCAACGCGCCGCCGGAAGCCGCCGCGCCTCACCGAAGGTGCGGACACGGCCCCGCACTATCACGGGCACCGCGAGCGGTTGCGTCAGCGGCTCATCGAGGCCGGGGCGGACAATCTGCCGGACTACGAGCTGCTCGAAGTGATCCTGTTCGCCGCCAACCCGCGAACTGATATGAAGCTTCTCGCGAAGAGCCTGCTCGCGCGCTTCGGCGGCTTTGCCGAACTGCTGAGCGCCGAGCCCGACAAGCTCGCCGAAGCGGGCCTCAGCCTCGCCGGCATCGCCGCGCTCAAAGCCGCGCGCGAGGCGGCGCTGCGGGCGATGCATTCGGAACTGCGCGAACGGCCGGTCGTCAATTCCTGGGATAAGCTGGTCGATTATTGCACTGCCCAGATTGCGCACGGCCAGGTCGAAGAGTTTCATATCCTGTTTCTCGACCGCAAGAACGCTCTGATCAAACACGAGCGGCAGCAGCGCGGGACCGTCGACCATACGCCGGTCTATACCCGCGAGGTCGTCAAGCGGGCGCTGGAGCTCGGAGCGTCCGCGCTGATCCTGGTGCACAACCATCCTTCGGGCGACCCGACCCCCTCTAAGGCGGACATCGCCGTCACCAAGGACATCGTCAAGGCGGCCGGCCCCCTCGGGGTGGATGTGCACGATCACCTGATTATCGGCCGCGGCCGCCACGCGAGCCTGCGTGATCTCGGTCTGATGTGAGGCTTTAGCAGCTCGCCGGTTCGAGGTTCAAATGCCGTTCGATGCGCCGGACGCGCTCGTCGAGTTCGCTGATCAATATGCCGTGCCCAAGTATCGTCGCGTGATAGTTGGTCACCGCCTCGCACAGCGAGGCCAGACCGGCGGAAAGGCCGTCGAGCTTGCCGTCATGGCCGGAAACGGTATGGGCAACCTGTGTCAACAGGTCAAAAAAACGGCTGCGATATCGGGGCCGTTGGCACTGTGCATTAATCGATCGCGTAAGGCGATAGGAGCCAAGCCCCTGCGGCAGCTAGGCTACGCGGTCAAGGGCCGCGCGCGCGGCGGAAGCCAGGTCTTCCTTGCGGTAAGGTTTGCCCAGCAGAGGCGTGACCGCGGAAAGCGACCCGATGTCGCCATTCAATCGCGCTTCCGAAAACCCCGAAGTAAAGATGACCCTTATCCCGGGCCAGCGCTGCCGGGCGCGCCGCGCCAGCTCGCGCCCATTGATGCCGCCCGGCATAACTACGTCGGTCAACAAAAGGTCGATGCTCTGTTGCTCCATTAACCGCAAACCAGTTACCGCATTCTCGGCCGCTAGGACGCGGTAGCCCAGCTCCGCGAGCTGGCGCGTCACGACGCGTCGCAGGGCCGCATTGTCTTCGACCACCAATACCGTCTCGCCTCGGCCATGTGCCAGCGGCACCACGGAGCTTTCCTCGTCGACTGATGCGTCCTCCATCATGCGCGGCAGAAAGAGACGGAAGGTCGTACCGATTCCGGGCTCGCTATAGACACTGATATGACCGCCGGATTGCTTGATGAACCCGAAGACCATGCTGAGCCCGAGACCGGTGCCCTTGTCGCGGCTCTTGGTCGTGAAAAACGGCTCGAAAATGCGATCGACGATCTCCTGCGTCATCCCGGATCCCGTGTCGCTTACCTCGACCATGACGTAGCCGCCCGGTACGACCTCGTTGTGTTGGGCGGCGTAATCGTCATCTAGGCAGCGATTGCCGGTAACGACCATCAGGCGACCGCCATCTGGCATAGCGTCCCGCGCGTTGGTGGCGAGATTGGTGAGGCTGGCTTCGAGCTGGGCCGGATCAACTACGACCGGCCACAGCTCAGGCGAGAGGTGGAGGGATATTTCGATGTCTTCGCCGAGCGTGCGGCTCAATAGCCGGGTGATCCCCGATACCAGAACGTTGACATCGACGCATTGCGGCTGCAGCGGCTGCTGGCGAGCAAAAGCGAGCAACCGGCGCGTCAGATCGGCCCCGCGGAACGCGGCGTCGAGCGCCTCGCACGTCAGCTCCTCGACGTCCGGGTCATCATTTTTAAGATCGCGCAAGAGGTCGATATTTCCGATGATGACGCCGAGCATGTTGTTGAAATCGTGCGCCATGCCGCCGGTCAGATTGCCGATCGCTTCCATCTTCTGCGCCTGATGGAGCTGCGCCTCCAGCTTGCCGCGATCGAGTTGCTCTCGCTTTTGGCGGGTGAGGTCCCGCAAAATGCCGGTGAAATGGCGGTGTCCGCCGGCCCACCATTCGGCGATCGACAGCTGCGCAGGGAAGATGCTCCCGTCTTTCCGACAAACTTCGAGCTCGCGGGCGCTCCACAAATAGCGAGCGGTATAGCGTTCATGCTCCTCCCGCAGTTGCGCGGCAACAGCACTCTCATGTTCCGGCCAATGACTTCGGCGGCCGAGTAACCGGTCATTCTCTCTGCGGCCTTGCTGAATTCGCGGATCGTGCCGTGCTGGTCGCTGACAATAATGGCATCGACCGCGGTCTCGAAAATCGCCCGGTATCGGCTCTCGTTTTCCTTCAGTTCCTGCTCGATGGCCGAGCGATTTTGGCGCTCATGCCACAGGTATCCCAGGAGCGCCGCAACGGCAAGGCCGAGCGTCAGCGAGGCGAGGCTGCAAACCAATGGCAGGCCGGCTAGGAATTCGGGCGGGAACTCGGGCATCGTTCTCGATCCGATTTTTTCCGGGTCGCGATGGATCGTAACCCTTGATTAACCTTTGCACCCTTGCCCACCGAACGTCAGAAATCCGTCAAAAAGTCAGTTGAAGGTGACATCGGCAAAGACTTATCTGTTAAAATTCCGTAAACATTTTATGAATTACAACAACAATCGCCGATCTTAAGTGCCGGCTTCAAACTCTCTCCCGCTGTTCAATGTTGGCCTCATACGGAAAGATCGGATATCGACATCTGTGATCCGGTTATTACTGAAGGATGGCACACGATAGTTAGGATGCACTGGAGCAGCACGTGAAAAAACATTTGAGCTGGGGCCGAGCTTCGCTGTTAATATAGTATTGTTCGCCTTGAACGGGAGCAGTCGGGTGCCAATGAGCTTATCCGATGAGCAACGGCGCTTCGTGCAGACCGTGCGCGAGCTCGCGCAAGCAGAATTCCGCCCGCGTGCGCTCAAATTCATGGACGGGACATTCCCGTGGGAAAACATGCGCGCTCTCGCCGCGCTGGGTGTCCTCGGAATGGCGGTCCCCGAGGAATATGGCGGATTAGGGCTCCCTGTCCTCGACACCGCGCTCGTCCTCGAGGAGATCGCCAAGACCTGTTACGTGACGGCAATGGCCGTGCTCGGCGAGGTCGGGGTGCAAACCCGGATAATCGCGACCTACGCGCCTGAACAGGTTAAGGCGCGCATCCTGCCGCAGGTATGCAGCGGCGAGGCGATCCTCGCGATTTGCATGACAGAGCCCGATGCCGGCACCGATGTCGCCAGCTACAGGACCAACCTCGATAGCGTCGGCAACTCGCTGCGCCTCAATGGCGTCAAGACCCTGATCAGCCGCGCCGAGGAGGCCCAGATGTTGGTCGTCTTCACGCGCGTCGACCGGCGCCCGGGCCGTGAGGGCATCGGCTGCGTGTTGGTCGAAAAAGGCACGCCGGGCTTTTCGGTCACCGGCACCTACCACACGATGGGCGGCGAGAACCTGCACGAGATCCGCTTCGAGGACTGCATCTTGCCGCCCGAAAACCTGATTGTGCGCGAAGACGGGTTTCGCAGGCTGCTTTCGGCCTTCAACACGCAGCGTTGTCTCAACCCGGCGATTTCGCTCGGCCTTGCCGAAGGCGCGCTCGAGGAAGCGGTGCGCTATGTCAAGGAGCGGCGGGCGTTCGGCCGCGCGATCGGCGATTTTCAGGGCATCCGCTGGAAAATCGCCGAAATGTACAAGGACATCGAAGTCGCCCGCAGCATGCTCTACCGCGCCTGCGCCAGCGCCGACCCGTTTCCCGACCCGCTGCTCGCGGCGGTTGCCAAGATCTGTTGCAACGAGATGGCGCTGCGCGTCACCAGCGAAGCGATCCAGGTGCATGGCGGCTATGGCTTCACCGACGAATTCCCGGTCTCGCGCTTCTACCGCGGCGCCCGCTACGGCACGTTGGGCGGCGGCACGACCGAAACCTTGCGCGACCTGATCGGCCGCCGCGTCCTCGCCGGCCACGATCCGGTCGACGGCATCTTGGGGCTCGGCATGTTCTGATCCGCGTTTGCGTCGACAACCCTAAGTTGATAAGCTCAGCGCTTTGTTGGTGAAATGAAAGCAAGATCCCCGCCCGGCCTTTGATGATATCGGCACGGGCGCGATTGTCAGGGGGCGATCGTCGTGCCGCCGTCCACGACGATGGTCTGGCCGGTAATATAAGCGCCGGCGCGCGAGGCGAGCATCAGCGCCACCCCAGCAATGTCTTCCGGCTCGGCCAGGCGCTTCAGCAGGGTGCCGGCCTCCCGCGCAGCGCGGCGCGCTGGATCCTCGTAAAGGACGCGCGCGAATTGCGTCGTCACAACGCTGGGGGCAATACAATTGACGCGCACATTGTCGGGGCCCCATTCGGCCGCGAGATTGCGGCACAGCGCATAATCGGAGGCCTTGGTCACGCCGTACATGCCGAGCATTGTGTTCGCGCGCAGCGCGGCCGTCGAAATAATATAAATGATCGAGCCCTCACGCCGCTCCCGCATTTCCGGCGCCACCATTCGCGACAGCCAAAGATTGCTGAGCACGTTGTTGACCATCATCCGCTCGAAGACTTCGTCGGTCAGCTGTTCAAGAGAGCCGTAATGCGGGTTGACCGCGGCATTGCAAACGAGAATGTCGATGCGGCCCCAGGCTTCGCGCGTCAAGGCGACAAGGTTCTCGAGCTGGACCTTGTCGGAGATCCGCGCCGTCACCGCGATCGCCTCGCCCCCCTCGGCCCGAATCGCCGCCGCGACCTCCTCGCACGGCCCGAGGTTGCGGGCAGAAATCACGACGCGGCCGCCGGCTTCGGCAAACGCTTCGGCGATCGCCCGGCCAATGCCGCGGCTCGACCCGGTCACGATCGCCACCTTTCCGGACAAATCGAACAGCTTCATATTGGCCTCTGATCACTTGATGCCGCCACGATTATGCCGCATCGAGCGCGGTTACGAAAGCCGTGTCATTCTTGCCGGTGTTTCTGTTCGCTTCGAGATTTGACTTGGTCGATACCGGATACAAGTGTCTCGTCGGAATTAATCAGTAGGGAGTATTTCAATCGCTCCGGATTTGTTGTATGGAGAGAGGCTTAAAATTGGGCGGCAGGAAGAGAAGCAGTTATGAACACCGAAAATACGGCGACAAACGTCGATCTTCGGTCGGCAACCAAGATCATCGCGAGCTATGTCCGCAATCACACGCTGTCACCGGATCAACTGGCGGCACTGATCGTCTCGGTGCAGCAGGCGCTAAGGGAGCTCGGGAAACCCGCGCAGATCGCAACGCCACGCGCCCCCGCGGTGCCGATCCGGAGATCGGTGCAGCGCGACCAGGTGATTTGCCTTGAATGTGGGTTCAGAGGAAAGACGTTGCGCAGGCATCTCGGGACGCGGCACGGTCTGCAGATCGCCGATTATTTAAGACGGTGGGATTTGCCGGGCGACCATCCGCTCACCGCTCCCGCCTACTCCGAACAGCGCTCCGCAATGGCGAAACAGCTCGGCCTCGGCCGCAAACGAGGCCGGCCGCGTGGCCGGCCCCGTCGCCCCAGAGCTTGACCGGGCGCGCCTCGCCCCTGCGCCATTCCTAGCCGGCCACCGGCAGACTAAGCGGCGCTATTTCCGCAGCGCTGCGGCGACAATAATCCCGCCGGGTAGCCGCTTCCAGCATGCGAAGCTGAGCACGGCCGAGGCGGTCGGCCGCATCGTCTTGGTCGAGCGTCAGCACCTTTCGATCGGCGACGACTTGTTGGCCATCGACAAAGACATCGCACACGGCACGGTCGGCCGCATGGTAGATAAACGAGCGCAGGGGGTCGCGTGCCGGCCTCATCTGCGCGACCGTCAGATCAATAAGCACGAGGTCGGCTTTTTTATCCGCCGCGATCCGGCCCAGATCGTCGCGCATCAACGCCTTGGCGCCGCCAATCGTCGCCGCGTGCAACAGGTCGGCGGTCGTGACCGTGGCAATATCGCGCGCCGCGATGCGCGCTAGCAGCGCTGCCTTGCGCATCTCCTCGACAAGGTTATGCGGGGTCGTGTCGGTGCCGAGCCCGACGCCGGCCCGTAGATAATCGCCGAAATTCTCCATGACCTGACCATAACGGGCGAATGGTGTCGGGCAATGCTCGACCGAGCAGCCGGTATCCGCGATCAGCGCGAGATCGGTCTTGGTCCACCAGCGAATCCAGGAATGGGTGTCGAGAAACAACGCGTGGCCGAGAATGGTCTCCGGGCCCAGTATGCCGATCTCGTGCGCCCATTGGACCGGTGTCTTGCCGTGGCGCCGGATCATCTCCTGCACTTCGTTAACGCTCTGCGCGATGTGCACCGTGAATGGAATCCCGCGCTCACGCGCCGCCTCTCGGCTGTCGCGCAAGAGATCCGCGGTACAGTTCTCGATCTGCATCGGCGAGAGAACACCGGAAAGCCGGCCGCTCGGGTGTTGCGCGGCGCGCTCGATCACAGCCAGCGCCGTGGCGAAGCCCTGACGCCCGCGCGCCTCATCCCAGTCGAACCGCAAATCGAAGTCGTTTTCCAGCCGCCAGCGCGCCGACGCGAAGCCGGGAGCAAGAAAGCCACGCATCCCGCTCTTCGCGAACAGCTCGATCCAGCCGTCCCACGGCGGTGAGATGTCAACGAGCGAGGTGACGCCGCTTAGGAGCAGCTCGCAATAGGCAAATTCAGCGCTTACCGCGTGCGCCTCGTTGTCCGGCGCCGAAAAGGCCTGCGAGCGCTCGTAGAGCCCGTACATGTGCATGTTGCGCACGCCGTGCTCCTCCCGCACCCTGCGGTAGAGCGGCTCGTGCCCGGGATGCGAATGAACGTCGATGAGCCCGGCAACAACAACCGGTCCTTGCCGTCGATCACCCGGTCCGCCGCACCGGGGTAATTTTGTCCGGCAAAGGTAATCTTGTCGCCGGCAAACGCGACGTCGATGCCGCGGCGATAGACATGACGTCCGGCGGCCTCATCCCAGGCAATAACCCAATCGACGTTTCTGATCACCGTCGTAGTCACCGGGGCTCCCTCCCCTCTTATGCCAAGAAACCGAAAAGGCCGTCCAGGTCATCGGGTCCGGAACTCCGGCGCTACCCGCTGCATGAATAACCTCAGGCTGTTCGCCGCCACTTCGTGCGACATCGGTCCCAGGCGGAACGTGGCGATGACGCCGCCGATGCCGAGCCTGTCGATTTCCGCTATCGCCTCGGCCACGCGGCCCGGCGAGCCGTGGATGAAGCCGTGCTCGACACTCGCGCGGGCCGACGGCAGATCGCTCGCACCTCGATGCGCATGCCGGTCTCGCGATAAATCCGATTGCGCATTGCCGCGCGTGACTCGACCATCGCCTGAAACGCCGGCACCCCGATCCGCTCGGCTTCGGCGTCCGTCTCGGCAACAAACACGTTTCGCCAGACCCAACAGTTTTCCAGATTCCGGGCAACCACATCCTCGTCGTATCCCGCCGCGTGCATCCCGTCCCGATAAAGCTCGATGCGCCGGCGCGTTACTGCCATCGACTGCACGTTCATCAGAAACGGCCGGCCTTGCCGCGCAAGCGCGAGCAGCGAGGCCTCGCCGGAAGCGGCGCGGATGAGGGCTGGATGGGGTTTCGTGTAAGGCCGTGGTCGCAGCATTGGCACTTCGAGCTGCCAATACTTACCGTGGTGCGTGAATGGTCCACAGGTCCATGCCTGCAGCAGGATCTTTTCGCTCTCCTCCAAGCGTTGCTGCGCCTCCTGATGATCAATCCCAAAGCCCTGGTAGTCGTAGATGTTGTAGGAGGAGCCGCGGCCGAGGCCGACGATGAGCCGCCCTTTGGTGACGTTGTCGAGGAACGCCAGCTGTTCGGCGAGGCGGATCGGGTGGTGCAGCGCGGTCTGCACGACGGCGAAGCCGATCTTGCTGTGCCGCGTCGAGGTCGCCAGCGCGCCTGCGAAGGTGATCGGGTCAACATAGGCGCAGATGCCGTCGAAGTGATGCTCGGCGAGCCAAATCACGTCGAGCTCGAGTTCGTCGGACAGCCATGCCTCGCGCAAGGTTTCGTCGATCACGATCCCGTCGCGCTCGGGGGCGCGGCAGCCCGGAAACAGAAAATTGCTGAATTTCATGCGGCTCGCTCCCACTCTCTCCGCATCACGAGGACCACAGCAATCGCGTGTCAAGCGGGTGTCGAGACCGCTTGACACGAAGCTGTGGCTCACCGTCTTCGGCGCCGAGCTCCCCCGGTGACGGCAGTGAGTTACTCAGCGAACTCGCTCAACGGCGCTAGCTGGCCAATCAATTCCACGACATTCGGCGTCCCGATCTCGAGCCGATGGATCCAAAGTTTTTCATCGTCTGTCGGGGCATATTTATCTGGAAAGGATCCCCCAACTGGCGTGTTCTGCCAACCGTAACCGGAGCGCGTCGAAATGGAGGCGGTCTACCAGGGATAGCTGCCCGTGTAGTCGATCAGCGCCGATAGTCTCCGCCAATTGGATTGAGCGTACGCCTATCGTGCACTTATCTATATCTCCTGCATGTGCATGTCGTCGACCGATGCTGAGCCGATTTCAGCCTGCGGTTACGCGGCAGCCCGCTTACCGCGATCGTCTCACTCTACAGCTACGGCAATCCGTCCCGCTTCGATCGCGTCGAGGAGGCGCCGCCAATCGGCTTCTGTCTGATCGGCATACGCGGCGGCGAATTGCGCGATCGCTCTATCGAATTCGCTGTCCTTGTCCAAATAAGCGGAGAGCGCCACCGCATCTCCGGCGCGGGCGTGCGCGCGGGCCAGCGTGCGGCCGCAGAGGCTGGCGTAGAAGGTAAGCGCCGTTTCGAGCTGGGCTCCGATATCGGCCAGCCGGTGATCCTTCAGCCGCCGGGCATAGAAATACCGCGCATTCAGCGGCTGCTCGGTCCAGCCGAGAAAGATATCGGTCGCGGCCTGTAGCATGCGCTGCCCGACAACGACGCGCTCGCCGTGATTGGCGTAAGCCGAGGGTCCTGCGAAGGGAGCGAGGACCGATGGCTGCGCCTCCTTGATCTGCAATAGCAGCGGTCCCTCGTCGTCGGACAGGAACAGGCCGATCGCGCAGAACGTGCCGACGCTGCCGACCCCGACGACTTTGAAGGCGATGTCTTGAAGATGGTAGCGCCTCAGCAGTATGCGCCGATCCTCCTGCAATGTCTCGGCATAGGAGACGAAGGCCTCGCGCGCATTGAACTCATGGCGGCTCAGATGGCGCACGAGCGGAGGCTTGTTTCTGATGCGCCAACGGCCGCCGACCGTCTCCACGAGGCCAAAATGCTCCTTCCCTGCCGAGAGCACGCTGGCAAGGCTCTTCTTCTGCTTACGGCGGAGCTTTGGCGGGTCGACGTCCGCTAGCACAGCGGCAAGGTCGATGCGCACGCTCCAAGCGTCGAGCGGCGCCAGTCCCGCCAAATACGCCAACTGTTCGCGATAGCTCTTGCTGGCCGCTCGCGCGAGCCGTCGACACGCAGCATCCGGCATTTTCGCGACGCGCCCGGCAACAACGAGACTGGCGGCGAGGCGTTTGACGTCCCATTCGAATGGGGCGGGTAAGGTCTCGTCGAAATCGTTTACGTCGAACACCGGCGCGCCTTCCGGCGTTTCATAAGCCCCAAAATTCGCCAAATGGCAGTCACCGCACGCCTGCACCCGCAGCCCGGTACTCGGACTCGCGGCGAGATCGGCGGCCATGATCGCTGCGGCGCCGCGGAGGAAGGCAAATGGGTCGGCCTTCATTCGGGCGTAGCGCTCGGGGAGCAGTTCCGGGATTCTCTCTCGGCCCTGCGCGATGAGAACATCGACCGGATCGATGCGGTTTGGGGAAGGCGCCCATTGCGCGTGCGCGTCGAGCGGCACCTTGCGTCGCCACTCGATGCCGATATCGCGCCGCTCATCGAGGCGCCGGTGGTGAGATGATCCGTCCATGTCCGCCATCATATCCTCCTGATGCGCGCACCCCGAAGCGATCCTCTAGCCCGCTCTTGTGCCCTTGCAAGACCATCTTCGCACACGCCAGGAAGCGGTTCTCGGGGGACGCATCCAGATGGTCCGATGTTTGTTTATCAGATTGAAAGCCGCAAGCTTCCCGAAGCGCGCGGTATTTGCGTTTTTGTTGCTAGCGCTATCGGCTAACCGGACCCCGGCGGCAGCAGCGAGCGACGGCAAAATCGTTGTCGCGTCGAAAATCGATACCGAAGGCGCGCTGCTCGCAACATGATCCTGGCGCTGCTCGAAGCCCGCGGCCTTGCGGTCGAAAGCAAGATTCAGCTGGGGCCCGACCGAGGACCTCAGCTAGGGCGTGTCAAGCGGATGTCGAGATCGCTTGATACAAAGCGACAATTATGTGTAGCTGCCGGCACGCGAACGACCGTCGAACTCCGATGAACCGACGAGCTTTTCTGAAGACCGCCGTCACCGGCGCGGCAGCGGTGGCTGCCCCGCACATTGTGCAGGCCGAGGCTGAGAAAACGATCACTTTTGTGCCGCACGCCGATCTCGCCTCGCTGGATCCTGTTTGGACCACTGCCGATATCACGCGCAATTTTGTATTGGCGGTTTATGACACGCTGTACGGCTATGACGCCGGATTTAAGGCTCAGCCGCAGATGGTCGAAGGGCACACGACCGAGAATGACGGCAAGCTGTGGACCTTGACGCTCCGCGAGGGCCTAAAGTTCCACGATGGCACGCCGGTCTTGGCGCGCGACTGTGTCGCCACGATCAGGCGATGGGCCAAGCGTTACCCTATGGGCCAGGCTCTGATCGCCCGCACGGACGAGCTCTCTGCGGCCTCAGACCGAGAGATTCGCTTTCGCCTGAAAAAACCGTTTCCGCTGTTGCCCGAGGCGCTCGCCGAGCCGCAAAGCTCGATCATGCCGGAACGGCTGGCCCAGACCGATGCCTTTGAGCAGATCAAGGAAGCAATGGGCTCGGGGCCGTTCAAATTCGTCGCGTCCGAGCGCATACCCGGCCAGCGCGTCGTTTTTGCGAAAAATCCCGACTATGTGCCGCGGGCGGACGGGAAGCCGAGCTTCACCGCCGGCCCCAAAGTGGCCTTTATCGATCGCGTGGTATGGAATTTCGTGCAGGATCCTTCCACCGCCGCGGCGGCCCTGGCGCAGCGCGAAGTCGACTGGTGGGAGAACCCGACAATCGATCTCGTCCCGCAGCTCAAACGCAACAAGGACCTGGTGATCACGGTCAAGGATCGTACCGGCGAGATCGGCTGCCTACGGTTCAATCAGTTGCTCCCACCCTTCGATAATCCCGCGATCCGCCGCGCCGTGCTGTCGGCAATGGACCAGAAAGAGATAATGACCGCGGTGGCCGGCGCCCAACCCAGCCTGATCAAGACCGATGTCGGGCTGTTCGTGCCGGGGACCCCAATGGCGAGCGATGCCGGCGTCGAGATCACGCGCGGGCCAAAGGACCTCGACAAGATAAAAAAGGATCTGGCAGCAGCGGGCTACAAGGGCGAGCGCGTTGTCGTGCTCGCCGCCTCGACGATACCGGTCATTTTCGCCGAAGCGCAGGTCGCCACCGATGTGCTGCAGCGCATCGACATGAACATTGATTTGCAGGTCATGGAATGGGGCACTGTTGTCGCGCGGCGCGCCAGCCGCGAGCCGATCGACAAGGGCGGCTGGAACATCTTTTACACCTACCTCGGCGGTATGGGGAACATCTCGCCCGGTCCCGATATTGCGATCCGCGCGAGTGGCGCCGACGCCTGGTTCGGCTGGCCCTCCGATCCGAAAATGGAGGCATTGCGGGGAGCCTGGTTCGATGCGCCGGATATCGAGGCGCAGCAAATCCTGTGCCGACAGATGCAGGAGGAGTTCTGGCAGAACCCGTCCTATGTGCCGCTCGGCATGTACGACCAGCCGACTGCGTTCCACTCGTATCTGGGGGATATACGCGATGGCTGGCCGCAGTTCTACGGCGTGCGGCGGGTATGAGTGGAGGTGTGGGACCCGCTTGCCTAGCCGTACGATGAATCCCTCCAACGAGAGCGAACCGCGAGGAGAAGACCTCAGCGACAACGTCTTTTAGGGCCGCTAACGCCTGCCGCTCCCTCCCCCACCCGGACATCAACGGAACGAGATACCCGATTGCCGTGCCGCTTCATTCGCACGTTTGCTCCAGTTGCGGTGGTTTTGACCATGCTTGCGACCGGCTCGGCGGCAGCAGCGAGCGACGGCAAAATCGTTGTCGCGTCGAAAATCGATACCGAAGGCGCGCTGCTCGGCAACATGATCCTGGCGCTGCTCGAGGCCCGCGGCCTTGCCGTCGAGAACAAAATTCAGCTGGGGCCGACCAACATCGTGCGCGCCGCCATCCTGGCGGGCCAGGTGGACATCTATCCGGAGTACACAGGAAACGGCGCGCTGTTCTTCCACATGGAAAGCGATCCTGCGTGGAAGAACTGGGCGCAAGGGTATGCGCTCGTCGAGCGGCTGTGCCGGGAAAGGAACCGTTTGGTCTGGCTCACCCCGGCACCGGCGAACAACACCTGGGTGATCGCCGTACGCAAGGATTTGGCCGAGCGCCACGGCCTCAAATCGATGGATGACTTCGCGAGATACTTGGCGGAGGGCGGCCGGATCAAGCTTGCCGCCTCGGCGGAGTTTGTCGAAAGCCCGGCGGCGCTGCCGGCGTTCGAGGCGACCTATGGTTTCCGCCTCTCCGACGAGCAATTGCTGACGCTGTCCGGCGGCAACACCGCGGCCACATTGCGCGCAGCGGCGGAACAGATGTCCGGCGTCAACGCTGCAATGGCGTACGGCACCGACGGGGCGCTCGCGGCACTCGGCCTCGTCGCGCTTGTGGACGATAAAGGCGCGCAAATCGTCTATGCGCCGGCCCCGGTTGTGCGCGAGCCGGTGCTGCAGCAGCATCCCGAGATCCGCAGCACCCTCGATCCGGTGTTTGCCACATTGACGCTCGAGACCCTCCAGAAGCTAAACGCCGAAATCGCTGTCGAAGGCCGAGAAGGCCAAACGGTTGCCGTTTCCTACTTGAAATCGAAACATTTCCTGCCGTGACTGTCCCGCTAGATCCTGTCGCGCAACGCACTGCGGTATCATTCCGGATGGGCATTCACAATCAGGTGTTGTTCGTTCTGGTCGCCATCGGCGCAGTGGCGGTGGCGCTGTCGGGATTTGTCGGCTTTGCGCCGAACCGGCTGGTTTCGGGCAACCCGATCCCGCTCTGGAAGGCCGCTGGCGCTCTCCCGGCCGCCAGTATCGCATTGCTTGGAACGCTGATATTGGCGGCTTCTCTCGCGAAGCCGAGCAAGCCGGTTCTCTATAGCGCTGCGGTCTCGGCCGCTTTGTTGCTGCTGGTGGCGCTCACCGCTGCGGGGCAGGCAGCCCGCACTCTTTCGCTGTCCGCGACACCCGCTTCCCGCATCTCGTTGGCTCCGGCATTTTGGATTTTAGTTGCTTGCGCTGCGCTTGCAGTCGGTGACGCGCTGCAACGACTGGAGGCGAGGATCGCGACGACGGCCGTCGCCGTAATTGCAATCACGTCCGGCGCGGCCCTGCTGGCGGCACTCGGCACATTCGACGCGCTGTCGATCGCGCGTGAGTACGAGAGCCGCCATCAAGAGTTCTCGGACGCCCTTGTGCGGCATATGACACTGGTCGGGGCGTCGGTCGGAGGCGCCGTGGCAATCGGCTTCCCGCTCGGGGTGGCCACGGCGAAGCGCCCGCGCCTGGAGGGTCCGGTCTTTGCGATCTTGAACACCTTGCAGACGATCCCCTCGATCGCGCTGTTCGGCCTGCTGATCGTGCCGCTGTCGGCTCTGGCGGCGGCTATGCCGTGGCTCGGGGCATTCGGGATCGCCGGCGTCGGCATGGCGCCGGCAATCATCGCGCTGGTGCTATACGCGCTGCTGCCGGCGGTTCGCAATACCGTCGCGGGGCTGCGGAGCGTCGACAGCAGCGCGATCGACGCCGGCCGCGGCATGGGGATGAGCAGCAGCCAGATCCTGTGGCAGGTCGAATTGCCGCTTTCCTCGCCCGTCCTGCTTGCCGGGCTGCGTATCGTGACCGTGCAGGCGATCGGCTTGGCGGTGGTCGCCGCGCTGATCGGCGCGGGTGGGCTCGGCACCTTCGTATTCGAAGGGCTGGGCCAGTATGCCGTCGACCTCGTCCTGCTCGGCGCCTTGCCGGCTATCCTCCTCGCGCTTGCCGCCGATTTCGTGCTGCAAATCCTTACGGCCATGCTGCGCCGGCGCGCCGCACCATGATCGAGATCGACAATGTCACGAAATGCTACGGGGACCGTCGGGTCGTCGATGATCTCTCTTTGACGGTCGCAGCCGGCGAACTGTGCGTGCTGTTGGGCTCCTCCGGTTGCGGTAAATCGACGACGTTGAAGATGATCAACCGACTGGTCGCGATCGATGCCGGGACAATACGGGTCGCCGGCGAGGACGTCGAAAACGTGCCGGCCGAAGCACTGCGGCGCCGGATCGGTTATGCGATCCAGTCGATCGGCCTCTTTCCGCATTGGTCAGTAGAAGACAATATCGCCACCGTTCCGCGGCTGCTCAAATGGCCGCGGGCACGGATGCGCGACCGCGTCACCGAGCTGCTGGAAATGTTTCGCCTCGATCCGGCAACCTATCGCGGGAAATATCCGCATCAGCTTTCGGGCGGCGAGCAGCAGCGTGTCGGCGTTGCTCGCGCACTCGCAGCCGATCCCGAGCTGCTGCTGATGGACGAGCCGTTCGGCGCGGTCGACCCGATCACCCGCGACGCCTTGCAGGAGGAGCTTGCCCGCATTCATCGGGCGACGGCGAAGACGATCGTGTTCGTCACGCACGATATCGAGGAGGCGCTGCGCCTCGCCACCCGCATCGCGGTCATGCAGGAGGGCCGCATCGCCCAGCTCGGCTCGCCTCTCGACATCCTCGAGCATCCGGCGAGTGATTTTGTCGCCGAGTTCGTGGGAGGTCAGGGCATCGGACTCAAGCTGCTGTCGGTACGTAAGATCGCCGATCGGCTGCGCCGCGGCGAAACCGCTGAAGGCGAGCCGCTGCCCATCGATACGTCGCTGCGCGAGGCGCTTTCGGCAATGACGTTGCGCCACACCGACCGGCTGCCGGTCTGTGATGCCGAGGGCCGCTATGTCGGGGTGATCACGCTCGCCGATCTCGTTCGGTGAGATCGTCGCCTGCTTACGCGGGTCATTTTTGTGCTCATTCCGCACGGTCGTCCTGCTTTTGCAGGGAATCTACAGGCGTTAACACTTGGGTCGCGTTTAGCGATCAACCAAAGGGTGTAAAATAGATGCGTCGGCGGAAACGGCGCGACGTGATATGTTCATGAATCCCACTAGCCACTGCGTTCTTAGTTTGTATCAGAGAATAGCCAAAAAATCAAGACATAAAATGCTATTTTATCTATCCAGTTTAGAGCACGACTCTCGACCCTTTCCGGACCTTCGATCCGACGCATGTACTCGAAACTTTCCCGCAACGCCCCTTTTTGAGAATGGAGCCTATGTGACTTTGATAGCTAGCCGGCAGTGCGAGAAACACAACATATATAAAATGGGTCCACGTCATGAGCAACGACATGTTGCTTGAATTGGCGTGTTTCGTTTTGGGGGCATTGGTGCCGGTGATATCTCAGCCAGGAATCTGGCGAATATCGGTTTATGACGCGGCGAGGTCCATGCCCGTCAATCGCCACGGAGCCCCGACAGCAGTGCGGCGAAATTGGAAGGTCGCTGTTCGCTTCTCGGGTCCGGTCTCCAGCGGATGATACTCGGCAATGACTGAATAGCCATTTGGATCACTGGCATTAGCCTGATCGCGAATGATCTCGAAATCGCGCTTGAGCAAGACGGCAGCAAAGCGACCCAGAAAGGCCGCATCCAAGGACGGATCAAGGGAATCACCCACCGTGCTCCGATCCGTACGTTCCAAAGCAGCCCTTCCCACCTTATTTAAACTTTCTAAAATGTCACTCGGCACCTGCGCCGCAGGGCCTACTTTCACTCCAACGTAATTAGCTGCGCGCGCTGCCATAGCAAGGCTTACGGCAGCGTCGCCGTACTTCTCCTCTTTAAGTGCCGAGTGGTAATCGTAGCCAAACAACCCCGTATACTCTTCAAAACTCAAGCTCTGTACCGGTTGCCCCTTATTAGAAATGACCTCAACATTCTCGTTTATGTCTATGTCAGTTTCAAGGACGTGTTTTAGTGTCCAGTACGCGCCACTGAAACTTGTCAACTCGATACTATTACCATCTGGGCTGATGCTCCGAATTGCCAGTATCTCTTTATTCCAGTCATTTGCCGCATGCAACCTAATTCCTAGCAGCATTTTCATGTAACGTGTCTGCACCAGTATGTTTTTTTCGAATGATAGCAGTAACAAATTGTCATATGAATTATTACTCTGCGAAAGAACAATAATACTGGCATTTTCTCGTCCCTCAAGCGATATAAGTTGGTTTATCCCAAGATCATTGAACTTTATCTTGTTAAAATCGTCTCGAGTCATGCCGGTAAGTATCGGTATGACTTTTCCGAGTGTCTCGGTATCAGGATTTTGCACAAATTCTTTCAGCCGCTCATTGATATCCTGTGCCGCTCTTAATATTGTTCTCGCAAGTGACTTTGTTTTATCGTCGATCTTGCCGTCAATATTATCAACTCTATTTGCTAGGTCAATTAAGTTGTCTTTGACCAAATTATAGGTTTCCGCCTGTTTTAGGCGTGCTCGCTCAGCATCGTCGAGCTGGTGCCTTTTCTGGTCGAAAGCCGATCGAGCCTTATCTAATTGATTTTGTCGAGCATTGAGTTCGGCCGTTTGTGTTAATATAAATTGTTGCTTTTGGTTTAACTGTTCTTCTAATTTTTCGGCAGCTGCCTTATGGGCAGCAAGCTCGCCCTCATCTTTGCGTTGACTGTTTTCAAGTGCTTGGATCTGTGTGTCAACCTGATCCCGAAGATTTAGCACGTCCTTCAAATTGTTAACTTGACGTGAACCAATGTCTTGGAATGACTGATATGTTGTAACTAATTGTTGCTGAGCAGCTTGCAATTGTGTTTCGGCAGTTTGCAGCCGTTTGTCGGCAGCGTCTAATTTTTTCTCATTGAGCTCCTCCGCTTTCTCGCGAGCTGTTGCGGCCGCGGTGGCAATTTTATTTTGTTGATCAATGTAGAAATAGAGAGCAATTAACATTCCGGCTACTATCACTGCATATTTTGCGGCGCCACCGAGCGCTCTTATGAAGACCTGTGCTACACCAGCCCAACCAGCAGAAGCTAGCGTTTCCTCTGGCTCGGGGGTCTCGCTCTTCATCAGCTCTGCTCCATTTATCCGCAGCCGGTGCAGCCGCCGCCGGCGACGGCCGGAGTGCGACCGATGACCGAGATGACGGCCGCGCCGCCGGTCAGGCAAGGGCGACGGCCAAGGCGAGAACGAGTTTTTTCATCGAGAGGCTCCGGTTCAAGGTTCCACAAACTTAGCGTGCGATATCGCTTGTCTTGTGTGAGCTATCTCACACACGACAGCGTAAAGCTGCAGTGGTTGAACCGAGTTTGCAAAACCGGAGCAGACTGTGTGAGAAGTCGGACTGAGCGGATTCCGGGTTGAGGTCGGACGCGGTAGAATTCGGCATGATGTACATCACTGGTCACGACCGCTAATATCGCACTGCTTACAGATTCCAGCTAGATCAATCGTTTAGCCGGTGCAGAATTCCGGTGCGTTTGACCGCTATCGGTGGAACCTCCTTGTTCCGGGGCATAGGCCGGAAGGTCTAGAATTCGGGCGCAAGCCTGTCGCTCCGATGCACCGCGGCGAAGGACCGCTTACCACCGAGGATCGCGGTAGGGATGCCCATTACTGGACACCCCCCGCACGGATCCGGACGAGCCCAATTCGAGCATCCGGCTCCTACCTTGGGTGTTTGACGGCGAAGCAGTAGTTTGCCGTACGCGGCTCAGCGCCTGGATCACGCGCTTCCGGCTCTGAGTCCGGTACGTGCTTTGCTGGTCCGCGTTTCCCTTGGTCCCTGCCCTTGGCTCCACCGCCTCCGCAACCGGCAGCCCAGCTTTGTTCGGCGGCTTCACAGCTACTATGGCAGAGTCTGACTTCTCCCAATCGTGCATCGGTGGCTACGGCTCCTCGCCTTCCCACCGCGGACCGTCAGCCCAGTGGAGCCTTCGGCCGACCCGGAGACCTCCCTGTACCGCTCACACGCCGCTTGGCCGGTTCGCATCATAGATTGGCCGGGCGGGCCAACTCGCTGGGAGTTGCCAGAGATCTCCTGTGCCTCGAGCACCTGAACCGGACAT
>Ga0182034_10000165_pt1 | contig 28412 bp, 29 predicted proteins | sample flu12Cox44000172_FD_125972 | JGI IMG/M metagenome (GOLD analysis project Ga0182034, IMG submission 125972) | Lab enrichment of tropical soil microbial communities from Luquillo Experimental Forest, Puerto Rico - flux4day.12C.oxic.44.000.172 | ecosystem: Environmental > Terrestrial > Soil >... | reverse complement strand
CCTCGGTCAGGAACAGGGCCTGCAATTCTTTCAACTTGTCGGGATTCTTGGCAGCCAAGTCGTTGTTTTGCGAAAAATCCTCCGCAATGTTGTAAAGTTCCCACTTGTATTCGTTGACTGGTGGCAACGGTTTTGTCCCGAGAAGCCAGGGCGGTGCAGGCGGCGTAGTGCAGGCATACCAGCCGTCATGGTAGATCCCGCGGTTCGCGAACATTTCGAAATACTGCGTGTCACGCTTTGACGGTGCGTTGGCATTTGCCTTATCAAAAGTGTAGACCATGCTCACGCCCTCGATTGGCTTCTGCTTGATTCCGTCAACGGTGTCCGGCGCCTGGATGCCCGCTGCCTCAAGGATAGTCGGCACAATATCAATCATGTGGTGGAACTGGTTGCGGATGCCACCCTGGTCGTTGATATGGCCAGGCCACGAGATAACCATGCCCTGCCGCGTCCCACCAAAGTGTGACGCCACCTGTTTGCACCATTTAAAAGGCGTGTCGAATGCCCAGACCCACGGGACCGCCATGTGCGGGTAGGTTGTTTCGGAACCCCACTGTTCGTAATAGCGCAGGTATTCCACTTCCGGTAGCTCAAGCACGCCGTTGTAGACAGTCATGTTGTTGAATGCTCCCATCATCGAGCCTTCGGAACTCGTGCCGTTATCGCCGCTTATATATATAATGAGCGTATTATCGAGTTTGCCCATGTCCTCCACAGCCTGGATGACCCGTCCGATCTCGTAATCGGTGTAGGCGGCATACGCGGCGAAGACCTCAGCTTCGTGCGCGACGATCTTCTTTTTCACTTCTGAGAGCGAGTCCCACTTCGGGAGAACATCGGGCCAGGGCGTGAGCTGGGTTCCCTCCGGAATCACACCTAGCCGTTTCTGGTTGGCGAAGATCCTCTCGCGGACTTTCTCCCAACCCTCCTTGAAGAGGTGCATGTCGCCGATCTTCTTGATCCATTCTTTGGTTGGCTGGTGCGGTGAATGCGTCGCGCCGGGCACGTAGTAGACAAAGAACGGCTTGTCCGGCGCGGATGCGTTCAGCTCTTTCATGTAGCGGATAGCGTCGTCCGCCATATCGGTAACCAGGTTGTAGCCCGCCTTACCGATCCATGGGTACACCGGCGTGTGGTCGCGGAAGAGGTAAGGCGTCCACTGGTCGGACTCGCCACCCATGAATCCGTAAAAGTACTGGAAGCCCATTCCGCTCGGCCACTGGTCAAACGGTCCCGCCGCGCTGTACTGGAATGATGGAGTGTTGTGGTTCTTGCCAAACCACGACGTGGCGTAGCCATTGTCACTCAAAATCCGGCCGATCGTCGCACTCTCGGGACCGATGATCGAATCGTAGCCCGGGTAGCCAGTGGCAAATTCACTGACTTGGCCGAAACCAACCGAGTGGTGGTTGCGCCCGGTGATGAGCGCCGCCCGCGTGGGCGAGCAAAGCGCGGTAGAGTGAAACTGCGTGTAACGCAACCCGACCTTTGCCAGCCGGTCCATGGTAGGCGTGGGGATGATGCCGCCAAAAGTGCTGTAGACGCTGTAGCCCTGGTCGTCGGTCATAATCAGTAAGACGTTGGGTGCTCCTTTTGGCGGCACGATCCGCGGAGGCCACCATGGCTTAGAGTCCTTGGCATCCTCTTTGATCACACCACCGAACTTCGGCGGCGGCGGTGGCAATTGTTTGCCGTCGATCGTGGTCGTGGCGTTGGGCGAACCGAGTTCGCCGGTAACTTGCTGCGCGAATGAAGTATCGGTTATGCTGAATGCGGCGCAAATAACTACACAAAAAAGGCGAAGTTTGGGTTTCATAATTGAATTTGCTGCTACGAAAAGACGAATCCGATTAAGAAACAACGGAGCGATCGCGGAAGGCGATAAGCCCTTAGTCCTATTTCCTCGCAGGTTGGAGATCAGTACCTGAAGTATGCTGGTTAAATCCAGCCGAGGCTAATTGCTGACCAGAACCATCCGCTGGCCCTGCCAAATCGCGGTAAACGAATAGGTTCGTCCAGACTGGACGTTTATCTCTTTTTGCCAGACCGGTGAGTAGACCAAATTCGGGACAACGGTCGCCGAAATCTTATGGCGCCCCGGCGTCAAGTAACCGTCATAATTTCGACCTTGGACGAGGCGGGCCACTTCCTTTCCGTCAACTGAGAGCGAAAGAGAAACTCGCTCTCCGAAGTTCGCGACGCGCTTAACCATTAAACGACCTCCCTCGGCCGCAAAGGAAGATGTCGCGCCGAGTAAAGCGAATGAAATAACGGCGACAACAAAAGCGTTGATGATTGATTCAGGTTTCATATTTAACCCCCGAATCAAAACTACTCTTCGCCGAAGGGATTCATCGGTCCAAATCCGTCGAACTCCCGAATTTGGACGTGATTAGGCCCGGCAGTTTCAAAAACCATATCAGGACGATCCTGCATCTCTCGTTGAACCCGACGGGTCTTGTCTCCCCCGCTAAGCGCCCGCTTGTAAACATCGAATTGCTGCTGTTTGCCGACATAGACTTGATCTTTCTGCGTCGTCCGATAGACGTAGTACAATTTGTGTTGATAGGTGATCGCCGACACTTGCCCTTCGGGCAGTCTTTCGAGTTGCTCGCGCTGCCGCCGTGTCGTGACAGTCTTAAGACGGAATCCCGATTGCGCGAGCAACATTTCTTTGGTGGCACTTCCCCCGGCCAACAGAGTTGTCGCTGTTCCCAATTCCAGGATAGCTGCCACACCGATTATAACTAACATGGTTAATAGCTTCATAATTGATCCTCAGTTACATAATTTCTATTTGTTAGGAACTTGAATATTTTAATAGCCGAGAGATCTGCGGCGAGAGTCTCCTGATAACAGACACCATCGACGTAATCGTCATCCGGGCATCCAGAAGCTAGCAACCGCTTTCGCATCGGCTCTTATCAGGCTCTTCAGATCCTCGATCGCGGTGACGCCGACTACCCATCCGACCTTAGTCCAATACACGTTCCAAGTTCGCAGGCGGATTGCGGATTATGCAGCGGGCTTGGACTTCTGCCGCTTGGACCGTCCGGATGGAAATGGATTGGCGCCGTAACAATTGTTGGCGCGATCGCGCTCACTTGTATTCCAGAACTTGTTCTTGGCCGCTACCGGCGCGATGAGCCAGACACGGCCTAACCAATCGATGAGGCCAACGGCCCAGATCGAATGATCGACAGCGCGATTGCGGCCGACCGGGTTTGTGGCTTATCTCTTTCTCGTCAAATATTTACGGTCGCGCGTTTGAACTGAAGACCGATGAATCAATCCGAGATGACGCCGAGCGCCGCAACCACCACCGGGATAGACTCTGTTGCTATTCGCGTCCGCGATCTCCAAGCCTCCGCCCGCTCTTACCAGACTGTTTTAGGCGTCTCTAGGGGCTACTGTTGGGCGGATATGGGACTCGAGTTCCAAGTCGGCAATCTCACGCTTGCGCTGATGGAGTTGGAACGCTTCGGCATCTCATTTTGAGTCAACAGCGCACCAATCGCGCTGCGGGTGGACGATGTCACGACCGCGCGCCCGACTGGAAGCTGCCGGCATCGAGTTTGCCGAGCAGTTCGATTCGGGTGTCTGCCATCAGGCGATCTTTCACGATCCTGACGGGAATACACTCATCCTACATCATCGCTATGCTTTGACCTGAGCCCCGAAGCCACCCGAATTCTCGTCACGTGACTTCCGTCGCATACCCTGAATGCGCACATTGGACCAAACCAATTTCGCAGTTTTCTTTGAAGCGCAAAAGGATCTCAGAAAAAACTGTAGATAAACGGAGCCAGCGTTGAGCTGCTGGCAAAAATCACCAACACGCCAAACAGCACCAAAAAAACCAAGATCGGCGCGATCCACCATTTCTTGCGCTCGCGCAAGAACTCAAAGAATTCCCTGATGATCGCCACTCTGTTCATGGAATGTTTTCTAAAGTTCGACGGAAGCGATTCTAAGTAAAGGCTTTTTCTAGAACTGACGCTCGTAACGTTCAGCCGCCCTCCTTTCTCTCGCGCACTCAATCCAATAACTCGCCGCCTGTCTGTCGCCTTTGCGCGCGAGGAAATCTTTTTGAAATAGACGAGCCAGCAATCCGATCGGCGTGACGCAGAGGAAAAAGAACAGCACGAGGATCACGTTCGACATCACGAATCCGAGCGCAAAGGCCAATGTCATCCACGCGATGTAAACGTACTTCAACCCGCGCGGCCAGATTACGCCGAATGCCGTCAACACCGCGCCTGCGCCGAGAAAGAACGGATAGCTCGACCTATGCCGAAGCAAAAGCAGAACGCTGAGCAAAACAAACACGCCGCCGACCGTCAGCCCGAACGTTCGCAGAGAGCGAGCGCCGGTCTTTAGTTTCTTAACGTCCGCGTGGATTGACATTCTTTAATCGAGTTCAAATTCTCTCAGCCAGTCGATGTCTTTGTCGAAAGGCTTTTGCTCGTTCTTTTCCAACAGGAAATTGCCAAGCAGCAAATAATCCATGTTGGTCCGCATAAAACAGGTGAAAGCGTGTTCCGGCGTGGCCACGATCGGCTCGCCGCGAACATTGAATGACGTATTGATGATCACTGGACAGCCGTATTTTTCGTCAACTTTTTTGATCATGCGGTAAAACATCGGCTGATGTTGATCAGTCACGGTTTGGATTCGTGCTGAATAATCGACGTGAGTCACCGCGGGAATATCCGAACGAATTGTTAGGAGTTTCTGCAGGCCGAATAAACTTTGCGTGTCGGCTCTAATTTCATGTCGGCGATTTTTTGAAACTGGCGCGACAAGCAGCATGTAAGGACTTTCCTCGTCCAATTCGAACCAGTCCGACAATTTTTCGCGAAGAACGGAAGGCGCAAATGGTCGAAAACTCTCGCGGAACTTGACCTTTAAATTCATGAGTTCCTGCATCTTTGGCGATCGCGCATCGCCGATGATTGATCGTGCTCCCAGCGCGCGCGGGCCGAACTCCATTCGACCGTAAAACCAGCCGATTACTTTCTGCGCATTAATGAGGTTCGCGATTTTGTCGGGAAGCTCACCGTCGGTTAGTTCAGTGAATGGAATTTTTTGCGTCTCCAGATAAGCGCGGATCTCATCATTACGGTACACGGGACCGAGATAAGAACCGCGTTGCGAATCATTCACGCCATCGGCTTTGCGCTCTTTGTCGAGAATCTGGTGCCACGCGAACAAGGCCGCGCCGAGCGCGCCGCCCGCGTCGCTCGCGGCCGGTTGAATCCAGATGCGATCGAAAATGCGTTCACGCAGAATATGTCCATTCGCGACGCAGTTGAGCGCGACTCCGCCGGCCAAACAAAGATTTCGTCGTCCGGTTTGCTTACGAACATGCCGCGCTATCCGCAGCATGATCTCGTTTGTCACATCCTGAATCGAGCGCGCGATGTCCATGTCGCTCTGGGTCAGTTTCGATTCCGGTTTACGGGGCGGCCGATCGAACAAGCGATTGAACGCGGCCTTGGTCATGGTGAGGCCGACGCCGTAATTGAAATATTTCATGTTCAGCCGGAACGACCCGTCGTCTTTGAGGTCGATCAACTCGCGCAGAATTAGATTGAGATATTTCGGTTTGCCGTAAGGCGCGAGTCCCATCAATTTGTACTCGCCAGAATTGACCTTAAATCCGGTGAAATAAGTGAACGCGGAGTAAAGCAACCCAAGTGAGTGCGGGAAACGCAACTCTGCCAGCATTTGGATTTGGTTGCCGCGCCCGACGCCGTAGCTGGTCGTTGTCCATTCACCCACGCCGTCAATGGTGAGAAACGCCGCTTCCGAAAACGGCGACGGAAAAAACGCCGAGGCCGCGTGCGATTCGTGGTGTTCCGGAAAAAAAACTTTGCAATCGCATCCGAGCTCGCGCCGGATCAGTTCTTTCATCCAAATGCGTTCCCGGATCCAAAGCGGTGTCGCCATCAGAAAACTTTTCAGGCCGGCCGGCGCATACGCCAGATAACTGTGCAGAATCCGGTCGAATTTCAGGAACGGCTTTTCGTAAAACGCCACATACTCGAGCTCCTCCACCTTGATGCCGCCTTCGCCAAGACAGTACGTCACTGCGCACTTCGGAAAACTCGCATCATGCTTCTTGCGCGTAAATCGTTCCTCCTGTGCCGCTGCGACGATTTCGCCGTCGCGCACCAGGCATGCCGCGCTGTCGTGATAAAAAGCGGACAGACCGAGGATATTCACAAGCGAAGGCTATTGCGAGAAAACCCTCGGCAACCTGCGTGGCGCGCGGATCTCACTGATGCGTGTAGTAATCAATCGATGCGCGCGCAAGATCGGTGTCGGTCACGAATTTGGCGAATAACGCGTGGCCAGCGGCGTTAAAATGATTATCTCCCACATTGAATGGATCCACCCCAGCTATCGCAGACTTCAAGAATTCCGGATACGGTTCGCGGTAACTCACTCCCATCTGAGTCAGACCCGCCGCGATTAAAGGTGCAAAAGGATGATTCCCGGGCAGATGGTTTTCGACACGCGGCTTATAAGGAATGAAGACCACGTAGAACTCCGCCTGGCGCGCCTCGACCGCCTCCTTCAGCTTATTCAAGATAGCAAGAGTCAATTCAATGCCCTCTCGATCAGCCTCGGACACCACTACATCGGGCTCCAAGTGCTTAGGCTTTCGTAGAAATGTGTGGATCAATCCGTCGAGACCGTGACCGGCAAGGTTCCAAACGCGGCATTCCCGCTTCGCGTTGCGAAAGAAGCTGTCAACTCTACTGTAGCGAACATGATCGTTGTGCAGGACCAATTGGCCGCCATTCAGCGTGAAATAAGGCTTGAGATAAGAGTACTGCTCCGAATTGAGATTGTTGGTAACATCGTTGTAGAGTGTGAACGCCAGCACGACTTGGTCGACATCGAACTTTTGACCTTTGAGCAGATAAAACAAATACTCCTGATCCGTGCCGTAACCGGAGACACCGCAGTTGATGAGTTCGTCGTTCGTTCCATGCACCCCCGGAGCGGTGAAGAGTTCCTCCTGACTAGCGCCCAAGCCCCAGACGTACGAATCGCCCAGCAAGAGAACTCGCTTTCTCCCGGAGGTCCTCTTTAGCTGCATGTCGTCGGGGGCGCGCAGCCCGAATTGATTTTGATGAACGAGATCCCCTTTTTCGCCCCAGGTGATGTTCTCCAGCGGCGCCCAACCCAAGTCGTGATCAAAGCGACAGAAACGGTTTTTTTCACTGACGGCGACCCCGAGGCGCGGTGCGAACGTTATCATCGCCACTTCACCCAGCAGCGCCACGACCACGAGACTAATTAAGACCGCGGCAAATCTAAACAGAATCGCTTTCATTATTGTGTTTTAGAAAAGTTCTCATCAACTCGCAAAATCATTCGGCCAGCGGTAATGAGCGCTGTTTTTATGTTGTTAGGTCTTATGCTGTGAACAACCGGCTCATCAACTGTTCCGCCGCCGAAGCGGGGCGATGCTCTTCCTCCCACGAGTAGCGCCTTATCGATGTTGTAATGAAGAGGCCGACCGCATTCGGTCTCATAAAACCTTAATAGATCGTCAACTACCTGCTCGCAGATCAAGTCGCAGATCGTATCCGGATGGCCACGTCCCTTGATTTCCACTATCTCAAACGGCATTTGGGAAATCGCTAGTCCGCGTTGAATAAGGCACTCAACCTCCATCGGAATTATGCCCTCCTGTGTTGGGACTCGACTTCATTAATAGGTCTTGCCAATCGTCTTTCCGCTAGGCGCAGGAGTAATGCCCTCACAGTATCCGATACCCCGCCGGTCGTTGAAGTCTTGACCAAATCAGGTGCAAATTCCGATGGTCGAACGTAACGAGCGTTTAGATTTTCAAAATCCTCTAGGCGAGCATCCGAAACTTCCGCCGCCGTTTTCTCTCGTGCCCTAAGCCGCTTTTCGATCGTTTCGCGATCCGCCTCAAGTTCGATTACTTGCAATCGGGCGCCGGCCCGGGCGCACTCGCGACGTAAAACACCACGCGTGGACGGACTAGAAAACGTAGCGTCAAGAACAACGCCACTACCGTCCCGGACTTCGGCAAGCGCGCTCTGCAAAAGCGTGTGATAAGTCTGTTTAGTCACCTGCTCTGAGTAAACGTCGCGGCGTGCCGCAGGCGAGGTTCGAACATTCAGGGGCAACCCCGCGAGCTTCTTTCGGATTTTATCTGAGGAAAAAACCGTCCAATCCAACTCGCTTGCCAGTTGGCTCGCGACTGTGCTTTTGCCGGTCGCAATACGGCCCAATACAACCAGGACTAGTGGCCCAGACCCCATCGTTGCGTAGCGCAGTGCAAGATGGAAGTAACGCGTAGCGCGTTTCATATGCTCTTCGCGCTCAGCTGCTCTCTTCGCCATCGCTTGAATGCTTTCCACCTTGCCGCGTACAAACGCACGATAGCATCTATAAAAGCACGCGAGTTTCAGAATTCCGGGGTCATCAAACTTTCGGGCCGCATTCCGGAGAAAGAGATCTCCAAGTTCATGATGCCGTTCAAAATCAAAATCCATGGCGAGAAATGCCAGATCATTCGCGATATCGATAAAGCGCAGCCGATCGTTAAACTCAATGCAGTCGAAGATGGTCGTTTCATCCGGTGTGAGATGGATGTGGTCGACCCGCAAGTCGCCATGGCAGTCTCGAATTCGGAAGTGCCGAATCCGGTCCTCGAAAATCTGTTTGTTCGCAACGTAGAAATTGTTCGTGAAGTAGCGAATCACGTCGAGGGCGATCGCTGAAATGGTTTTTCCCACAAAAGGCTTAATCTCCGAGAAATTCTCGTCCGTGGTGATCTTCAAGTTCTCGGGCTTGCCCAACTCTTCAATCTGCGGGTTGGGAGTTTCAGATTCATAAAATCGACGTAGACGAGAAATCACGCGATTGATCTCGGCTTCTCCAACCGCGCCTCTAGCGAGCAGTTCGCTTAAAAACCAGCCGGTCGCCAATTCTCGCATTTTGACAGCGTATTCAGCGATCTCTCCAACTGCATTATCGAAAGAAAAGCCCTGGTCGACTTCATAAATCGGGATCACTGCCAAATAAACTTCTGGACAGAGGCGTCGATTAAGCTGCAGCTCACGGCGGCAAAAGTATCGGCGCCTCTCCAGCGTACTGAAATCGACAAAACCCAGGCTGACCGCCTTCTTGATTTTGAAAACGAACGGCGAGGCAATAAAAACCCACGAGATATGAGTTTCAATCAAACGCACTTCGCTCGGTCGATGTGGGTACGATGCAGGGGATCGAAGGAACTTAGCGAGTCGCCTCTGCCGTTTACGGCCGGCGTCTATCTCATTAGCTATCACCATTGGGTCTGTTGCTTCGTCATGCCTGTCAACGCTTCACCGTTTGCTTTGGCAACCTACGCCGGTGTTTTTCCAGTACGGTTCGTTTCCCTCGGGATCCCAGCACCAAGCGTGTTTTGTTTTCTGCCACGCATGAGGTAACGGTCATGTATGATTTTCCATCAGACAAACACGCGTAATCACTCGGCTTCGTCTATTCAACTTCGGCGCTTGGGCTTGGCCCTTGACGATGAGCAAGTCTTTTTCTTGGGGTGCTTTTTATTCACAAAAAAATATTTTCATCTTTCCAGCCCAAAGCGCATTGTAAAAAACAGTCGAAGGTTGGGCATATTTTACCGGTTCGAACCGTCACATTGGCTCGCCGAAGTAAATCTGTGAAAGTTGCTGTTTTTAGCACAAGAAATTACGACCGCGAGTACCTCAGTGCCGCAAATGGATCCCGCCACGAACTCCATTTTTTTGAACCGCATTTAGATGAACAAACAGCTGGATTAGCCGCCGGCTTTAGCGCGGTCTGCGTATTCGTTAACGACTCTGTTACCGGCAAGGTGATTTCAAAACTGCGCCTTTTAGGCGTGGGCCTAATTGCGCTGCGTTGCGCAGGATACAACAACGTCGACATAACGGCGGCGGAAACACACGGTCTTGTCGTTCTGCGAGTGCCCGGCTATTCACCGTATGCGGTAGCTGAGCACGCAATTGCTTTGATGCTTGCCTTAAACCGCAACCTGCATCGTGCCTACAATCGTGTGCGTGAGGGAAACTTCGCCCTCGACGGCCTGCTCGGCTTTGATCTGCACGGCAAGACCGTCGGTATTATCGGTACCGGAAAAATCGGGACCGTTGTCGCGGATATTCTGCGTGGATTTGGCTGCCCGACTTTGGCGTTCGACCCGATACCAAACGAACGATGTCGATCTTCTGGAGTCCGCTACATGAACCTCGACGAGCTATTGGCAAACTCAGACGTTATCACGTTACATTGTCCGCTCACTCCACAGAACAAACACATCATCGACGCGGCAGCGCTTCGAAAAATGAAATCGGGCGTGATGCTCATCAATACCAGTCGCGGCGCGCTGATTGATACGATGGCGGTCATCGAAGCGTTAAAGGGCGCAAAAATCGGTTATCTAGGCCTCGACGTCTACGAAGAGGAAGAGCAGATCTTTTTCGAAGATCGTTCCGGCCTCATTATCAGTGACGATGTTTTCAGTCGGTTGCTCACCTTTCCGAACGTGATCATTACCGGACATCAAGCATTCTTCACCCGTGAAGCACTCCAGAAGATCGCGGCCACAACCGTCGCCAACATCACGGACTTCGAACACGGCGGGGCACTCGAAAATCGTGTCGTGCAGGATTGGTAGTCAATTTTGGCAGTTTGCCTACGATAGTCGGCTTGCAATCGTTCACACAATTCCACCGGACGTTCAAACGCCTGTTCGGACAGTCCCCCACGGAATTCCGCGATCACCTGAACTTGAAACATCCGCGGAAGTGGCTTTCAAAGGGGCGATTCGGCTTTGCTTTCTGGCGGTGCAAAGGACCTGCTCTCAGGGTCAGTGCCCAGATCGCTAAGCGCGGTCACTGTCGCATCGTATTCTTTAGGGTCACTAATAGATCCTAGGAATTAGCCGCGAGGTTTGGGCAGTGTACGCATCGTATTCATCGCCAAATTGAACGCGCAGTAACTTTTCTTCTGCACGGATGCGCACAAGGAGAGGCGGAATAAGGACTGCGGTGAGCAGTACGCCTACTCCGGAACGAAAAGCCAAGCTCCAGCCTAGCGAGTTGACGAGTAGACCAAGGTAGCTGGGGTGGCGGATGACCCGGTAGACACCGTTGGTCACCAGAGTATGTCCGGGCTGAATCGCGACCAGCCCGCTGAATCGATGGCCCAGCACAAACACCGGCCAGATTCGCAATGCGCCCCCAGCAGCGAAGAGAACGACCCCGAGCCAGCGAACCATATCGCCGTCGATCGTCCACAGTTCCTTGCGATCCGTGTATGCCGGCAGATAGGCGTTGAAGAATCCGATTAGCATGAAGGGAGCAAGGACCCAACGGTTGCCGCGGTCTTCGCGTACGCCGGGGCTAAGACTTCCTCCGGCGAAAAACGCTGTCCCCGAGAGTGCCCCCAGCACCGCGGTGACCGCGATCAGCGCTGGGTGTGAGAAGAACGGCCGAAACCCACCCCAACCCAGAATGGCCAGACCGACATATACGCAAGCAAAAATCGCGATGAGCGCAAGTCTGAGAGCCGACCGCATTAGCAACAGTATCCCGGGCGACCCGTGTCGCGGTTCAGAATCGGGCGGCATGCCAAAGCGCATCTTCACAAAGAATCCAGAGCGATTACCATATTATTAGAGTAATAGCAGCGACGAGGTCAGCCTCCCTTTCCTTACTTCTGTTCGGCGCCGACCACCTTTTGTACTAACGCTTCAAAACACGGATCAGGTGTGTTTCGACCAAGAGGGCGGAAAAAAAATGCGGAGCATGCCGCCCTGATTATGTCTTGCGACAAACTGGCCGAAATGAGACCAAAGGCCAGGAGCAGAATTACGATGAGTTTCACGCCGCCGTTCGCCTTCATTACTCTAGCTCTGATTTTAGCGCGGGCCGTCACTGAACTGTGGTTAAGCCGGCTGAACCAGCATTACGTGCGGGCACACGTTAATGAAGCGCCGCCTGCATTTCGCGGAATCATCGACGAGGCTATATATCGCCGTTCGGTTGAATACACGCTGGCCAAGAGCCGTTTTGGAGATATCGCCGATGTGTTCGATGTCGTAGTGATCGTCGCAGTGCTTTTCAGCGGCGTGTTACCATGGGCGTTTGGAAGATTCAGCGCGAGCCTCGGCAGTTCGATTTTGGCGATGGCTGGTTTTTTCTTCGTTATAGGCACGGGGTTGAGCATCCCAGGATTGCCCTTTGCCTGGTACGCGCAATTCAAACTCGAAGAGCGATTCGGGTTCAACACGACAAGCATCAAGACGTGGATCCTCGATCGTGTGAAAGGATTTCTGCTCGCGGTGCTGCTCGGATATCCGCTGCTTGTGTTGGTGTTGAAACTGATCGAGTGGACGAGCACAACTTGGTGGCTTTGGGCGGCGACCGTTGTCAGCGCATTTCAATTGCTAGTGCTGCTCGTCGCGCCGGCGATCATCATGCCACTTTTCAACAAGTTCACACCGCTGCCGGAAGGAACGCTGCGCGAGCGACTCTTTGCACTAGCGCAGCGCACCGATTTTCCCACGCGCAGCATCGAAGTGATGGATGGCAGCAAACGTTCGCGCCACTCCAACGCCTTCTTCACCGGGTTCGGACGTTTTCGAAAAATTGTCCTGTTCGACACACTTGTCGCGCAGCTTACGGAACCGGAATTGGAATCGGTGCTCGCGCATGAAATTGGCCATTACAAAAAGCTCCACGTGTTGAAGTCGCTCGGCGTTTCCATCGCCGGCGTGTTTGTAGCGTTTGCTGTCATCGCGTGGCTGGCGCGTCAGCAAGGGGTTTATCACGCTTTTGGTTTCGAGTATCGCGGAGGCTTTGCTGCCACCAATGTCGTCCCTGCGATGCTGCTCTTTGGGCTGTTGGCGGGGACGATAAGTTTCTGGGTTTCGCCGTTCGTTCACATCTGGTCCCGCCATTGCGAGTATGAGGCAGATGGATTCGCGCGCGCGACAATGGGAGAGGCGCAGTTACTCATTCGAGCGCTGCGCAAATTGAGCGAAAAAAACCTGAGCAATCTCACTCCGCACCCGCTTTATAGCGCCTTTTATTACTCGCATCCGACCCTTCTAGAACGGGAAGGCGCGCTGCAAGTAGCGGCTTAGCGAAAATCCTCGGGCCGCGCCAGCGGCCCCTTGGCGGCGTGGCCCATAATCGCCCGAGCAAAACCGATGCTAGTCCGGACTGTATAACCTGAGCGTTTGCCCTTTGATGTGCAGTTGACTGCAGTTGCGGGGAGTGCCACGATAACCGGCGATGCCCCCCAACCAATGGCGGCCGGCACAAACGCGCTCTCTCGCTCGCGCGTCAGAATTTGTACATGATCGCGAAGCTCGCGTTGTGTTCTCTCAACTCCGCGTCACTATGCGCCGGAAAATCGCTCAATTCGTTGACGTGAAGGCCAAAATGTTCACTCCCCAGGTCAATGTATTGATATTGCGCCCTTACACTCCAGTGAGCAGTGAGACAGTATTGCAAGCCTCCCCCCACCATCCAACCGGCCCTGTTCTCACTATCCTCTCCGCCTTCGGTGCCGACGTGCTCACCAAATTCTCCTTCGTGGATTACTAACCTAACATTCTGCTGGAAAATCATATCGCCCACAGCCAAACCGGCGGTCACATACGGCAGAAAGTTTCCGAAGGCATAACCAAACTTCGGCGCAAACGTGAACAGGTATTCGGTTTTGAACGAAGTCCGGACCTCGGCGTCGGGAAAGTCTATGTTAGAGGGAAAGACTGGAGAGGTGTTTGAATCCTTGGCCCAGAGATACCCGCCGGCGGCTTCAACGCCAAGAACCCAACAGCCAAATTGCCAGTTGTAGCCCACTAGGCCGCCCAGCTCGCCGCCGTCGTTATTCAAGTCTTGCGACCCAGCCGATTCTACCCGGTTGTGGAAATCGTGAAGAACATCCCGATCCCATTCACCACTTAAATCAAGATTGGTATCAACCACGCTAAATTTGTATCCGCCAAACAGACCGACGTAACCCCCACTCCAGTCACAGCAAGGCGGAGGCGCCGGAGCCACTTGTTGCATTTCTTTGCCGGAGACCGCGGCCGTTCCGGCATAAGCAAGGGACCCGAGGACCGACAAAATCGCGACAGTTAAGGCTGTTTTCTTCATAAACCGGCTTTTTATCGAACTGTCTTTGTCGAGTCAACAACTATTTCGCGCCCGGCACTTGCCCGTGGCCACGAAGTCGCCGGAACCCGGCTCCGAGTCAAAAAAATTGAACGCTGCAAGTTTTGACCGGTGCTTTCATGCCTAGGGAGAAAATCATTTTCCAAAGGAGTCGAGCCGGCCCGAAAAAATCAAGAATCCGAAGCAACCGACGAGCAAGGATGTTGAGGTCATTTCCGCTGGCGACATGGAAACGGTTCGCTTATGTGCTGCAGCGATCAGCAGCTTACATCAACGCCGTTGTTTGTCAGCGCTGTAGATGCGCGCCGTAAGATCGTCGGGATCATGTGTTCCGAACTCGGTCGACCTTGGGAAATTTTGCTCGATCCATGACATCAGCCGCTGGTTCCGCGGATAGCGCGTAGTCGTGATAATTCCAGCAACGTGGTTGTCGCGAACCACTTGTTCAAAACGCGAAAAGCTCATGGGATCGAACTTCAAGACATCCCCATACATAAAGTTGATCGCCGCGGGCGGCATGAGCCGGTCCGACAAATATAAAACGAGGGCATCATCACTTAAGAGATATTCGTCTCGTTGAAAGTTTTGCTTCACGTAGGCAACGGCCGGCTCGAAATGAACCAGTCGTGGCCAACGTATACGTCGTTCAAATCGAAACAGCCACGGAAGATCGATCAGACTGATCACAAGTGCGCACCCGAACAATATTGCGGCCACTTTGTTTGAAGAACGGGTTGGCGCTGTACGACGCCATTCGGCGATCCAAGCCTTGAATTGCGCAAATCCGCGATCGAAACCGACAAGGGCGAAGATGATCAGTGGGGGCAAGATGAGTGTATAGTGATGAAGCCACGGTGGCATCCAGAGCAAGATGGCGATTGTCACCAATTCTCCCGCCAGCAGCGCCCTAAATGATATGGACAACGGACGCAATGCGACGATTCCTGTGATCGCGAACACAACGATTGGAAGGTTGAGGCGAACAAACCCGAGCAAACCGCGCCATCGATCGTCGACCCGCTTAATCAGCCAGTTCCTTTCAGCCAAATGAAACCCAACGGTGCGACGATATTCGTCGATTGGGCGAAGAAAATCGATAAAAGGCGCCGCGGTGAGAGCGCCAAACGTAACGAACACCAGCAGGTCACTAAAAATCGCCGGATCTAACCTAAATCGACCATTCTCGCGCCGCGTCCGTTCGGCCAACAAAACAATTATGATTGTGAGAAGAAATCCAATGGTGAATGGCTTAAGCATCAGACTCGCGCTTGCGCAGACACCGGCTAAGGCAAGCCAGAATCGTCGTCGATTCTTTTGAAACAGAAATACAAAAACGAGGGCCCAGACCATGAACGTCGTCGCTGGAACGTCGGCCATGACCATCCGCGCTTGCCGTGTATAAAGCGGACTCAACGCACAGATCAGCAGCGAAGCCAGCATCGCACTCCAGTTGGCGCCAAGCTGATAGGACAATGCCGCGACGGCGACCACGCCTGCCATGGCGAGCGCGAACACTATCAGGCGTCCGACAATCAATGAATCACCAAACAATTTGAACGCCGCAGTCAGGAGACTTGGAAAAAACCAGAACTGGTCAAAGAAGAACGTCCGCGTGTCATAGCCGCGATGAAGAAGACGCGCCACGATAAGGTAGACGCCTTCGTCCGTATCGGTATTACGAACAATCAACGTATCGGGGAACAAAAACCACCCCGCCAAAGCGATTATGACCACAACCGTGGAAAGCCTCAGCAATGCGGATCGCATGCACACGACAATGGAATCCGTGATTTTGCGGTCAATCAGATTCTCACTTTCCTTTGCCGTGCGACATGTATTCTAGCTCATTCGCTGCCAACGTGGCGCTCACTCCCGCGCTGCTCCGGCTCGATCCGATGTGCGATCCACTACGGAACGATCCGCGCTTCCCTAAACTCGCCGGGCAACCACTTTCGCAGGAGCTAAAATAAACGCCTACAATGTCGTCACCGGATTCAGGAATTCGTTGAGCCACGTGAACACGCGCAATCCTTCGGCACACCGACGTCGGCGAGGATCGGGCAATGCATCTGACGACGAGCGCCTCAACCGCCAAGGCGCGGACGTCCCTGCCGTGACTTGTTGATTCGGCAGCGCACCGTGGTCGGCTGCAAGCGCTTGTTAGGCCGTCTTCTCGTGGGTCGGGCAGAGAGAGAGCACTAATTGTGACGTAGTATCCGTCCGGATGCCGGAGTGAGAACTCCCTTGTCTGAGTGTTCGGGTTCACGTGGGGCTCCTCTTTGAGATAAGCCGCGGCAGGGCGTCGTGGCAAACGCGACGAAGTTGCTTCGCATTGGGGCCGTTGCTTCAGCGGCTTGTTTGATGATCACGCGTCCCTTGTCACTAGTTCTTCCATCCGGAAAAAACGAATACGTCTTCTTTTTCCTGCGGATCTATTGGTCGACTTTCGTGCAGTCTAATGTTCGCAACTTGAACTGCATGCTGCCTGAGCAGATTTACAATCTGGCTGTGCCAAATACCCAAATACATCCCGAGCTTCCAGCCGCCGCTGTCTTCGGGCTTGAAAGCGGTCGGGACTGTCAGGTCTTTTTCCGCCCGGGGAAACCTTCCCACCAGGAAAACTTTGTGGCCGGCTTTCAATTCGGATTCCATCTGTCCCAGAAGATCCCGGATGGCCTCCGGATTCAGCAGCTCCGATCCCGCTAGGTAGGCTCGGTGCTGTAAGTGATCGCCAAGCGGCGGCACTGACGTCCAAGGCGCCGTGCCTCGATAATATCGCTTAAAGGTCGGGGCATGCGTGAATCTCGTTACAACTACCAGATCATCGGGGCCGGCAGATTTGGCCACAAGGGCCGCGGCCACGTCACAATTCGTTTTTCGCAGTCCGGACACATAATAGGAGCTTGGAATGAGCGCGGCAGCCGTTAATCCTGATCCGACCAAATTAGCAACAGTTAGGCCGACGCTTTTTCGCAGCGTCGTGTAAACAGCCTGGATCGAAAGAGTCCCCACCGCCAGGAGCGGCAGCCGATAGCGGGAACTATGCACGCCTGAGCTCCACAAGAGACTAAAGGTCGTGATGGCACCGACCATTACGACAATTCCCGCAAACAGGAGAGGGTCGCCGGCACCTTTAGAGCGAGCGAACATCTGCCGTCGCAGCGATGGCATCAAGACAACGATTAACCCGACCGCCACCAACAAGACACAGGAAAACATCGCAGCACTTCCGCGGAAGAACGCCGGCGGGAAAATCGACGGCGTTGCATCAGAAGCGGCTTGAAATTCGCGTTGCACCGTCAGCTGTTCGTGAGCATTGCGGATGATTCCCGCGTACGGAAGGAGCGATGCCGCGGCAATCAGGCCAACGGAAAGAATCCCCGCTGCCGGGCAGAACTGCTTTCGACGAAGCGACACGACAATTCCCGCAAGGCAGATCCCGAACAAAATAAGTGAATTCAGATAGAGCGACTGGACGGCGACCAAAGCCGCGATCGCCGCGACTATGGCAGTTCCAAATCGCCATGGCTGGAAGGAAAGGCGCCAAATGAATCCGAAACTCATCACAATCCCAATCAAACCCAAACCATAAGCCCGGAGGGAATCGCCTTCGGTCAATGTCACGGGAGCAAGCGCAAAGGCCAGTGGCCAGAGCGGCGCCCAGCGTTCTTTGTCAATCATCCGATAACACCGCCAGATCGCGCCAAGCAGCGAAATCCCGATCAAGAAGCCTAAAAAGCGCAAACCAAAATCGCTGTTTCCGAGACCAAGCGCGATCCAGATGCGCAGAAGGCTAACAAAGAGGATCGGAAATGGATCGAGCACAAGGGAATCCAGAAACGCCTTCCAGCTCGGCGCGGTCGCAACCTGGAAACTACTAACCTCGTCGCGCCAAAGTGGACCGGCATTCATCAACACCCGCGCATGCAGCGCGATCAAGAACAAGGTCATCACGATCGCCGCCGCGCATTCGCACCGTGCCAGCGCCGAACGACTGTGAAACACCTTCATGTGAAAAGTGACGAGCTTATGCCTACAGCTTTGCCATTAAAGGGAAAACCTAGCTTTTTGTCTCGATTGGAACTAGAGACCCGATGGTCGCTAAGTGGAACGCGTCTGGCTCCGGATCCGGAATAAGGCGAGGACGTGGCGATAGCCGATGATGGGGAGTTTCAAGAACTTGTACACGCGAGTAGTGCCCGCGACCCGGTTGCGATGCTTGATTGGCACCTCGAGAATGGCAAGGCCCCGGCGATGGACGCGCGCGACGAACTCCCACCAAAATCCTTGGTCCATCTCACCCATTTGCGGACAAATCTCATCGATTACTTTTTTCCGAGCGAGCATGAACGGACAACTGGGGTCATGCACCGGCGCGTCGTAAAAGAGTCGCCACAGGAAATAGAATGTTCGCGAGAAGAATCTACGCCACGCCACATCGGTCCGATGAACCCGCCAACCCAAAATCACGTCCGGCCCGTCGCGGTCCTTCCAAAAATTCCAGAAATCGGCCGGATCGTATTGCCCGTCGGAATCGAGGCAAAGCAGATACGGCGCTGAAAGGGCCTCCATTCCATCCCGAATCGCCCGAGAGTAACCTTTTCGCTCCTTCTTGATGATTAATTTCATGGGCAGCTCGTTCTCCAAGCGAGCGAGAATCTCCTGGACGTTATCAGTGCTGCCATCTTCGCAGACGATAAACCGCATGGAAACCCTAGGCGAGATTTCACTGTAGATTTCCCGCGTCACACGCTCGATGCTATCGGCTTCATTGTGAACGGGTAGAAGAACTTCAAGCTCCGGATCGTGCAGCGTAATCAAGCCACGGATTTTATCTTTTGCACTATGTTTGCCAACGCCGGAGTTGAACCTCCTTGCAGTGATGCAGCGTCGTCGCGCGAAACAGAGATAAGCCGCTGCAGGGCGTCATGGCAAACATGTTGAGGTTGTTTTAAAATGGGGCCGTTCGCTTCATCGATTGGTCAGATCTTGTTGGAGCGCAAGTATCACTATAACGAACAACGCGAGCGACCTCTTCAGTCGAGATAATCGAGTTCCTGCTCCACAACACTCCGAGATATCTAGGGGCCGTGTCTTACGACACTTACGAATGATGTATTAGGATTTATCCCTCCATGAACGATGCGCCAACCACGCCTTGTTCTTTCCAACTCGTAACACCCGATGTCCCGGTCGCGTGGGCGAGCGGGACTCGCAGTAGCAACAAAAAGGGTGTCACGATATCCAGGGATATGTCGGTTGTTTGCACCACAAATCGCGACAATCGGTTGTGATGTCTTTAGCGTAATCACACGCTCAATCTCATCGAGGTCCGACCGTGATAATTGGCGTGCGAGCGGCGATAGATATTCTGGATCTTGGGCAAGCACGGCGCTCCCAACCAGAGCAAGCACGGCGAACATGAAATAAATCCTCACGGCTTTTAATCTAACGAGAAAGAGATAGGCCGCGGCAAGGTTCGATGGCAAACACGCTGAACTTATTTCGCAATGGGGGCCATTGGCTTCATCGTTTGGTTAGATGGTTTCATCGATATGCAAGCTCATGTTTGAACGCCTTTGCCACTGCGGTCAGGAATGACAATATCCCTCATTGCCAGGGGCTGGGCAGGAGCTGAATTTCAGATTGGCCTGATCACTGCCGTCCACAGGGCTATACCCAGGCCAAACATGATGTGATTGAACAGGCTTATGCGAGCCAGATGAGCATCACCCGGCGCATCCCGCCCCAGCCAGCCCATCCCCTGTGATGGGAACATGAGAAACCAGGGAAAGACCGTGGTGGCCGCTCCGTAGAGGATGGCGCTGAGGGCTGTCGGCGTCGCGTGCGCCACAACCAATAGGCCAAGGTAAACAAGGGTCAGCACGATGCCGATCGAATAATGCGCGGCTAATCCCAAGAGTAGTTCTCCTCGCAAGGGCGGCGTCTGCAGGATGTCCGTGTGCCTGAACTTGCCCTGCAAGAGGTAGCCGATCCAGCGTCCGATCAAATCAGGACCGGTTCGGCGCGGCCCCCGGCCCGCGATGCCGAGCCGGAGAGCGATCACGGCCACAACGTCCATGGTAACGGTCGCAAGCATACCCACAATCAGGCCAACAATGAACACACGGCTTTCCATCGTACGGCACCTCCGCCCTTACTGGTTAGGCTGCTGCCCAACGAAAAAGAGATAAGCCACGGAGGGGTCGGTGACAAGGTTGCTGGCGATCATTTTGTTCTGGGGCTTCGCTGCAGCGCATGGTTAGGCCAGGTCATCATTTGAAACACCGTCTCCCTGCTTCGGCAATCGGCTACGGGATAATAACAAGTCTGCAACCAGGTAAGGGTTGCCGTTGCCAAATGGCTTCTACATCGGCGAGCGCAGCTTGCTCAGTATCAAGGCGGAGCTTGCCACTCGCGGCGAGCGCCCAAAGCTGCGGGAAAGTGTCGAAGATGACTTTAGGCGGAATACTGCCGCCGCCGCTCCCATATAGCTCAAGCCCCGAGCTGCGAAGTGCGGCGGCGGAAAGCACGATGGTTGGCGCAGCCATTTCTCCAACCTCAATTAGCCGGGTTCTTGTGGCGTCCGCCTTCAATTCATGGCCAGTTAAAGTATCAAGCAGCACTTCAGTCGGATGACCCCATAAATAATCAATGACAACGTCGAAACGTCTGTAGCTGAGCTCGCGGGTAAATGCTTCGGCCAGTTCTTTATCCGGTCGGTCCAGATGAATGGTTGCGTCGGCGCCCAGATCGTTCAGCGTCTTTAATACTTGCTCGTTTCGGCCAGCGGCAACGACACGCCCGGCTCCAAGGTGCTTGGCTATTTGGACAGCGAGTTTACCAGCCACGCCTGTCGCGCCGAGAATCAGGACCGTCTCGCCATGCTTGAGTTGGGCGCGCCAGACCAGCGGAAGCCATGAAGATAAGGCGGGATTCGGCAGGGCGGCGGCGGTGATGTCATCGACTCCGTCCGGAATGAGCAAACACCAGGTTCGGGACACGACGCTACGCTCGGCGAACATCCCGTAGGGGCGACGACATCCGCCGCAAAATACCCGTGTCCCATCCTCAAGGATGCCAACGCCATCAATACCACACACAACCGGCAATTCAGTATGACTGTCATAGTGCGAACCACTCGCCATCATCTTGTCGATGTTTTTCAGCGACGCGGCTTTTACGCGGACGATCACTTCGCCCTGGCTCGCTTCCGGATCAGGGAACTCCTCAAAGCGAGGTGGTTTTCCAAGCGCACGCAATACGGCAGCCTTCATGGACATCTAATCTTCTTCTTTGCGCTAATAGCTATCAACAGCGGAGCAGCGCGCCAGTAGTGGCCTAACGAAACCAAGATAAGCGAGTCGCTGCCGGAAGCGAGGCTTCGCTTCGCTTTCTACTTTCTCATAGGTGAGCCTGGCGAATCCTGTTTGCACTGCGTGTCGGCATTTTGTGCAGTTTTGCAGCCAAAAATCCGCAGACCGTAGAAGACGATCGTGAATATTTTCACCTCGCGCCTGCGGGCGTACACCTGAAGCTACGCGCGGAGCGACGATCGCTTGCATGGAGATGCACCGGTTGCGGACACGTTAAACACTCTACGCGTCAGGTGCCTTGTGAAGTTGCGGCGCCGTGTGCGAAGTGCGGGTGCGAATTGAAATGACCCGGCTTTGGTTCCATTGGGGACCCCCCTAGAAGTTGATCCCGCCTTGGATAAATGGACCGTTCAGTGCGGTCTTGTCGGTAAAGCCTGCCGTGTTGTAGTCGTACTTTAGGTAACGCCAGCCGACCTGTGTCCAAATACTGCGGGTTAATTGAAACTCGAGCCCGCCTTGCACTTGATAACTCCAGTCGGAGCTGTCCACTGGCGTCTTAACAATCGTCTTCCCTCGCCGGTGGATTTCGAAGGCAGAACCGGAGTTGGCGTCAAATCCGCCTATGTCGCCTTCCGCGTACAGTGACGTGGCTTTCCAGATCTTCACTTTCCCGCGAGACCCGATTGCAGGATCGACCCAATCGATCGAATCCGAGAAGTCCAACCTCCCGGGGATTCCCAATAATTTGCGAAGGATGGCGAGGCGCGCATCGCCGTTATCAAAAATACTCAAATGGCCGTCCAAATACGTGTAGCGCGCGCCGGCGAAAAGGGAAAGCGCGGCCTTCTCGCAGTTGATCAACCGATAACCCACGAATCCTTCAGCAAACGCCGTTATCAGATGGATGTTAGCAGTGGTAAAAAGCAAGCCAGGCAGCGTAACCGAAGCACCTACCTCGTCGTACTCGCCGTCTCCGAAGAATTCCCATCGCTGATAGCGAAGGTCAGCTGATAGAACAATGGGGACATGAGTCAGATGCCTTAGTAATTGATCGAAACTGACGTCTATATTCGTGACAACTCCTTTGACTCCAGTATCGCCAGACACGCCCGACAACCACCCAGGTAGACCGATTCGGATCTCCAACGGCGGAGGTTCACACCAGCTCTTTTCGATGGGCGGTGGTTCTTTTGAATGATCCTTTTCGCCATTGTCGGTCAAAGGTTCCGGTCCAGAGCGCAAATTCGCAACTGTTGCAAAGAAGACGGTTAGGAAAAAACAAGCGAAACGCTTGGGGGGCACATGACCGGCCATGGTCCCTCTCTTAATTGGCTGCCCTTGGATCTGGCAAGCTCATTGTGGCGTGCAGCGTAGTTATCGTGATGTTTCTTGGCGATCCCCTCGCTGATAATAACGAAGCACTCTCCCGCCGCTCAACGAATAAGGACAAAACATATTTCCTCGGTTACCGCGATACCGCGAAAGTTTGTGACGGGTTGAGCCATCAAGAGGCACACACGATCACCTTCGCGCTCGCAAGTCTTGGTGTGATCAAGATCGTTTCAAAAGGCGATGCGGGTCTGAATGGCAGGAAAGCCGCCGAGTTCAGTATCTCTCGCCGCCAAACAAAAATCTAAGTCCAGCACGGTTTCAAAATTCGGCAATTATTGAACCTTCTCAATTACAAGAGTTAAGTTGAGCATTTTGCCGGACGAATCGATTCCGGTCATCGTTCCAGTAATACTTTTTCCGTCACCAGAAAACACCCGACGAGCCGGTTTTTCGATCGGCTAGAAATCTATCACCACGAACCTTCACTTTAGGTTCAATTTTTGGGGAGCGGGTGCGACGGCATCTGTAAAACACCAACCCCGTCCCAAGCTTTTCGCGGGTTCTCCACGAATTCGAAGTTTCGTGGATATTTTTGCTTCAGCTCCGCCCAGAATCGGTCCACCTCGCACTCAGACCCTTCGGGAGCGCGAAGAATATCGTGAAACGCAACATGGCCTCCCGGCGTAACCAGCTCCGACCAGATTTCAAAATCGCGCTTGACCCCAGCGTAGGTGTGATCGCCATCAATGAAGAGAAAATCAATCGTCCGTTGGGCGAGAGTTTCTTCAACCCGTTCGCGAGTTTCCAAGGAATGGCTATCCAGCCGGAGCGGGACGATTTCTACACCCGGCCGATCGATCGCAAATTGACGGAAAAGTTTTTCCTTTGCTTTTGGATAACCGCCGCCGCCGATGCCACCGAACATGTCAATTGAAATGACGAGTTCTATGGCAATCCGACTCCACGCCAGCAACGTGCCCCCTTTCGCGGTCCCGATTTCTAAAATGACGCGGGGACGCTGTTGCGCGACAAACTCCACCAATTGGCAGTATTCGGATTCGACCTGCCAAGCCGAAAGGTCCCGGAACCAGCCCCGCCCGCGATAGGTGCGGGTCAGATCCCACAGTTTCTGCGGGCGAACTTCCTTCGGGAGGAGCCGCTGAAATTCAGCTACGGAGGCGGCGAAATGCCGGGAAGCGAGCAGATTCCGAATCGGCCGGCGGATGCGCGACCTGAGCCTGACCAGTAATAGATTCAAAAAGTCCTCGTTCAAAACTCTTGGCGTGATCGACGTAGTTGACAACGGTCAAGCAGGTTTGAATGGCGCGAAAGCCGCCCAGTTTCAGTATCTCTTGCCCCTAAACGAAAATGGGCCAGAGAAAGACGACGGAGGGTTCGAGTATTAACCGGCATCCCTTCTCGCGCTCGCACGGGGAGTTGGTCGGAGACTTGGGCACGAAATGTGCGAGACTGGGCGTAAATGGGAGATATAGAGTCGAGTGCCCGACGAGTGAACGAAGTGGAGCAGGAACAGCTTATCGAGTTCATCAGGCGATGCGGTGGAACGGTAACCGTGGGGAAATCAGTGAATTTGTTCTCACTCGCGTTCTCACTCGACCGAATTGAGCTGATCTATTTAGCGTAAGTGCGTGATGTGCAATGAAATACTGCCTCGCTAGGACTCGAACCTAGACAAAGAGATCCAGAGTCTCTTGTGCTACCATTACACCACGAGGCAAAGATCGCAGGGACAAGACCTAACGCCGAATTTCATCACTGCGCAAGAAGCCCGAAACCGATCCGCGCGAACTAACCTAGCGTCATCTCCGCGCCTTCGCGCGCACCGTCGACTTCGAGATAACTTTCGCGTTTGGTGGCCAACTTTCGCGCCGTTTGGACCATTTTGTCGATCATTTCGTCGTCGTGGGTGGGGTCGTGATGAAAAAGAATCAGCTTCCGAACGGAGGCGTCGATGGCAAGCGAGATCGCAGTGCTCAGCGATCCGTGGCCCCACCCGACATGGGCCTCGTATTCCTCGTCAGTGTACTGAGTGTCGAGAATAAGGATGTCGGAACCCTGCAGGAATTTCACCAACTCGGCCCGATCTTCACGCGCGCGCTTCTGAGTTTGCTCCGGACTCAGCAGATGCGATTTGGCCGAATGCAGCTTGAAGGCCTCATAGGGTTCATGGTCGGGCAGATAAGCGATCGAGCCTTTGCTCGTAAGAACTCGGTAACCGACGCAAACGCCTGGATGGTTCACGAACTTGGAACGCACATGCACATTGCCAATTTTAAAATCCATCGACTCGAGCCTTTGAATCTTGATTTTCCCGGGCAAGTCGTAAAGCGCGATCGGAAAGAACGGCGTCGCCATCTGGCCGTTGAGAATCTCGCGCAGATCGCTGCCAGCTCCATCGTAGCCAAGGATCTGGATCTGATTCTTGTCGTTGTAGGCCGGCACGAAAAACGGGAGGCCCTGAATGTGATCCCAGTGAGCGTGGGTGATAAGCAAACTGAGATTGATTGGGCGCGAGCCGAATTCATTCTCAAGGGCGAGACCGAGTTCTCGAATTCCCGACCCAGCATCTAAAACAATCAGTTCATCGTCGGCTCGAATTTCGACACAACTCGTGTTGCCGCCGTAGCGCACCGTCCCGGGGCCAGGGACCGGAATGGAGCCGCGAACGCCCCAAATCTTCAGGCGCGTGGACAATCCCGATGCCGTCAACATAAGTGGCTTGGAGCGAGTGTCTCACGCAACCGCGCCAAGACAAGAGTTTTTGCCGGAGACACTCCGTCCATTAGATGCTCTTCGTAGAAAAAAACTGCGCCAAATTTCTTCGGGGCGACCTAAGGGAAACAGGAATCTTGAGGAGCCGCGAGAAGAGAAGTAGCGCCTTCGTTACAATAAACTGACACCGAAAGGCGCGGGCCCCTTTTTCCAGCGCAGTTCGGGATGTAAATTGATTTCCTCCGGCGGAACCTCAAAACCAACCGACCGCAACAAATAGGAAACGCCTTCCCGACTTTCCATTGTTTCCTTCAAGCTGCGCGCGAAGAGCTCGACATATTCCTTGTAAGAATCAAGCGCCAGCTTGCCTTCCGCAAAATGTTCAGCCAGCGCTTCGTCATGGTAATCAATCAGATCGAATAACGCCCGTTTCAGATCGAGCCGGACCTTCGGGTCGATCACGATCTTGAAAGGGTTTGCACCGGGATCGGTTTTCACCAAACTTCGCGTTTTTGGGCGGCTTGGCTCACCGCGAACAATTTGAAAATCGTGGCTCTCGTTCATTGTCGATCTTGTAACAAATCAACAGGAGTTTGGCGCGCCAATTTTTTCCCGCCGGCGCTTAAAAGAAAATCGGGATAATCAAGATCGCGACGATGTTCACAACTTTGATCATCGGGTTGATTGCGGGGCCAGCCGTGTCTTTGTACGGATCTCCGACAGTATCGCCGGTTACCGATGCCTGGTGCGCGAACGAGCCTTTGCCGCCAAGATTTCCTTCTTCGATAAATTTTTTAGCATTGTCCCACGCGCCGCCACCGGAAGTCATGGCGATAGCGACGAATAATCCGGTCACGATGGTCCCGACAAGCAAGCCGCCAAGCACGACCGGTCCGAGCAGTTTAATCGTCGCGACCGCAACCACAAAAATGAGCGGCAGAAGCGCAGGAACAATCATTTCGCGCAATGCTGCTTTCGTCACGATATCGACGCATGTGCCGTATTCTGGTGTGTCTTTTCCGGTCAAAATTCCCGGCTTCGCCTGCAATTGGCGGCGCACTTCGCGGACTACCGCGCCCGCAGCTTTGCCCACAGCGTCCATGCTGAACGCTGTGAAAATGAACGGGAGCAATCCGCCAAGAAAGAGACCGATGATGACTTTTGGCTCGGTGAGCGAGAACTGAAACACGAACGGTTCGCCGTTGCGCGTCACGTGTGCTTTCAATTCCTCGACATACGAACCAAATAGAACGAGCGCGGCAAGACCCGCAGATGCGATTGCGTATCCTTTCGTCACTGCCTTCATCGTATTGCCGACCGCATCCAGTTGATCGGTCACCGCGCGAACTTCTTTCGGCAAATGGCTCATCACCGCGACACCGCCAGCGTTGTCCGTGATCGGACCGAAGGAATCGAGCGAGATAATGATTCCTGCCATCGATAACATCGACATCACCGCGATCGCGATTCCGTAGAGACCGGCGAAATGAAAACTAAGCAGGATCGCGATACCGATGAATCCAACCGGCAAAGCAGTGGCGTGCTGACCGACCGCCAACCCGGCAATGATGTTCGTGGCATGGCCGGTCTCAGACGCACGCGCGATTTTCTGGACGGGCGCGTAGCGCATCGAGGTGTAATAATTGGTGATCGCGACGACGACTGCGGTCATGACCAAACCGATAACCGACGCGAAGTAGAGCTGCGTTGGCGTGCGCGTCGCCCCGCCAATTGTTATTCCAGTCGAAAATAAATAATGCGTCGCCGGCCAGAAAAGAATCGCCGAAACAACCGCACTCGCCAAGACACCACCCATCAAAACTGCGGCAGGTTTGCCATTTGCGACATTTACAAACAGCACGCCGCAAATCGCGCCGAGCACCGAAATGCCGCCAAGCACGAACGGATAAACAATCGCTGCTGGATTTCCAACGAGCGTAAGTGCGCCAACCAAAATCGCGCCGATCAAACTCACGGCGTAGGTTTCAAAAACGTCCGCCGCCATACCGGCGCAATCACCGACATTATCGCCGACATTGTCGGCAATCGTGGCCGGATTGCGGGGATCGTCTTCTTCGAAGCCCTGCTCGATTTTGCCGACCAAGTCCGCGCCGACGTCCGCTGCTTTGGTGTAAATCCCGCCGCCCAATCGTGCGAAGACGCTGATCAAACTCGCACCCAGCGCGAGGCCGACCAGACTGCGGATGGCCATGTCATGGCCGACCATCTTGTTGGCAACCGTGTAAAAGATGGACACCGACAGGAGCGCGAGACCAACCACGAGCAAACCAGTGACCGCGCCGCCATTGAAAGCCATTCGCAGAGCACAGGTGATTGAACTCGTCGCCGCTTGAGTCGTGCGCACATTTGCAATGACGGCGATGCGCATGCCGATGAAGCCGGCCGAAAGCGAGCAGAACGCGCCAATGACGAAGCCGATCGCAGTTGGATGATCTTTAAAAATAAAAAGCAGAATAAAAATGATGATTGCGATCGCGCTGATGGTGATGACCTGCCGATTCAAGTAGGCTTTCGCGCCTTCCTGAACCGCCGCGGAAATCTGACGCATCCGCTCATTGCCGGCCGAGGCCTGGATAACGATGGCGATAAGGAGAAAGGCGAAGACAAGTCCGACGGCGGCGCACAACATCGACAACGGCACCCCAGAATCGAGCAGGTTAAGAGCAAGAAAAGGCATGGCTTTAGCGGGGTAAAGCGCACGACTTTATTAAGATTTACGGTGCTGGCAAAGGCTATTTGCCGCAATCAGAAGAGTCTCTGCGCGTGTGTGTTGCGTTAGCAAAAACCGGCT